>Ga0316579_10000135_pt1 | contig 20446 bp, 21 predicted proteins | sample J5NA_2_FD_203074 | JGI IMG/M metagenome (GOLD analysis project Ga0316579, IMG submission 203074) | Rhizosphere microbial communities from salt marsh grasses in Alabama, United States - J5-7_160517rDrA | ecosystem: Host-associated > Plants > Roots > Rhizosphere | place: USA: Alabama | collected... | reverse complement strand
CGGGCTTTGGTGGAACGCAAGGTAGTGGCCATCGCCTATGAGACCGTCACCGATCAATACGGACACTTGCCGTTGCTGGTGCCCATGAGTGAAGTGGCGGGCCGGCTCGCCATCCAGGCGGGGGCCAATGCCCTGCACATGATCCACGGCGGACGCGGCGTGTTGCTGGGCGGGGTGCCGGGGGTATCGCCGGGACGGGTGGTGATAGTGGGCGGCGGCATCGTCGGCACGCAGGCGGCGCGCATGGCCCTGGGTCTGGGGGCGGATGTAACCCTGCTCGATGTGAATCTGGAGCGTTTGCGCCAATTGGACGATATGTTCGGCCCGGGACTCAAGACCCGTTACTCCGACAGCTACAGCATCGCCGAGCTCGTGCAACAGGCGGATCTGGTGGTGGGTGCGGTGCTCATTCCCGGCAAGCAGGCGCCCAAGCTCATTACTCGCGAGCATATCAAGAGCATGAAGCAGGGCGCGGTGCTGGTTGATGTAGCCATCGACCAGGGCGGCTGTACCGAGACCTCGCGTCCCACCACCCATTCCGATCCCACCTATGTGGTGGACGAGGTGGTGCATTATTGTGTGGCTAACATGCCCGGTGCCGTGGCCCATACCTCGACCTGGGCGCTGACCCATGCCACCTTGCCCTATGCGCTGGAACTGGCCAATAAGGGCTATCACCGTGCGTTGCGGGAGCATTCCGGTCTGCGTGACGGCCTGAATGTGCATTTGGGCTGCGTCACCAATCGTTTTGTGGCGGAGGATCTGGGATACGCTTACATCGCAGCCGATGAGGTGCTGCAACCGCTGTAGGACCGCTACGGCGCTATATCCGCCGCGGGCCGAATGTCGTCATTGCGGTTTCCGGTCGGGCAGGCTTGCTTAGCTGCAGTTGACCACTTTTTCCGGGTCAGCTTCCCATTCGCGGGCGCGGTTGATTTGGGAGGGTGACATGGTTTGTTCCAGGGCGGCCTGATAACCGGCGGCCATTTGGTTGCCCTGGGCGGCGGCCAGGCCGTACCACATATAGGCGAAGTCTGCGACTTGTGGCGTGTGGAAAGGGCGTTTCTTGATACCGTAGCCCAGCATGCGGCCCAGCTGTAATTGGGCCTGTTCATGGCCTTGCAGCGCGGCACGGCACAGCCACTGATAGGCAATGGTGTCGGTGTGGCCCGGGCCGAAGCCGCAGCAATAGCTCATGCCCAACTGATATTCGCCTTCGGCATCGCCCTTTTCGGCCAGCTGCCGCCATTGGGCGCGTTGCATTTTCAAGATGTCGAAGTTGCCCGCGGGTGTGGCCGCGGTCTGTTTCTCGCCGCCCCCAAAGTAGCTGCATCCGCCAAGCAGCAGGGCAGTCAATAAGACAATGATGGCGTTTTGCAGACGCATGATGATTCTCCCTCCGCCGTTTGCCAAAGCCTACCACAAGCCCGCGCTTTCGGTCATGACCGGCTTGAGCATAAGATATAGCGCTATTTTCGATTGCATAAACCTGAGCGGCAAGGAGACGACCATCACTTACCCCCTGTTGCGCGCAGTATTATTCCGCCTGGAACCGGAGACCGCCCATCATCTCAGCCTGGAGGCCCTCAAAGCGGCGCAGCGCCTGCATCTCCTCGGGGGGCGCCGGCCGTCGGTGCCGCGCACGGTGATGGGTATCAGTTTTCCCAATCCGGTAGGCTTGGCGGCCGGTCTGGATAAGGACGGTGAGTACATCGATGCCCTGGCTGCGCTGGGATTCGGCTTCATCGAAGTGGGCACTGTCACGCCCCGCCCCCAGCCAGGCAATCCCAAGCCCCGCCTGTTTCGGCTGCCGGGCGCCCGGGCGATTATCAACCGCATGGGTTTCAATAACCGCGGGGTGGATAATCTCCTGGCCAATGTGCAGCGCGCCCGCTTTCGCGGGGTGCTGGGCATCAATATTGGCAAGAACTTCGATACTCCGGTGGAACGTGCGGTGGACGATTATCTGATCGGCCTGCGTAAGGTCTATAACCACGCCGGTTATGTAGTGGTGAATATCTCCTCGCCGAATACGCCCAATCTGCGCCAGCTTCAACAACATGATGCCTTGCTGGCGCTGCTGGGCGAGTTGAAGGCCGAGCAGGGTCGCCTGGCGCAGCAGCACGGAAAATACGTGCCGCTGGCGGTGAAGATTGCGCCTGACCTGAGTCCCGAGGCGGTGGCCGATATCGCCGCCTTGATCCGTGATCAGGGTGTCGATGCGGTGATTGCCACCAATACCACTCTGGCGCGGGAGGGGGTGAGCCACTTGGCCCACGGTGACGAAGCAGGCGGCTTGAGCGGTGCGCCCTTGACGCAGCGGGCCACCGAAGTTGTTCGGCAGCTCCACGCGGTATTGGGCGATGAGGTGCCGATCATCGCTGTGGGGGGGGTAATGGAGGCCGCAGATGCGGAGGCGAAGATACGGGCCGGGGCCAGTCTGGTGCAGCTCTACAGCGGCTTCATCTATCGCGGACCCTGTTTGATCCGCGAAACGGCGGAGGCGCTGCGCCGAATCGACGCGGGCAAGGGTGTTTGAGGCTCAGGATCGACCGCTAGCGAACACGTTCACCAATCCAGATTGGCGTCGAGAAAATTGCCTTGGGCCTTGGCGCAGCGATACATCACCTGAACCGCATAATCATGGGGGCTGCCCGACCACATATAGGCGTTCAAGGCGATCTTCAAGACGTTGATGGAATAACGCTCGTCGCTGGTCCTCTTGAGCGGGCTTTTCTGAGCCAGTCCCAAGGCGTATTCCGCGGGCACCCCCAGCCGTGAATTGATAACCGAGTCATAGCCCACCATGGCATAGCCAAAGCAGATCTGTGCGTCCTTCTCCAGGGGCGGGGTATTGGCAAATGCAGCCGCACTATTTGCATAAAGCGTTGCAGTCATGAGAACAAGCAGCAGGAAGAATATCTTCATGGCCCGGTCCTCCAAGGTGGGGGCCTGTCGATAACCCAGGTCCTAGGGTGACGTCTTGAAATCCTAAACAGATTTATCGACTGGGGTCCCTCTCATCTTGAATAGCATAATTACGGTCGGCCGGTTTTACCTAAGCGTAACACCGGCCTTCTACTCGGGTGACATTAGCGGTAACCTTGCAATCCATTGGCTATGGCCGTTACGCCCTACTTAATATATGACCAGCATTACCCCCATTCGGTTTCAAATCGCGCCTAAACACCCGGAGGCCCATCTTTTCGAGATTGTGTGCAGCATCGATGCTCCCGATCCCGCCGGCCAGGTATTTTCCCTGCCGGCGTGGATACCGGGAAGCTACATGATTCGCGAATTCGCCAAGAATATCGTGCAATTATGGGTGAGCAGCGCCGGCCGGCCAGTGGCGGTGCACAAGCTGGACAAAAGCACCTGGCAATGCGCCGCGTGTGCGGGACCACTCAGCTTACGCTATGAGGTCTATGCTTGGGATTTGTCGGTAAGATCCGCCCACCTGGACACTACCCACGGCTTTTTCAACGGCACCAGCGTGTTCGTCAGGCTGCACGGGCAGGAACATGTCCCCCACGAGGTGGATATCCTCCCTCCTGAGGGTGAGGCATTCGGCGATTGGCGGCTTGCCACCAGTCTGCCGCGGGCGGGAGCGTCGCCCTTCGGCTTTGGCAGATATCGGGCGGCGGATTACAATGAACTGATCGACCACCCGGTGGAGATGGGGACCTTTACTCTTGCCGGCTTCGAGGCCTGCGGGATACCGCACGCCGTTGCCATAAGCGGCCGCCATCGCACCGATACGGAACGCCTGTGCCGGGACCTGCGCCTGATCTGCGAACAACAAATCCGCTTCTTCGGCGAGCCGCCGCCCATGGAGCGCTATGTGTTTCTGGTAACGGCGGTAGGCAGCGGCTATGGCGGCTTGGAACATCGCGCCTCCTGTGCACTGTTGTGCAGCCGTGATGATCTACCGCAGCGCCACGATCCGGAGTTGACTGAAAAATACCGTGGCTTTCTTACGTTGTGTAGCCATGAATATTTCCATCTCTGGAATGTTAAGCGTATCAAGCCGGCGGCATTTGTCCCTTATGATCTTACGCAGGAGAATTACACCGGCTTGCTGTGGGCCTTCGAAGGCATCACCAGTTACTATCAGTTTGTGATGTTGTTACGCTGTGGCTTGATCGGCGCCGTGGATTTTTTAGAGCTGCTGGCGCAGACCGTTACCCGGGTATGGCGCGGTAACGGCCGCTTCAAGCAATCCCTGGCCGATTCCAGTTTTGACGCCTGGAGCAAGTTTTACAAGCAGGACGAAAACTCCGCCAACGCCATCGTCAATTATTACGCCAAGGGCGCCATGGTAGCCTTGGCGCTGGACCTGCTTATCCGCCGCGAGACACGTCATGCCCATTCCCTGGACGATGTGATGCGCGCCTTGTGGAAACACTATGGCGAAGCCGGCGGCGGCGTGGCCGAAGACGGCGTGGAGCGCATGGTGACCGAGAGTTGCGGTGTCGACCTGCAAGGCTTTTTTGACGATGTGGTGCGTGGGCTTGCAGATCCTCCTCTGGCGGAATTGCTGCCGCAATTCGGCGTCGGCTTTGAACTGCGTCCCGCCGAATCGAGCAACGACAAAGGTGGCAAGCGTGCCAAGCAGGCGGCGGATAAGCTGGCGCGGCGTGCGGTGTTGGGTGTCCGCCTAGCGGAGAAGGGCGCCGAGGCCAGGATAGCGCAGGTCTTGGATGGCGGCGCAGCGCAGCGCTGCGGCCTGGCAGCGGGCGACATCATCATGGCGGTGGATGATCTGCGCGCGACTCGCAGCAAACTCGATGCGCTGTTGGCAGGCTATGCGCCCGGCGAACGGGTCACGGTTCACGCCTTCCGTCGCGATGAATTGATGAGCTTTAATGTGGAATTGCAGGCGGCACTTCCGGATACCTGCGTGCTGAGCCTGCTGGATGAAGTGGATGACACGGTGCGGGCATGCCGTATCGCATGGCTGGGTGGGACATGAGGCCGGGTCCGCGCTTGCAAGCACTGTTGAAACTGAGTAGGGTATTTTCCTCGATGAAATTTGTGTTTAACAGCGGAAGGAGAGATGTGTTATGTCCGTACTCGTAACTCAACAGGCACCGGATTTTGTTGCTCCTGCCGTAATGCCCGACGGTAGCATCAACGAAAAATTTAAACTTTCCGATCTGCGCGGCAAGTATGTCGTATTGTTTTTCTGGCCCTTGGATTTTACCTTCGTATGTCCCACCGAGATTGTCGCTCATCACAATCGCGCCGTGATGTTCCGTGAGCGTGGTGTGGAATTGGTGGGCGTCTCCATCGATTCGCAATTTACCCATTATGCGTGGCGCAACACTCCTGTGGAAAAAGGTGGGATCGGCCAGGTCGATTTTCCCCTGGTGGCCGACGTCAAACATGAAATCACCCGCGCCTATGGTATTGAACATCCAGATGGTGTGGCGCTGCGCGGATCTTTCCTCATCGATCGCCAAGGCATCGTGCAGCATCAAGTGGTGAACAATCTGCCGCTGGGGCGCGATGTCGACGAGATGCTGCGTATAGTCGATGCCCTGCAGTTCTTCGAAGAAAACGGCGAGGTCTGCCCCGCCGGCTGGCACAAGGGCGAGGTTGGCATGAAGGGTTCGGCGGAAGGTGTGGCCGAATACCTGGCCAGTCACGCCAAAGAGCTTTAAGCATCGATTGCGGGTGGTTTCATCACCTGCATTTCCTTAAAATGCTTTGTATTGTGCAGTGGCTTGCCCGCAAGTCGGGCCATCCGCTGTGCGGTGATTTTGTATAGAGTATTTATTTCAACGCAAGTTAAGGCTCCGTCATGATTGAGTCGGTTGTACAAAGACCAAGGCAGTTGCTTGTCTACGGTCTCTGCCTATTGCTGATGACAGCGTGCGCCAGCGATGATGGTATGCGCGCCAAGCGACGGGATGCCGATGGCGTGAATAAACGGGCGGTGATCGGCGGTAGTGACAAGGTCGTGGTCGGGCCTGTCATCGCGCGCTACATGGATGATCAGGCCCGGGAACTGCAAGCCCTGGCCGAGACCTTGCGCTCCGGCGACGGCATCATTGTCACGCTGCCGGAAAAGCTGCTGTTTAAGCTCAACAGTGGAGAGCTTGAGCCGCACTCCCACCGCGTGCTACGTAAAATCGCGGCGATACTCAACAAATATGCCAAGACTCATCTCACCGTCGTTGGTCATACCGATGATCGCGGCTTTGCCGACTTCGATATACATCTGTCCGAACGTCGCGCCAAGACAGTGGCCGATGAACTCATCAAATCGGGGATCCCACGGTCACGCATTCGCATCATGGGCATGGGTTTCGCCAGGCCGATCGCCGGCAACGATACCGCTGAAGGACGCAGCCGCAACCGCCGTGTGGAGGTTCATATCGCGCCGGATGCGCAGCTGCGGATAGAAGATCGATCGTCGCCCGTCTGAAGATCTAAGCGCCGCGCCGGCGACTCCAAATTCATTTCACACCGGCCTCTGTGCCGTATTGTCCGAGCATTTTGTTAAAGATTTATGCCCGATGTGCCGATGAGTGGGATAGTTGTCCAAGTGGCAGGGCAACCAGTCGGGGGACAATGTCCGGTAAAGATCTTGAAAGCAGCGGGGGAACTTCTCCCGTCTGTCAGGAGTGCTGTGCATGGCTGTGCTGGGATTCAAGAATACAACCATTAAAATGCTCATGGTTGCAACGATAGGTATCGTCGCGGTTGCTCTGTTCATATATCTATCCGTCGTATGGACGATGTCGAACGGAATCGTTGCCAAAGCCGTCGAGCAAGAACGTCTTGCGGATACTATGAGAATAATGGCGGATACTCGATTTAACGTCGTTAAAATTCAGCAAGCGCTCACCTATGCCGCGGCGACCGGTGATAATGTCGGATTTTCCTCGGCCATGGATGATTTGAGCGCCGCGCAAGACAAGCTGGATGAGTTGGCCGCCGCCAGGCCTGATCTTCAAGAGAAAGCAGACGAGTTCAAGCAAGGCCTGGGTGAATTGCATGAACTCGGTGTGCGGATGGCGAATGCCTATATCAAAAACGGTCGCGATGCCAGAATCGCGATTTTGCAGGATCCCAATGTAGGCTTCGATGACAGTGCGGCAAAGCTGACCGGCGCCATGAATGCCCTGTTGGAAACATTGAACAAGGAACTCAATACCGCAAGCAAAACCTTAAATACGGCGGAAGAATCTTCGCGCTTGACGGTGGTGGGCAGCAGTATGGCAATGTTCGTGTTTGTCGCCTTGGGATTTTTGGTCGCGTTCTATAAGGTGGTGCCGCCTCTCAATAGGTTCCTCGCTTCAATGCGCGATATCAATAGCGGCAGTGGTGATCTGACCCGTCGCCTATCTCATGACAGTAAGGATGAGGTGGGTGAGATCATAGAAGAATTCAATGCGTTCGTGAGCAAACTCCAGGCCACCATCTCAGATGTGGTGCGGTCCAGCACCCAGTTGAACACTACCTCGGAAGAAATGCTGGATGCGGTTGCCCGGGCGGAAAAGGGCGTACTACAGCAACAAGACGAGACCATGCATGTGGCGACGGCCATGAATCAGATGTCGGCCACTGTACAAGAGATCGCCCGTAATGCGTCGAGCGCGTCCGAGGCCGCCGCGCAGGCCGATAAAGAAACCTCTCAGGGCAGGCAGGTGGTCGTGCAGACCAAACAGAGTATCAACCTCCTGGCCGATGAAGTGGATAAGGCGACGCAGGTCATTCATCAACTGGAATTGGACAGCGACAATATCGGCACCATCCTCGACGTTATTCGGGATATCGCCGATCAAACCAATCTCCTGGCGCTGAACGCCGCCATTGAGGCGGCACGCGCCGGTGAGCAAGGCCGTGGTTTTGCGGTAGTGGCCGATGAGGTGCGTTCCTTGGCCAGCCGTACCCAGGATTCGACCCAGCAGATCAGGGAAATGATCGAAAAGCTACAGGGAGGAGCAGCCAATGCCGTGGCGGTGATGGAGGGCGGCAGCTCTCAGGCTCAATTGAGCGTTCAGCAGGCGGTGCAGGCGGAGGCATCGCTGGAAGTGGTTACCAAGGCGGTTGCAACCATCAATGAAATGAATATGCAGATTGCCAGCGCCGCAGAGGAACAAAGTGCCGTCAGCGCCGAGATCAACCGCAATATTCATAATATCAGCCAAGTCTCGGATGAAACCGCTCAAGGCGTACAACGGTCCACGGAACTGTCGGGTACCGTGACGGGTGAGTCGAACCAGCTGCTAGCCTTGATGAAGAAATTCCGCGTCTAGCCCAGGGTATGCACTGGCACTGCATAAGAATGACAGAGCCGCGACACCGTCAATCCCCGGATAACGGGATATTGGGCACGTATTCTTGCAGTGATGAGAAGAATTGCTCATAGAGAAAAGGATCTTCTATGGGTTTGTGCTTATATTGAGCAATCCCATGCACCAAGATCTGCTTGCTTGATATGGGCTGGACGGTAACGGTCATTTCTATGGGGAAATCCCCATATTTATTCGCGGTAATTATTCCTTGTTGGGCATCCGCATTATCGATGACGAAGCTCAGGTCCTGCATCGCAGCAATCACGCCCCTGACAAGCCCCAACCGGTCATTGGTGTCAAATACCCTGGTTTGCATCCTTTGAACTTGCAGTTGGCGCTGCTTTACCAAGGCCGGGTCGATTTGAGATGCACACCCGCATATAAAGGATGCGAGCAATATTGTCGCAAGGCAGCGCATCGCAATCATATGTGGTCAGGCTCAATGAAGGTGGAGGCTTCGAGCCGTTCGTAAAAATTCTTATATGTATCTTCGTCGGTGATGGTCGTGACGCTGGAGGCTTCCCCATTCGAGTCCAAGACCATTTGTTGTAGCGTGAGGCGGGTAACAAAGGCGTCTTGCCGGCCCTTCGCCGACATGATAGTGAATGTGGCTCTGATGACCTTGTCTTTGTCCGGTGCCATACCGATACTCAATACCGACACAATAGAGGAGACGAAGCCGCTATCAGTCTCGTGCTTGGTGGCGGTGATCAGACCAATATCGGTATTTACCAAGTCCGTTTTATAGCCCATGTTTTCCAGTATGACCGCGCCGTCCTTTATTAAGGTGGGTTTGTCCCGGGTGGCGAAAACTCGGCTCTCCAACTGTCTGTCATCAGGCGTCGAGGGCGTGAGCAAAAAGGCATTCTTCGGAATGCTGGAACAGCCCGAAAGCACGACGACGCACATGGCTAGCAAAATGTACTGGGTCATCTCTATAATGGTTATTTTATAATGCATTGAAAAGTATAGTATATGTTACCCCGTCCACAAAGCCGTCACCAGATATTTCGGATAATGATAGGTAAATCCGGGCCTACCCAACTCGGGCATTCGGCCGCTGCGCTCGTAGCCGGCGAGTATTCATGATACTAACTTATCCGGTAGCCCATGTCGGCCTTGATGCTTAAATATATATTTATCAGCCTGTTATAAATACCAAGGTTCAGGGCGGCTGCCCACCCCGGGCTTGAAGCGGCTTGCCCGTCTATTCCCGGACAAGCCGGGTTAATCCCCAGGGATGGTATCAACCGTTCAGTCGCTATTCAGAGTCGATGGAATCTAATATGAAATCAATCATCACCTGTGAACGAGCGCTGCTGCCCACGTCCAAGAGAGGTTCTATAGAGGATTTCGACGTGCCTCAGTGGTAGGAGGTCTAATGAATATCGAGGGTTTCGATCTGACGCGCTTACTCAAGCCCGTTAATCCCGAGGACTTTTTCGCGGAATATTGGGAACAGAAACCCCTTTATATTCAGCGTCGTGATCACGGCTACTACGGGAGCCTGCTATCACAGCAAAATCTGGAGGATATTATCTCCAGTTCGGACCTGCGCTATCCCGCCATCAAACTCGTCCCCAAGGGTTCCAATGCTTTTTATCGGCCTGATACCTATACCACCAATTTCAGACACGGGGGCGACGTCTTCAACGGTGTGCCGGACATCGACAAGATCTTTGCCGAATACCGTGCCGGCGCGACAGTCACCCTGCCTGGCCTGGAGCAAAACTGGGAACCGCTTGGGTCGCTGTGCAGGGGCTTGGAAAGTACTTTCGATCATGCCGTGCGCGCCAATGTTTATATTACCGGCGGCAACACTCACGGCTTCACGCCCCATTACGATCCGCATGAGGTCTTCGTGCTGCAACTGGCCGGCAAGAAACACTGGCGCGTCTACGACCAGCCACTTGCACTGCCGCTCGTGAGTCAGCCATTCGGCGGCCAGCCGTTTGCCCGTAACTATGACAATCCGCCGCCGCCGCAGATGGAAATTGATCTGGAGGCGGGTGACCTTTTGTATTTACCGCGGGGCTACGTCCATGCGGCGGCGACCTCGGACAGTTTTTCCGCGCATGTCACCATCGGGATCACGGTCTATACTTGGATAGATCTGGCCGCCGAAATGTTTATGTCCTGTATGGGATATGAACAGTTTCGCGGTGCGCTGCCTCCCGGTTTTGCGAGCGACGCGGGATTCAAGGATACGCTACGACAAGGCTTAATGAAGCTGGCCGAGAATATGCAAAAAAATAGCGATTACGACAAGCTGATCGATAACTTCACCAAGCGTGTGTTAGCGGGTCGGAGTCGTGGCAAAGGATCGTTCCAATGCGATGTGACCGCACCCTGAGCAGTTATGCCGTCTATCTCTGAGCTTGCGCACTGGACACCGGTCACCCTCAATCTCAACGATCCCGTACCGAGCATCGATTGGTGCGATATGCGTGGAGAGCGTTTCACCGACCCGTTTTTCGATCATACCGTCGCGCGGCTGGTGAATAATGGCGCGGGCCGGCCCGTCGTGCGCACGCCGCTGGGTGCACTGCTGGAACTCGATGCAGCGCCGTCACTGGAGCCCAGCGGATTCGTTTTTCATATAGGCCGCTGCGGTTCGACCCTGGTGGGCCGTCTTCTCGGCATGCTTCCCGGAGTGATCGCGGCGCTCGAACCGCGCCCGATAAATAATCTACTGGAAGCGGATCCAGCTCGTATCAACGAAGAGATGCAGATCCAGATCCTACAGCTGCTGGTGCGGGCGCTGGGCCGGGTGCGCTTCGGCGACGAGCAGTGTCTGGTGCTCAAGCTCTCTAGCTGGAATATTCGTAAGGCCGCACTGTTTCGCCGCGCCTTTCCGGAAGTGCCTATGGTGTGGGTGCAGCGGCGGCCGGTGGAAGTCATAGCCTCCATGCTCAAAGACCCTCCCGCCTGGCTTGCCTTACGCAATCATCCGGCGCAGGCCGCGCGCTTCTTCGGCGTCGACCCGGCAGTGGTGACGAAGGTGGATGGTTTTGAGTTCGCTGCAATGCTGTTGGCGTCCATGCTCGATGCCGCTGCTGAAAGCGATGCCTGCATCATCGATTATGACGACCTGCCGGGAGCGGTGGCGGATGTCGTGGCGCCGCTTTTCGGCATAGATATCGACGCAAGCGGTCGCGCAATGCTGGAAGAGCAGGCGCGCTATCACTCAAAGGCCGCAGGCGCCGTGCCGTTCACGGACGACAGTGAACGCAAGCGCGCGGTTCCCGAACGAGTCAAGGTCGTCTCATCCTCATTGCTTGACGAGCGCTATTCATTGCTCAACACGCGTCGGGTTGAGCAGCATGTCCGCTGAAAGACTGCTTCCACAGTAGACTTTGCTCTAGAGCAATCCTTCTTCGATAAGCAGCGTCCTTATTTCATAACAAAAAGACAGGGTGCGCGAACCGGGGTAAGACTAGTTCGCGCAGCGCCTGTCGGACTAGGGGACTGTTTAGGCCGCTTTCTGGTAATTGCCGCCGGCCGGTTGCTCCTCGTGCGACTCATGCTTGGCGGTTGCTGCGGGACGCAGTTCAGGCGCCCGCTGCTGAAATGCCCTAGTCAGGGAGTACAAGGGATCCCAGCCGATAAATCCCGTCAAGCCCGCATATGTGCCAAGCGCAACCAGGCTGGCGATAGAGGCCGGCCCTATGGCCGTAAACAACACCGCCACCATAATTAACGCCGTTCCCGCTATGATCCGATTGACCCGATCCAGTGGGCCTACATTTTCGACATTATAAAAATCGTTTGTCTGATAAGTCATGGCGGCTAACTCCTTGGTTTGACCATTCCTGTTTTCCAGGATTGGGCACATTTAAACAAGGTGGGTTTAAACCAGAATGAAACCTAGGTAAATTTAACATTAATAAAATTTTCCTCTGGCGCATGGAGGGGAGCCGCTGTGAGCTTTTGAACTTTCCGCGTAATTCTGGAAATCCAGGTGACATCTAGGAGATTAGACATCCGACGAGTGGTTAATAGTCGTTTCACTATTATGACCTGACAGCTACGGCGCTCATGTTGCCGCCAGGGGCTGGATGCTTGCAACGGTCTAGAAACGGCCAGCCCAACACCTAGTGGATTAATCCCGGTTGCACTCCTGTTGGCGGGATCCGAAGCAGAGTGATGGTACCCTTCCGACTGTGCCGAAATCACAGGATTACCGGACTCCACTCCGAGCGGAATGACGAAGTTTTAAGAGTTATCCTAGGTCATCGCCGATGCTACTACTCAATAGAAATCCTGAGCCTATAATAACGCCTCGCTCGAATCTGGGATAACATGTGCCGGTAAGAGAGGAATCCGAGCATGAAAACGATAAAACGCTTCCAGATGATTCGCGAATTTCATCTCGCGGACTGGTTTACCCTGGGCAACGCGGCCTGCGGGATTGGTGCCCTATTTTCCACAATGACCTATTTGCAGATCGACGACGTCCGCCATTTGCTGTTTGCTTGCGGTCTGATCCCGCTGGCGATAATCTTTGATGTGCTTGACGGACGCATCGCGCGCTGGCGCCAGAAGACTTCCGCCATGGGGCGTGAACTCGACTCACTCGCCGACGTGATTTCCTTCGGCGTGGCGCCGGCGGCCATCGCCTACGCCGCCGGTATGGATGGGCTGTGGGACCGCATCGTACTAGTATATTTTGTCGCCTGTGGCGTCAGCCGCCTGGCCCGCTACAACATCACAGCCGAAACGCTGTCGCAAGGCAGCGATAAGGTGAAGTATTTCGAAGGCACACCGATTCCTACCTCCTTGCTGCTGGTCTTCGCGATCGGTATCGCTGCGGTGCAGGGAGAGATAGGCGACCGACTGTGGCTCGGCATGAGCCACATCGGGCCGTGGCAACTCCATCCTTTCGTATTGGTGTTTGCTGTATCGGGTTCGCTCATGATAAGCCGCATGCGTATTCCCAAGTTGTGATACCTGGCTATAAAGGGCTCTGAGCCCATATATGCCGCTGTCCTCGTATGATGTACTTCGCTATGGAATCCGCCGTAGCTGCGGGCGGGTATAGGCTAATCGAGCATGGTCGTTTGGAATGCGTATTTGACGTTCCCGAGGGGAGCTGCGGGAAGCCTCAAAATTCAGGATGCCTTCTCTACGAGAACCAAGCGCCATACACTATCAGGCCCGGCTGCAGGATATGCGCTGAGAGAAGGGATAGGTAAATTTTGTAAATCGCGCCACCCATTAATGTTCGACTCATTTAGTGCAGTATTTGCGACAGTGCCATCGCTGTACTAATATCAAATTAATCTCTGCATCAGTCATCCCTGTTAAGCATTCTAGGGGGGCATCCGTATGACGAGGAAAACTCTCAAAATAGACAAGCTGTTGGAGCTGATGAACAACGAACTGTCCGGCTTTGACACCTGCGTCGAGTGCCGCTTCAAATCGATAATCCCGCTAGCAGACGTTGATGAGTTGGGGTGTAATTGGTCGCATGCCAATCTCAACTGCAGAGGTTACCCGGCCGCCGTCGGTCAATCGACCTCCCTCTGTCAGCCCTCCACCGTCTGTCAGCCGGTTGCCGCACATGTCATCACTGAGGCCAAGAAAAAGTACAACGTCTGGTAATTACGAAATTCCTGCGCTTGGTATTTACTTCAAGAGCGCAGGTTTACTTAAGAAGCAATCCTTGCAATAAATTATCAGAAATCCTTGAGTGACAACCCGGAATGGTTGTGACCTAAACGTAGATAATTGTATAGAGGCATGTGGGGAGTCAGGGCTGTCCCAGCTTTCACGGCTGCACTATTTTCGGGCCGGCTATGTTGACAGCATCCTAGTGGTTAGACTCGACAGCCGTGAGGCACTCGACACTATTTCAAATAATGTGGCCCCCCCCACCCCGGTTTGCCCTGGCACCCGCATGCCGGTATTCTGAAAATCTAACACCCAGATAATTGACGCGACCGGGCTAATCGATCAGCGTGATACGAAGCGCATATCTTGTCTTGAGGGGAGCTATGAAAAAACTGACGGCGACTATTGGCATGGCGATGTGGCTTTCTGCCATGCTGGCCGGATGCGCCGGTCTGCCGAATAGCGAACTCGGCAAGCAGGAATTCGAGTCAAAGTGCGCGGCTTGCCATGGCTTGAGCGGGAAGGGCGATGGACCGCAAGCGACTGTGACAATGCCGGCGGACTTGACCGTACTGGCGAAAAACAATGGCGGCGTCTTTCCCACCCAACGCGTCTATGAAATCATCGACGGTCGCCAGGACGTGGCCGCCCATGGTCCGCGCACAATGCCCATCTGGGGAAGATTCTTCCAAGTCGATGTGCCGGACGTGCCCGATGGGGCCGCGGGGGCCTTTGACTATCGGGAGACCACCGTTCACGATAGGATCCAGGCACTCATTGACTATTTGGTTCTACTGCAAGAGAAGTGATAAAAGGGCGATCACAGATGAAATCGACCGTCGTTCGCCACCGCGCCGTATATTGAATATTCGCCGGTGTACGCTCAGGTATAGCGGTGATTAAGCGGCATGGACGCTCAATTGGTGGTGATACCGTCCGGATCCGGATCATACATTTTCAGATATTGCCGCAGTGCCCTTTGTGCGTCGGCATCCATGTTTTTATATTCTAACGCCAACAGGACTTGATCCTCCAAGTCACGATGTTCGTTATCCGCTTCTATGCGCAGTATCCTTGCAGACATCTGTATCGGCTCTCCCTGCGCCGGCTTCAAAGTCAAGGTCGCGAGGTCGTAGACATAGCCGGCCCCGCGGCTGGGGACCGGGCAGCGGAGCAATATACCGGTATCGGAGATGTTGACGACTTTGGCCGCATAGCCCTTTTTTGACTTCGACACACCGAGCTCGATTTGACAGGCGATAGGCGACCTTATGCGTTTGGCCCTCCGCCGATCCACCGTTCCGGTGACCGCCATGGTCAGTACCAGCAATCGTTCCGGATCGATAGGCGTGGTTATCACCGCAGTCGCGCCTATCTCTTTCGCCAGGGTTTTTAAGTCCTGTTTGTCTTCATCAATCAATAAGAGCAGTGGCGCGCCCGCCAGGCGCGGCTGACATTGGATGACCTGGAGGAAGTCCGCGAGCGGCATTCCGGGCAAATCCCAGTTGCTGACGATAAACTGCAGCTTGCCATCGTGCTCCAGCAATAACCGCAGTGCTTCGTCGGGATTATCGGCCTCCAATATTTCACCGACGTCTTCATTCTCGCGGAGGATCGACATCACATGATGTCGCATGGATACAGAGTCATCCATGACTAATGCCAGTTTACTGTCGTTCATGGCTCACCTGCTTGAGTTGAGCAGTGCATTGCTGCCGCAGATCGGTTACCGTCATTGCATGTCACCATGGGCATATCCTAATAAAATCAATTAACTAGTGAGGGCCGGGCTTATGAGGCGGTAAAAGCCGGATCACACCACTATATCTCGGCACAGTCATGAGGTTTCTTTATGCGGGAGAAGGGGGGGGCGAACAGCATTAATTGGCATTTGTCGCAGCCACCATTTAGTTAGATGGTAGGAAAGCACTTTCGATATACTCCACCCGAGTCAAAGGCTTTACGGGATATGGCGGGCAATTGGCGCTTGCCGAAGACGGCGGATCTGAATGAGAGGTAATTATGGCTGGTCTGGAAGCACACTACTCGGCCCGCGACATCGAGGCGCGCATCCTGGCCGCTCTCCGCGCGGCTGGATTGAATCCTGAGCAGCGCCTAACGCCGGAAGAGCTGGGTGCGCTTGACCATTTCCACACGGGCGGATTGCGCGCTTCACTCGAGTTGCTGGAGCTGGCGCAGATTCGAGCCGTAGACCGCGTTCTCGATATTGGAGCCGGGCTGGCCGGTTCCGCCCGGCTGCTCGCCTCCACTAGCGGCTGCCGCGTCGACTGCATTGAATTATCGTCCGATTACTGCATCGGCGCGGTACTGCTGAATCGGCTGACCGGCCTTGACGACCTAATCGAAATACACCAGGGCAGTGCCCTCGACCTGCCCTTTCCCGACGCTTCGTTTGACGCCGTGTGGATGCAAAATGTCGGCATGAACATCGCGGACAAACGGAAGCTCTACGCGGAGATCTGCCGGGTCCTCAAACCGGACGGCCGCTTCGCATTCCAGGAGATGGCCGCCGGGAAAACGGCCACGTCCTATTTTCCGCTACCGTGGGCCACCGATCCTGCCGACAGCTGCCTTGTTACTGCTGAAGAGATGCGCGCGCTTCTCGGTGAGAGCGGCTTCGCCTCTGAACTCTTCGAGGATACCAGCGACGCTCATATGAGCGGGACTACCACAAACGCCACGCCCGCCGTGCAGGGACAGCTGACATTGGGGGTATTCGTCGACAATCTTGCGCAAAAGGCCGGTAATGCGCGACGCAGTCTTGAGGAGGGTCAGATCCGGCTCGTCAGAGGTGTCTTCCGGGCAAAATAAGCAAGCGCGCGGTTGCACTCTCGACCTCTTTTATTCCTGAGGCCGGTGGTTGTTACAACAGCCCTTTATTGAGTCTCTTCGACTATACAAAGCCATTTAATGGCTGATTCCCGGTCTGTGAAGAATTCAATTCTGACCCCCATTTTATATGCGGTATTTATAAAGAATTCGGTGGTCGCGTCGGTGCTATATCCCGGAAAAACGAACGCTACCCGCAACTCGCTTGATACCTTCGCCGCTTGAAATGCAGATTTTAAAGAGTCCGACTGTTTCAAATCGCGTATAGGCGGAGTTGGCGATTCCGCCAGCACGCGACAACAATGGTACTTCTTGTATGCTTCTCCAATTGCAGTCCAGAAAGCTAGTCGGCTTGCCGGCGTAAGCTCGTAGTTAGCGGGGAGCTGTACATTGATGTAGTCACCGGCAAAATCTATTGTGAAGCTAGTGCTCATGATAGGTATTTCCGCCTGACCTGTTCGAGACAACAATAAATCATTTTGGTCAGTCATTAAAGGAGCCGAGTCCGATTTCCCCATTTGCTCAGGCATGCCGCAAAATTCCCTCACTACAGTGGGGTGCCGGAAGTTGAATGGCGTCTGCCTGAGAAGATCTCAGGTGGAGAGATAGATCTCTCGTGCTTAAGGGCTGTAGCTTTGAATGGCTCTAACGGATAATCTGTAAGTGCCAATGCTCAGAGAGACAAAAGCGGTATCTATAAATGAAAGGTGAAGTTGATTATCGTTTATATTGATGGCTTTATATTATTTTATAATATTAGAACAAGCTGTAATTCTCCCGGTAATGCGAAAGGGCTCGATGGCCGAGCCAATGGAGATAGTTCACGATTCAAGGCCTGAGCACAGTTCCCGGTCCTGGGGTTCACTCCACCTTCTTCCAATGATCCACAAATATGATTTTGCCGTGCGTATCTCTCGCAGTTGCTGTCATGCCGTCGGACGTGAACTCCACCACCGGCGACTTTCCGGCGAGTGGGAATGAAATAGTGCCGTCCTTTACGGTGACCGCATTTTCACCGCCCTTGAAGGCGGGCACCGTATAGCTGACGCCTTTGCCATTAAAGTTGTTGCTCATCCAGTAGATTGGATTTTCCTGGTAGACGGTCTGAGTGAGGCGATATTTCGCAATATAGGAAATCGATAAGCGTTTACCATTGGGGTTCAACCAGCTGACGTTGATGTTGCGGTAGTCCTTGGTATAGGTGACCATGCCAGCAATAGTCGGGGACGTTTGTGTGGTACCACCGGGTAAATCGCGGCTTTCAAGCAGGTATGTGCCTTGGATGCTCGGGCCGTCGGCAAATGCCTGCGTGGGTAGACAGGCGATACTGATAACAGTAAGCAACAACATGAGTATAGTCTTCAAGACGGCAATCCTTTTCGTGGGTGGTGCGCGCATTGTGTCCGGCGGTGCGGGGTGTCACCATAAGATAATGGTTTGGCGCAGTCATTCAAATTAATACCCCGCCGGTATGATCTGGCCAAGACTCGCATCCTCCTGGAATATAAATAGAATGCGTAGTACCTCGTGATGACTACTTATTTATCATTTTTTTATCTATGATTTCGCTGGCCAGGGCGCCGCCGGCATCGCTGAGGTTATCTTGTGGATTCTCTTTGCAGTAAGTATCGACAAAGCGATAGAAAGACTCTGTGTCGCTGCGGTACATAAAATCAATGCCGCTGCTTGAAGCGATACTGGATAAATACCGTGTTAGCCAATATTTATCCGAGTCAACTGGCGCGTAAGTACCGCCGTTCTGTTTTTCCATCCAGCGACTTTTAAACCATTCTTCGCAAGAAGGTGCACCCTCCAAAGTAACAGCGTTAGCTTCGGTTATGGCCAGCAGCATGAAAATCAAAATGCTTAGTCTCATATTAGCTATTTTCCGTCCTAAAATGATAAGGAAGAACCCATTTAGCCCGCCTTACACGGACTTTGCAAGCAGCACCCAAGAAAAAAGTGCTGGTGACAAAATAAGTTGATTAGCATTTAATGCTGACCTCTTTAAGTCACGAGGTTCTATCGATCACGACACTTTTGGTTATACAGGATAGCGCAATCGCTGAGCCTAGCAGAGATAGTTCACGATTCAAGACCTGACCCCAGTCGTGTGATTCAGAGCGACTGCTTCAATCCTGCAGCTGGACTAAATAGTCTATGAGTGCTTGGATCCTGTCGCGAACAGTACTCTCCCGAAAGTCGAAAAGACCGAAGTATCCCGAGTTTCCTTCAGGAAGATCCGGTAAGTTCACTTGGAGTTCCTTGCCCCATACAGGCATCGTGCGAGGGCCATGGGCTGCCACTTCCAGTCGGCCGTCGATGACTTCATATACGCGCTGTGTCGGGAAGACACCGCCATTTTTCTTCGCTAGTATCGTCAAGTTCGCCGGTTTTGTCGGAAGTGTCTGCGATTTTGGACCATCACCTTTTCCGCTTAATCCGTGGCAAGTCGCGCAATTTGACTGGAACAGTTGTTTGCCGAGGTCTGTGCTCGTTTCCGTTATCGCTGCACATCCAGCGAGCACGCAAGAAAGGCATGCCGCTAACCCGATAATCATTGCCGGAGTCTTCATTGCCTGCACCGTAGGATCCTAGAATATAGGTACTTCGAACAATGCGAATTACTGAGTATGCACTCATTCTCGAAAAGGATACTCGCCCGCTCAGTAAACTGGTCCAAGTTCATAGAAGGTTACTGCAAGACATTGGGTTGTTCAATATTGTCTTAATTAGGTGAATGGTGTTGGGCTGGGAGTCGATATCCCAATGAGCAACGTGGGTGCATCTTATGTTGTAATGTCTGTGCTATTGCCCAATTGGGTCTCCTTGAGGCTCTGAAAGATCCTGGCCAGCCCTGGACATTTATATCCAAAGTGATCGATATTAATTTTTTCGCCTATAAAGGCGGACATGCAACCCAGCTAGCTGAAAGCCCGCTGCTGCCAATCGATTAATGAATCGGATGTCTGCTGCGCGTGATTATGTCCGCACCATGTTCGAGGCTGGCGCGATGGGTTATCGATACAGAGGAGTGGCAATGGGCGGTATTAGAATAAGCACGGAAGAAACAAGAAGCGATGCCCTCAATTACGATGGCAGCTCATTACTACCAGGCACGGATGTAGTTAAGCGAAACCTGCATTGGCTCGAAAGGAGCCTGGCTGTTGTAAATGGCGCCGTGATAGTAACTATCCAGCGTCACATTGAGCGCCAACCTTCCCATATTGGCATCAGTATCCGCTCCAGTTGAAGCCACGCTGAAATTATCATTCCTACCGAGTATGGATTTGTCCGCGGTTTGCCATCCAGCATTCGCGTCACGCCAACCCAATGCAAGCTGTGATGGACGGACCTTGATGCTGCCCGGTCGGCCGGTATGGTGCGCGGTTGCCTGGGAAGACAGGACGGCGGAAACGCAGGGAGAGAAGTCCACGGTGCACAGAAGGTGGGTGGCGTTGTGCGAGTCAGCTACTGCTCGCGGTACCGCTACCCCTTCAGCACGGCATCCAACTGTGGCGCCCATCCCCATAAGAAAGAGAGTCAGGTTCAAGCTTAAAAAGCGCATCTGGTAGGACATCAGAACACCCCTTAATAGTTAACCGCGACTTATCTTTTTATTATACACATTATTCAATTGCTAGCGGAGAATTAGACAACATTTATGTCAAAAAAAT
>Ga0316579_10000134_pt1 | contig 20460 bp, 14 predicted proteins | sample J5NA_2_FD_203074 | JGI IMG/M metagenome (GOLD analysis project Ga0316579, IMG submission 203074) | Rhizosphere microbial communities from salt marsh grasses in Alabama, United States - J5-7_160517rDrA | ecosystem: Host-associated > Plants > Roots > Rhizosphere | place: USA: Alabama | collected... | reverse complement strand
AAGCGGCGATATATCCATCGGTGATTCGGCGATTCTACAATTTACCAATTGTGACCTGGATGGGGGCGGCACCACCACCACGGGCACCGCAAAACTCGGCATAACCAGCGTGAATCCAGACCCATTACCCAACAGCGTCGGCCTCAACGTTGCTGTAAATGTTACAGTTAACGACACACCCGATACCACCACCTATATTGCAAACTTCGCCGAAACATCGAGCACGGCGGATAACACCAACTTCACCAATATCTATACGGCGAACGACACTTCAGCCCAGCACCTTTCCGTCACGAAAAATGGCAGCACGCTGTATGAATTCGGCTGTTTCACTGTAACCAAGTCATTCAGCCTAGCGAATAGTGCCGGAACTTATAAACTGCAGCCCAGCGGCGTCATTAATGCAGCCGACGCAATCATGAGCCTCGCCGGCGGTCCGGAACTATCTTTTATCAGCGACAAAATGGAAACGGGAACCAAGCGCCTGCTGAGTCTTGCGGTTCCGGAGTGCGCCACGCTGGGCGTTCCGAACGGCGTAGGCGACTCGGATGGCTCTTATATCGACATGGAAGCGCTGGGCGGCGGCAACGTGCGCTTGCACACATTCGATACCACGAATACCGAACAAAGCACTATAGATACAACATGGGATGCGCTGCTGATCTAGGCCGGCTCGATTTACTGAAATAATGCAGACGCAACGAGTGCGCGAGTCATTTTTTATTTCATTTCACAGCAGAAAAAGACGCGATCTTCATCAGCTAATATATCTTATTGCCGCAATACGTCCCGGCTATATTGCTGTCTAACTCATTGCCACCGGTCTAGCCTTGACTTGCTGCTCGGCAAACTCCGGCGCCGCAGGCGAGCGGGCCACCTCCTGTTGAACACTGCCGAACATTTAGTACACTCAATGTCTAATATGCATAAATTCTTCGTAACAGTGCGATGCAATCCCTCGAACTTGATAAAAATATTAAGGTCGCTCAGGAACATATAGCGGCAGGCCGATTTCTCGCCGGCGCGGCAATTTGCGAGCAGATCCTCAGCAGCGGGCAGGATTGCGCTGAGGCCCTATATTTACTCGCTTTGGTCGCTTACCACTCCGGCGACGACCAGGAAGTCGCCCATCTTGTGCACAGGGCCATTGCGCTGGCGCCTGATGACGAACGCTTTATTGCCATGCTGGGTGGTTATTTTCGCAACCAGAGCATGCATCAGGAGGCGCTGGACTGTTTTCGCCGCGCCGCGCGTGTGCATCCCGATTCGATCAACGCCCTGCGAGCTCAGGGCGAAACTTTGCTGGCGATGGGCGCGCTTAGCGAAGCGGAAGCCGTCTATCAAAATGTGCTAAAGGCCGTTCCCGATGACCGTGCCGCACTTGACGACCTCGGTGAGATATTTCTCCGTCAGGGGAAAGCGGCTGACGCCGCCCGTCACCTGGAACAGGCGCTGAATCTGCACAAAGAGGATACCATCGCCTTGGCGCGACTGGGCGCCGCCTTGGCGGCCCAGGGCCGCCGCGAAGAGGCGCGGAGGTTCCTGCTGGACGCCGTCGACCGCGCGCCGCAGCAGCCGGAAGCGTATAAGACTCTGGGTGATCTGGCCCATGCAGATGGCTGCCTGGAAGAAGCAATGGAATATTACCAGATGCATCTCGAGCACAAGCACAGCCTGGTGAGATTGGCGAAGAAATTTCGCACCGATAAATGGGGAAGTCATTTCTACGCCGAGCATTACCATAAGCATTTCTTTCCATATCGCCGGCGCGAGATCAATCTTCTTGAGATCGGCATTGGCGGCTGGAATCATCCACTACGCGGCGGCGCATCGCTGCGCATGTGGAAGGCATTCTTCCCCAAAGGCAATATCTTCGGCGTGGATATTCAGGACAAATCGGCAATGGAAGAAGAGCGTATTCGCGTCTTCCAGGGTAGCCAGGATGATGATAGGTTCATGCACCGCGTGGCGGTGAACATCGGTAATATAGACATCATCATCGATGATGGCAGCCACATCAACCGCCACGTCATCGACACCTTCAAGATCCTCTTTCCTCTCCTCGCCGACGACGGCATCTATGTAGTGGAGGATACCCAGACCTCTTACTGGCCTAAATTCGGCGGCACCAGCGCGGACCTCAACCACCCGAACTCCATGCTGTCCTTCTTCAAGGGCTTGAGCGACGGCCTCAACTACGAAGAACTATTAATCCCCGGCCATAGCCCCAGCTACTTCGAGCAGCATATCGTCTCCATGCATTTCTACCACAATATGGTTTTCATCTATAAGGGCGAGAACAAAGAAGGCAGCAATTTCGTAAAAGATGGAGTGCTGCTACTGGAATAGCGTCTCGACCGCCCGAACCTCACGGTGATATGCACTTGCATTAATGGAGCCAGACTCAAACCTTTCTAAACTGATGGATCTCCGCACTGGATTGAGCCTGGCCCCTTTACTGTACAGCCGGACAATAGGGATCAATGCGCCGCAGCCGGGCGATGCTCATCCTGCACCGCCCCAGCTTTACGGGGCGTTTGTCGTGACCGGCCCTGCTCGCCGGGATGGTGGGCTGTGCCCAGGCTGTGCACCACATCGCTTTCGGGAATCGGGTGCCGGCCGGCGGCCGCATCCAATTCATAAGGCAGGGTGCCGCAGGGATTTTTCTCGGACCCGCCGCAACTACATATATTGAACAGCTGATAGAGTGGATCCCAGCCGATGGCGCTGGTCCAGAAAGGATACAGGGCAAGCAGCATCACCACATACAACCAGCCCGATATCGATGCCCCTTCATCCATTCGAAAGGCATTCATGGTAATAATCGTCAAGGGCACGGCAACCAACACGGTACCCAACATAATGCGGATAACGCGATCCAGCCAGCCCAGGTTCTCTATGACACGAAATTGCTCTGTCCGTTCGTCGGTCATGACGTCACCTCCGGAAAAGTTACACATTCCAAGTTAACGCCGATCGGTAATGCTGAGGATCGACGTTTTCGATGCTTGGAAAATACCCCCGCGGACCACTCCGCGCATTGATATTAATCAATATATTTGCCTCGAATCCAACTCCATAATATCGACAACCCTGATTCCAACAGACGGAGTTACGCGCTTGTCGATGCGCAGGGCACGCGCTACGCTGATAGGTGTTTTAGTCTTTTTAATATTTTTTGTGTAGTCACGAACTAAGCAACGGCCGACACTTCCATGTGGAACAGCGCACGCCGCAGCACTGTACGTTAACTGAGCTGATAATGAATTTACCCTTCATACCGGCCCAGTTCTTGTCGGTTTTCACCTCTTACAACGAAGCAGTGTGGCCTATGCCCAGAATACTGCTGCTCGCCCCCATAACCTAGGCGAAAATCGGCGCCTTCGCTGCTTTTTCCTTAGGAAGAACCAAGGAGCTATCCTTGGTTATCATGCCGAGACTCGGCGTGTACATGCCGCTACTTTGAATGACAATAAGTTCTTGCCCCTGCTTTGAGCGCGCGCTACGCTTGTCGAGCCACGCAGCAATTGCTTACCGATTATCCTTCTCCCTGATGTGACAGCTGATAGGGATGTCTCACCGCCAGACAAGGCATTCCAAATATGCGTGATAGCAGGTGTACCCAGAGATCGTCAGGCCTATAAGGAACCGGCATGAAAATTACTCTTGATCTGAACAGGCTGTTAAGCGAAGGTAAGATCTCTCAGGATGAATACGACAAATTCATCGAGCTCGCCTCCCGCGCGACGAGTCATCTTGCATTAAACATTTTGATCGGCTTTGGCGTTATCGCCGTCAGCGGCGCCGCGCTCGCACTTATCCCAACCTCCACCACCGCGGTCGTTATCGGTATGATCATGCTGGCGGCAGGACTACTGCTGTTACGCGGCGATTCCGAGCAATGGAAGCTGCTGGCCAATATCATTATATTGGTAGGCGCTTTAATGTCCGGCGGCGGCATCGTCACTGCCGCAAAGGGACATCTGGCATCCATTCTGACTGTAACCGCGATATTTTCCGTTGCAGCCATATTCGCCAGGAGCGCGTTGCTGGCGGCGCTTGCAACCTTGATGCTATCGGCCGCCATCGGTGCGAGAACCGGCTATTTCCACGCAAGCTATTTTCTCGTCATCCAGGAACCCACGATTACGATCGTCCTCTTCAGCCTGCTGGCTATCGGCCTTTATCAGTTATCGAAGAGACTTTCGACCGAATTCGAAAGGCTGGCGTTGGTAGCGGCAAGGACTGGCGTATTTCTCGTCAATTTCGGATTCTGGGTAGGCTCTCTATGGGGTGAACGCTCCGATGCCAGCGATATCATCATCCCCGACTGGTCCTTTGCCGTTTTATGGGCACTCGCCCTCGTCGTCACCGCAATCTGGTCCTGGAAACGCAATCGAAGATGGGTTTTGAATACTGTCGTCGTATTTGGCGGCATTCATTTTTATACGCAATGGTTTGAACATCTGGGCACATCGCCGGGCACCGTTCTCATAGCGGGCATAGTTACACTGGGATTTGCCGTAGGACTCGGAAACATAAATAAAAAAATGAAAAGCAGCTCCCGACCTTGAGCTTCATGCGGTTTCCGAAAAAAGCAGTTGCCTGCCCTGTGCGATTAAACACTTAAATCACACTGTCACCGGTATGCAGTTTAAGCGGCACGGGTTGCTCGACTCAGCTTGTTCCAGTATTCAATTTCCGATATCGCGTCAAACTTGATATACTTGGTGTTCTGCGGCCATCAGCCCTGTCAAGCAATGTGCTTCTATCTTATTTTGCTGACCATGTAAGTCATCAAGCTGACCTGTCGGGTCAGCGCTTGTAATTGGGGTACGGCCAGCGTTTATGCCACACCGGCATATTAACTTATATGCCATTTTCCGTGATCGGCTCATGGCCAATGACATATGCAAAACAACAAGAGTGCTATAGGTTCAGCTTATGCGAGTCTTAAAGCCCCTTTTTGAGAACAACAGGCAATGGGCAAGCAAGATCAAGGAATCCGATCCGGATTTCTTTACCAGGCTTTCCAAACAGCAACACCCTGAATATTTATGGATAGGCTGTTCCGACAGCCGGGTTCCCGCGAATCAAATCGTGGATCTGGCTCCTGGCGAGATATTCGTTCACCGCAATATCGCCAACCTGGTCATCCATACGGACCTGAACTGCCTGTCGGTCATTCAATACGCCGTGGAGGTATTGAAGGTAAAGCACATTATCGTGTGCGGACATTATGGCTGCAGCGGTGTCAAGGCCGCCGTGGATAACCACGAACACGGATTAATCGACAACTGGCTGCGCAATATCAAAGATGTTTACCGCTTGCATCAAGAAAAAATTGATGCCCTGCAAACCGAAAAGGACAGGCTTAATCTATTGTGCGAACTCAACGTCGTTGAACAGGTGGCAAATGTATGCCACACAACGATTGTACAGGGCGCCTGGAAAGCCGGCCAGGAACTGACAGTTCATGGCTGGGCATACAGCATAGAAGATGGAATATTAAAAGATCTCAACGTTTGCGTTAGCAATTCAATAGATATATCTCAGACCCACAGGCTGAAATAGCCTTGTAGGTTCTTAAAAATCATTTCCGACCACGGTCGGACCAGCGAATTCGCTGCGTTCTCCCGCCCGCATCTTAACCGGGGCCTTGGGCCATATTTTTTATGGAGGTTATAAATGAAACGTCATTACAACATCAAGTTCCCCGCCACAGAGCTGCATCAACTCGAACAGGATGAATCCTTTTTTTACCTCATTGAGGATGACGAGCAAATCAAACTTCGCTTCCATGATTACGGCGAGATTTACAAGCGCCCCGGATTGTATGAACAACTGTTTTATCAGCGACTCAAGTGCAGCTCCCCCAGGAAGGTCTGCGATATTCTCGCCAAGGTCTTACAGAACAACCGCGTGGAAATGACGGAGACCCGCATACTCGATCTCGGCGCCGGTAATGGCATGTTCGGAGAGCAGCTCCACACCGTGGGCGTGGCCCGCGTTATCGGCGTCGACATCTGTGAAGAGGCGAGCGAAGCGTGCGAGCGCGACCGACCGGGCACCTACGATGCGTACTATGTCCGTGATTTTTGCGATATGGATGCCGCCACCCATGAAGATATGAGTACATGGCAGATCGACTGCCTTTCCTGTGTTGCCGCGCTCGGATTCGGCGATATTCCGGCGAAGGCCTTCGCCAATGCTTACAATCTGGTTGCGCCGTCAGGTTGGGTCGCCTTCAACATTAAAGAGACCTTCCTACTCGAGAGCGACACTTCAGGATTCTCACGCCTGATCAAGGAGCTGCTGGTGAACGACGCCTTGGAGGTCCATCATTTGGAACGCTACCGGCATCGTATATCCATCGATGGGCGTCCGTTGTTCTATTACGCGCTGGTAGGAAGAAAAGAGTCGGATATTCCGCATCATCTCATGAACAGGATCGGCTGCGCCTAAGACCACGCAAGGGTAAGGCGACGATCTCGGCGCTCAATAACCCATGACGCCGAAGAAACCATCGCCGGCACCGGGATTGAGATCCATGACGCGCACGGTACCCGCGCTGGTGCCGTCGCTCTTCCACAACTCCATTCCGCTGGTGCCGTCGTCGGCCCTCAAATACAGCGTGCCGCCGATCTCGGTGAAGCCGGCGGGCACACTACTGCCTGGTCCGGGATTGATATCCTTGACCAGCACGGTGCCGGCGGAGCTACCGTCGCTTTTCCACAGTTCCACACCATTGTTACCGTCGTCCGCCCTGAAGTAAAGGGTGGTGCCGGCGGCGGTAAGTCCGGCGGGATCGCTGCCGTTGGCTCCGGGATTGATGTCGGTCACCATCGCCGTGTTGGTGGCTATACCATCGCTGACCCACAGCTCCCGGCCGCTCACCACATCATCCGCCGTAAAGAACAGTTTTGACCCCACGACGGTGAGGTCGTAAGGCCCGCTGATGTTAAGACTGTTGTTATCCTGCATTGGTGCGGTGGTGGTGCCATCGCTCTTCCAGAGTTCATAATTGCCGCTGCCGGTATTGTAGGCGCTGAAATACAAGTCGGCGCCAAAGGCGGTGAGATAATACGGGTCGCTGGCGTTCACGGCCTTAAAATTCTTCACTGCAACACTGCCGGTATCGGTGCCGTCGCTCATCCACTGGCCGTCGCTCTTCCACAGCTCATAGCCAAGCGTAGCATCGATGGTCACGAAGTACAGCGTGGTGCCGACTGCGGTGAGGTAATGGGGCTTAGTGATACTTGCGCCGCTCATGAAGGTCCCACCTGCGCTGCCGTCGCTCTTCCACAACGCAGTGGCGCCAGTGGAATCGGCCGCCGTAAAATAAAGCGCGCCACCCATGACAGTAAGATAGTTTGGATAACTGATACCTATGCCGTCCTTATCTACCACCTGCACAGTACCCGTGGCTGTGCCGTCGCTTTTCCACAACTGGGTAGCATTACCAACCGTAGCAACAAAGTACAACTCACCACCGAAAACCGTCAGCTGCGAAGGATTGCTTGCTCCCGCCGAATTGATCTGTTTCACTTTGTATGTGCCGTTGGTCGTTCCGTCGCTGCGCCACAGCTCCGTCCCATAGCCGCTGGTCCCATAGGCACCCGAACCGTCGTAGGCGGTAAAATAGTAAATACCGTTGATAGTCAGCATCACCGACGGATACGAATCACCGCTTTGCTGGGCGATGTCGTTCACCAAGACGGTCCCGATCGTCGAGCCATCGCTAGACCATAGTTCCCGGCCATGGCTGCCGTCATTGGCGGAGAAATAGAAATTCGAACCATTGGCGACGATATCCATCGGCGCGCTGTCGCCTGCCCCCGGATTGATATCCGCCACCATAGTGGTGCCGGCGATAGTGCCATCGCTCTTCCACAGCTCATAGCCGCTGCTCACTTGATACGCGGTGAAGTACAAGGTGCTGCCGACGGCGGCGAGATGTGCGGGAGAACTGCTGCCGGTGCCGGGATAGATATCCTTCACTATCAGGGTGCCGGATTGCGTGCCGTTGCTCTTCCACAGCTCCGTCCCATTGGTGGCATCCTTCCCCACAAAGTACAAGCTGGTGCCAACGGCGGTGAGTTCGGTGGGGCTGGGAACTGCTGCGTTGTCAATATCCGTCACCGGCACGGTACCACCGGTCGTCCCATCGCTTTTCCACATGGTGGTCGCGCTGCCGTCGTACGCCGTGAAGTACAGCGTGGTGCCAGTACCAACGGCGGTCAGTTCGGCGGGATAACTGCCGTTTGCGCCGGAGATATTGATATCCTTCACCATCGCGGTGCCGGCATCGGTACCGTCACTTGCCCACAGCTCCGTTCCGCTAGTGCTGTCGTCAGCCGTGAAATACAGCAGCGCGCCTGAACCTGACACGGTAAGACTGGCGGGGCTGCTGATGCTCGCTCCGCCGCTGTCTTTAGCCTGCACGGTACCACCGGTCGTCCCATCGCTTTTCCATAACTCGTAGATACCGTTGACGGTATTGTAGGCGCTGAAATACACACCACCGTTAAAGGCGGTGAGATTATAGGGATTGCTGACGCCCGCGCCACTCAGGTCTTTCACCATGACGGTCCCGGGATTTGTGCCGTCGCTTTTCCACAGCTCAAAGCCGGCCGCGCTATCGAAGGTCACGAAGTACAGTGTGGTGCCGTCCGCGACAAGATAACGGGGATTGGCAAGACTCGCGCCGGAACTGTCCTTGATCATGACGGTTCCCACAGCGGTGCCGTTGCTCTTCCACAACTTGGCAACACCGTCGGCATCGGTCGCCGTGAAATAGAGTGTTCCACCGATGACGGTAAGATAATTGGGACTGCTGATGCTCATTCCGCTGCTGTCCTGCACCTGCGTGGTACCCGCGGCACTGCCGTCGCTCTGCCACAGGGAGTAACCACCGGCGCTGTCATGCGCGATGAAGAACAGCACACCGTTCATCATCACAAGATCGTGGGGATCGGCGTCGGCGTAGGTATTAATGTCCTTGAGAATTTTCGTGCCGGCGGCGGTGCCGTCAGTGACATAGGGTTCAGCACCACTGATCCCGTCTGTGGCGGACAGGAAGAACAGTCCCGGATTGGTGCAACCCACCAGGATGTCGGTGATGTTCGCACCGGCGAGCACTCCACCGCCTTTGCTGACAATGCAATTCTGCCCGGCGGGTTGCGCGGCGATCGTGACATCGTAAGCCGAACCATCGATAGGCTCCGTGGCGAAGGTATAGGAACCGTCGTTCTTAACGGCGAGATCATCAGCGCTGTTGTTCTGCAATATCAGGCCGGCGCCGGCGAGCCCGCTTACCGTCAAACCGACTGTGTAGTTGGCGGCCTTCGGATCCATGCCGTGGGTAATCTCGTACACATTGCTGTAACCGTCGCCGTCGATATCCTGATAGCTATAATCCGACGCGGCTACCTGCAACGCGGGCATGGCGCTCGAGGTCACATCCAGCTGCTTACTGACAGCGGCCAGTTCGATCCGGCCGCTGCCATAGCTAAATGTCACGCTGAATGTTTGGTTTACACCCGCCTTCAGATCAGCACAGGCCCCGGATGCTGTGTTATCGGCATTGATAGTCATGTCTATGGTGGAGCCGGTGGGACATGACAGGGTAGCTTTTAATAGACTGGGAAACGGCAGCGCGGATACCTTCAGGCCGATAGGCAGAGGAATGCTGACTTGCGCGGTGATCGCCGAGGTCTGTGCCGAATTATCTCCGCTGCCGCCGCCACATCCCGCGATCAGGAACAGCGCTATCGGCACCAACGCCAGTCGCGCCATCCTGACAACAGTCATTGTTTTGCTTACCCATCTGATCACACTATACCCCACCGACTACTTATCCTGTGTCACCAACATCCGACGCACCCCTATCCGGATGTTCAGGTATAAGGATATAGCGGAAATTTTGAGATTATTATAATGGAAAAGGTGCACCCTTACTGTTCCCTTAAGAACAGTGTCCCGCCACAGCTTTGGCCGGCTTAGGGTATTCTGACCATATTCTCGTAATCATTCGACCAGAGGACAAGATCAATGTTCCGAAGGTTGCCGTCCAAATAGGCTTACTCAGCAGCGCGCTGAGCACAAAAGATCGGTATTTCCCCGCAAATTATTCGGACGCTGTGTGCGATTGTGCGGTGGTTGGTATTCCTTGCGAGTGGAGGCGCTCGGCCGCTTCGAGCATGGTTTGCGCCTGTTTCAGGCGTCGCTCTGCACTCGGATGCGGATCCAACAGCGACGGACCATCCGAATGCAATTTACGCAGTAGGCTGAGCATGGCGGTGGGCTCGAATCCTGAGCGTGCGCCAAGAATAAATCCGATATAGTCGGCCTCAAGTTCCTGCTGTTTGTATAGCGGCGCCATGCGCAGTTGCAACCCGAAGCTTTCATCAAGCTCGTGCTGAATGTCGGTATAGTCCCGTTTCATACCCATGCCGACGAAATAGCGCGCGGTGGTGGCGAATTCACGAGTGTGTTCGGCAAGGACATGGGCCATCTCGTGGGCCATCAGGTAGGCGAGTTCATCATCCGAGGGGTTGATGCTTTTAATGAACTCCTCTCCCACCAGTAATTTGCCGCCCGCCATGGCGGAGGCGTTCTCGTCGCACTCGCGGCATACATGCACTTCCCAGGCTATCCGCTTAGCGGCGGGTCGCTCGTATACGGCGGCGGGACGCAGACGCGCCATCAAGCCGCGAATGCGTTCAAGCAGCGCACGATCCAGGTCCAGCCGGCCGGTGGCGGCGAGCCGCTTGATGCGATCATGATAGACCCGGGAGGCAAAGGCATTGACCGTGGTCGCCTGGAAGGCAAGATCGTGGCGAAATTCCAAAAGGGGTTGTGCCCCTGCGAGACCGGGGATCGAGAGCAGTATAATCATCAGCCACCGCTTCATCGCTAGCTCCTTCGCAGACCTTGGCCTCGACCGTCTGCGCTTCGGCGTCCTCTATATTTATAACGGCTGAGAGGGCCAAGAGTGAACTCTTAAGCTCCTCTTCATATTCTCATGGCATAGCGCCGACGGCGCTCAACCGGAGATAGTCGTTGCAAAGCTTGAGCCAAGAGCCTCCAACTGACTACGATTCGACGCTTACCTGCCGGGGCTGGAAGAGGAGGCTAGCACTGTGGCGCACGATCGGCGCCGCAACGCCGGGGCGATGATTTACAGACAGGAGATATGGGAGACGTCGGCCCTGCAGTGGCGATAGCCGCTGCTCAGCTCTTCGACGGGCTGGATATCGGGGATGGCCCAAGCGTTGCCTATTTCGCTGAAGTCAACATTGGGCTCGCGCGAGTGATTCATGTATTTACCCATGGTGGCTTCGCAATAGAGCAGACCGCCCGGCTCTGGCACATAGAGATGAATCTCAATCTCCTGGCGCGTCGCGAATTCAGTGCCTTGAACTCTTCCTCAATGAAACGAATATCAACGGTCGGATTGAATTCCCATATCTTGCTGCCCTTGGAGATAAAGTCCCTGGCGAATACGCCGATGCCGTCGCTCTCGCTCTTATTCAGATACGTCGACACAACAATTATTCTTCACCCCGTTTGTAGCGCCTGACAATTTGATGTCTTTATTGGGACGCTTAAATGCATAGTAAAGAGGGTATTTTCAAGTAGCACTACCGCCGAACATTGCACCAATTTGGGCTGCAGCGGGAAGCTTGGTGTTGCCTGCTCAGGCCTTGCCGCTTGCCGTCTCTTCGGTCGCGACCTTGCGGCGACCAAGATAATGGGCCGCACTTTCATGCACGGACAAGATGGCGGGGACCACCAGCAACACCAGGACGGTGGAGAACATCAAACCGAAGGAAATAGTAACCGCCATGGGGATCAGGAACTGCGCCTGCATAGAGGTCTCGAACAACAACGGCGCCAGCCCACCGATGGTCGTCAGCGAGGTAAGCAGCACCGCACGCAAGCGCTGGCAGGCCGCCTCGATGATCGCCGCCTGCACCGGCATCCCCTGTTCGCGCAGATGCTTATAGAAGGTTACGAGGATGATGGAGTCGTTGACCACGATGCCCGACAACCCGAACAAACCGAACAGGGACAGCAGGGTCAGGTCCAGACCCATGAGCCAATGACCCACCACCGCCCCCACCACTCCGAAGGGGATGGCGCTCATCACCACCAGCGGCCAACCGTAGGAGGCGAACACCCAGGCGAGGATCACGTAAATCAACACGAGCCCGAACACCGCACCACGGCGCATGTCACTCATGGTTTCGGCCTGATCGGCGGCGCGACCGGCAAAGGAGCTGTGCACACCGTAACGGGCACGCAGGCCGGGCAGCACATCCTTGTCCAGCGAACTCAAAATCCGATCAGGCCTGTTGAGTGCGCGGTCCACATCAGCGGTGACGTGCACCGCCAGTTTGCCTTGGTCGTGACGCAGCGCCTCGAAGCCCTGCCGCGTACTGAGGGTCACGACCGAACTCAGCGGCACGCGGTCGCCGTCGGGCAAGGCAATAGTCAGGGACTGGAGGCTGGCCATGCGATTGCGCTCGGCATCCGGCAACATGACCCGCACCTCCACCTCATCGGCGCCTTGTTGAAAGAGCTGTACCAGTCGCCCGTCATAAGCGGCGCGCAACTGGCGCCCCACCGCGTCCACGGTCAAACCCAGGGCCTGTGCAGCCGGCGTAAGGCGAAACACGAACTGCTCCTGGCCGTAGGCCATATCGTCTTCAATGCCACTCACCCCGGGCACCGCCTTAAGGGTGTCGGTCAATGCCAGGGCGGCGGCCTTTACCTGCGCCGCGGTATCGCCGGTAAGGCGCACGTCGATCGCCCGCCCCGGCGGCCCGGCGAAACGCTCAGAGATGGTGAAGGTGTCCACCCCCGGCGGCAAGCGGACCCGTTGCTTCCAGGCCTTGATGAATTGCGGGTTGCGCACCGTGCGATGATCGGGCGAGACCAGTTCCACCATGACGTAGCCGAAGCGATCGCCGTCGCGGGTGAAGCCGCCGCCCGCCGCGGTGCTCCTGCCGAGATAGGCGAGATGGGTCTGCACCAAACCGCCGCCCAAGGCCTTATCCGTTTCTTCCAGACTGTGCTCGAGCTCATCGATGAAGTCGCTGACCTGCTGCTTGGGGGTGCCGGCGGCGAAGGCGACATTGGCATAGAGCACCGTCCCTTCCGGCGTAGGGAAGAACTCAAAGCCGACGCGGCCGCCCGCCAGCAGTCCGATGCACAGGATCATGATCGCCACCACCCCGGCGATGGTAGTGCCGCGATAAGCCACCGCCTTAGTGACCAGGGGCCGAAACCAGTGTTCACGCAGGCGATCGAAGCCGTCCTCCAAACGTTGGCGCAGGGGGGCGGAGGAATGCTTGTGCATCTTGAGAAAGGCATGGCGCAGGTGCCCCGGCAACACATAAAAGCTCTCCACCAGGGAGGCGATCAACACGCAGATGATGACGAAGGGGATGGCGAACATGATCTTGCCGATGGGCCCGCCCACCAGCATCAGGGGCAGAAACGCCGCCACCGTGGTCAGGGATGAGGCCAGTACCGGGATCAACATGCGCCGCGCACCCCCCTCCGCCGCGGTGAGCGCCGGTTCGCCGCTTTGATAATGGGTGAGCGCGTCCTCTCCCACCACGATGGCGTCGTCGACGATGATGCCCAGGGCCATGATCAGGGCAAACAGGCTGATCATGTTGATGCTGCCGCCCGCCACGTAGAGTATCGCAAGGGTGGCGAGAAACGACACCGGGATGCCGACCGTCACCCACCACGCCACCCGGCCGTTGAGGAACAGGAACAACACCGCCATCACCACCAGCAGACCGCCGCCGCCGTTTTTCAGCATGAGGTTGATACGTTCGTCGATCAGCTCCCAGGACTGGTCGAATACACGCAGCGACACCCCGGCGGGTAATTGCGGCCGCTCATCCGCCAGCCACTTGTCCAGGATATGCGCCGCCTGCAGGGAATCGCCGTGCTCGGCACGAAACAATTGCAACTCCACCGCCGGCTTGCCTTTATAGCGCACCGCCACTTCGCCGTCCTGGGGGCGGCGCTCGATGGTGGCCACGTCGCCCAGACGCAGCAATTGGCCGCGCTGGTCGGCGCGCAGCGGCAACTGGGCGAAGCCCTGCTCGTTACGGCGCTGATCCAGGCTGCGCAGCTGCCGCCCCGCCTCGTCCCGCCCCACCGTCCCGGCGGGCAGATCGCGACTCAGGCGCTCCACGCGATCCGCCACTTGATCCAAGGTCATCCCCAAGTCCGCCAGGCGCGCACTGGGGATCTGGATGGCGATCTCCTCCTTGGGCAGTCCTGTGATAGTGACCTTGGCGATACCGCGCGCCAACAGGTCCGCTTCCATACCCCGTACCAGGTGACGCAGGCCGGCTGGGTCCGCCGGTCCGCTCACCAGCACCCGCGCCACCGATTCGTAGCGCACCACCCGGGTGATCTCCGGCTTCTCCGCGGTCTGGGGCAGGCTGCGCAGCAGCGCCACGTTTTCCTTGACCTTTTCCATGGCACTGTCCATGTTAGTGCCTTCGTCGAACTCCAGGCTCAGCGACGCGACGCCGTCGGCGGAGGTCGAGGTCATCTCATGCAGGTCGTCCAGGCTGCGCAGGGCCTGCTCTAGCGGAATGGTGATGGCGGTCTCCACGTCCTCCGCCGCGGCGCCGCTCCATTCCACCCGCACGTTGATGATGTCCAGGGTGAAATTAGGAAAGAACTGGGTATTGAGTTTGGACAAGGCCCATACACCGGCCAGGATCATCAGCAACATGAGCAGATTGGCCGCCACCCGATGGTGGGCGAAGCTGCCGAGGAGATCGCGGCGCGGCACGGAGCTCATGGCTGCGCGGCCGCGATCTTCACTCGTAAGCCATCGATGGCATTGGGCAAGTGGGTAATGATGACGCGATCGCCGTCATGCAATGCCGGGCTTTGCACCAACACCTGGCTGTCGACTCCGTGACTACGTTCGCCCACTACGCTGACGTCGACGCCGGCCATGCGTCCATCACGCAATAAATAGATACGGTTCATGCCGTACAGGGCCGTGGCTGGCAGGACCGCCACGTCGGACACGGGCGCCAACTCCAAGGATAGGTCCACGAACTGCCCCAAGGCCAGGGTATCGCGACCGGCGGTGACCTTGAACAAACCGTCGATGCCGCCGCTACCCTGCTGCACTTGCCCGGCGAGGCGCTCCAACACCACTTTCACCGTCTGTCCGTCGCTGCGGCCGCTGCCCTGCACCCCCTCGCCTGCCAGCAAGGCACGGCGCAGGGCCGCCACATGGGGCGCGGGGATCTGGGCACGCAGTTCCAAGGCGTGGGTGTCATAGAGTTCCAGCAACTGGCTGCCGATGTTGACCCGGTCCCCCGGCGATACCGACACCTTGGCGATCCGTCCGGCAAACGGCGCCGTAATCCGCGTGCGCTTCACATTCAAGGCCGCCGTGTCCCGGTCGGCCACGGCCTTGGCTAGCCGCGCCTGCAACTGCGCCAGCAGTGCCGGAAAATTCTGCACCGCTAGGCGGCGCGTCGCCACCGCCAAGGCTTGGCGTTCCACGGCCTGCTGGGCCTCATCCACGATGGATTGTGCGGCCAGTTTTTTCGCTGCCACCTCTTTGGCCCGTTGCAGGGCCTTGTCATTGAGTTGCAGCAAGGTCTCCTCATGGCCGAGGGCAGTGACGTCATTGTCGTGCGCCCGCTGGGCGCTGTCGATGGCGGCCTGCGCCTCCTGCACGTCCGCCTCGCGACTCGCCAACAGCAGGCGGCTGTCACGATCATCGAGACGGATCAGTATCTGCCCCTTAGCCACTACATCACCTTCGCGGACCGCAACGACGCGCACCTCGGCACCCAGCGCCGCTGCCAGCTTGGCGGTACGCGGCGTTTCGACCCGGCCATAGAGCGGCAGAGTGGGCGCGACCGTCTCCAATTTGATGGGCTGCGCCTCAATCACCCAGGCCTGCTGCTCTACTTGCAGCGGCGGGGCTTTCGGCTTGGTGGCATGCAACAAACCGGCGACGATCACGGCGATCGCGAGTAATCCGATGGGTAACAGGATTGTCTTAGAAACCGGAAACTTCATTGCGGGCATATTGCCATTATTGCCCGGTGCGGTCACCCTTAAGGGCTGGCATGTAAGGAAACCCGAGACTGGCTATAGCGATCGACGAGGCGCTTTGCCTACCACTTAACCCTGCTGCAACCACCCCGCAACGCGCTTGGCGAAATAGGTCAGGATGCCGTCGGCCCCAGCGCGCTTGCAGGACAACAGCGCCTCCATCACCACCGCCCGTTCATCCAACCAGCCGTTATTGGCCGCCGCCATGAGCATGGCGTACTCACCGCTCACTTGATAGACATAGGTAGGAACGCCGAAGCGATCTTTCACCCGGCGCACGATGTCGAGATAGGGCATCCCCGGCTTGACCATCACCATATCGGCGCCTTCCTCCAGATCCAGTGCAACCTCCTGCAAGGCCTCGTCGCTATTGGCCGGGTCCATCTGATAACTGTACTTATTGCCCCCGCCCAGATTGGCGGCGGAGCCCACCGCATCGCGGAACGGTCCATAAAAACTCGAGGCATACTTGGCTGCATAGGCCAGGATGCGGGTATGGATGAATCCGCGTTCTTCCAGGGCTGTGCGAATGGCACCGATGCGACCGTCCATCATATCCGAGGGCGCCACCACATCCGCCCCGGCTTCGGCATGGGACAGTGCCTGCTTGACCAGCACCTCCACCGTTTCGTCGTTCAGCACATAGCCGCCGGCATCGATCAAGCCGTCCTGGCCGTGACTGGTGAATGGGTCCAGGGCGACGTCGGTGATAACACCGAGTTGGGGATAGGCCTGTTTCAGGGCGCGGACTGCCTGCTGAGCCACGCCCTCGGGGTTATAGGCTTCGCGGGCGTCGTCGGATTTGCTCTCCGGCGCCGTCACCGGGAACAAGGCCACGGCGGGCACGCCCGCCGCGACCACCTCGCTGAGATGCTCGAGCAACAAATCGATGCTGAAACGCTCTATGCCGGGCATGGAGTCTACCGCCTCGCGCCGGCCCTTACCTCCCAGCACAAATACCGGATAGATGAGGTCATCCACACTCAGCACGGTCTCACGCATCATGCGCCGCGAAAAATCATCGCGGCGCATGCGGCGCATGCGCCGGCTCGGGAACTGCCCTGCTTTTACCTCTTTGGAAGCCACTTCATCACCCCGATACGGTAGCTCACCGCTTTTTCTTAGCGCCCTTTTTCACCACTTTCTTGGTCGATTTCTTGGCGGTAGCCTTCTTCTTGGCGACGACTTTCTTCTTGGCCGTTGCCTTTTTCTTCATAACCACCTTCTTAGCAGTGCCCTTCTTGGCGGTAGCCTTCTTCTTGGCGACGACTTTCTTCTTGGCCGTTGCCTTTTTCTTTATAACCGCCTTCTTAGCAGTGGCTTTCTTGGCGGTAGCCTTCTTCTTGGCGACGACTTTCTTCTTGGCCGTTGCCTTTTTCTTCATAACCACCTTCTTAGCAGTGCCCTTCTTGGCGGTAGCCTTCTTCTTGGCGACGACTTTCTTCTTGGCCGTTGCCTTTTTCTTTATAACCGCCTTCTTAGCAGTGGCTTTCTTGGCAGTAGCTTTCTTAGCGGTAGCCTTCTTCGCCACGACCGCTTTCTTAGCCGTTGCCTTCTTCTTTGCCACGGCCTTTTTCTTCACGGCGGCCTTCTTGGCGGTAGTCTTCTTCGCAGCCGCTTTAGGTGCAACCTTCTTTTTAGCTACAGCCTTCTTTGCCACGGCCTTCTTAACAGGTTTTTTCGCCGCCGGCTTGGCGACCGCCGCTTTCTTTTCGGCAGGTTTCTTGTCCTCGACCGGCGCCTCTTCGGCGGGTACGGTCTTGGCAGCCTTGGCGTGCGCCATCACCTTCTTCTGCAACTCTTCAATGGTCACCGCCGGCTTTTCGCTCTCGTCGATGTCCTCCACAACGGCGGCCATAGGCGTCGCGGGCACGTTTTCCGGAAGATTGCGCAGCACCTTCTCCATCTCGGAGAAGATCTGCGAGATCTCGCCTTCACCATCCACGGTGCGCAATTTGTCCTGCTCCCGGTAATAGGACACCAGGGGGGAGGTCTGCTGGTCATAGACCCGCAGGCGATTGCTGATAGTCTCTTCATTGTCGTCGGCACGGTGGCGGAGATTGCCGCCGCACTTGTCGCAACGATCATCTAGACGTGAGGGTGAGGTATAGATGTTATACATCTGGCCGCAGGACTCACAGGTTCGGCGACCGGTGAGGCGTTCGATCAGGACTTCCACGTCCACATTGATCAGCAATGCCGCCTGCAGGGGGGTTCCGCGCTTTTCCAGCATGCGGTCCAGGGATTCCGCCTGAGGAATATTGCGGGGGAATCCATCCAGGATGAAGCCATTGTCGGCATCCGACTCGCTCAGGCGCTCATCGATGATGCCCAGGACGATATCATCGGAAACCAGCTGGCCGGCGTCCATGGCCGCCTTGGCCTGTCTGCCCAGGGCCGTACCCGCGATCACCGCTGCCCGCAATAAATCGCCTGTGGATATCTGCGGAATCTTATATTTTGATGCAAGCAATTTGCCTTGCGTCCCCTTCCCCGAACCGGGCGCTCCTAACAATACAATTCTCATGGCGGTGTCCTCAATCCTAAGCAGTAGATGAAATTGGCTTGATTCCGGCCAATTCAGACAAATTTTTCTTGGCGTTACCGCTTTGCCACGCCGGGCATGGCTCCCTCGGCCATTGCTCGCTTAAGCTACTCTGACTGCCCTCGTTGAGTCAACGAAAAGAGGACAGTCTTTGCGTCGTGCAGTATGCTCTTCGTTGTCATTGCAGTGTAACAAGACTACGAATACAGTACCGACCACACAAAGAGGAAACGCGCCATGAGCAAACGGAATGCCTTGTATGTTCAATCCGGCGGTGTCACCGCCGTCATCAACGCCACGGCATGCGGGCTCATCGAAACGGCGCGCCGTCATCGCACCCATATCGGCAAGGTCTATGCCGGGCGTAACGGCATCCTAGGCGTACTCAACGAGGAGCTGATAGACACCGGCAAAGAATCCGCCGCCGCCATCCGGGCATTGCGTCATACTCCAGGTGGAGCTTTCGGCTCGGCGCGCTATAAGCTGAAGGGGCTGGAAGAGAGCAAGGCCGAATATGAGCGCCTCATCGAGGTATTCCGTGCTCACGACATCGGCTATTTCTTCTACAACGGTGGCAACGATTCTCAGGATACCGCCCACAAGGTCTCACTGCTGGGCGAAAAACTCGGCTACCCCATCACCTGCATCGGCATCCCCAAGACCGTGGATAATGACCTGCCCCTCACCGATACCTGCCCTGGTTTCGGCTCGGTAGCCAAGTATGTGGCCACCTCTATTCGCGAGGCGGCCTTTGACGTGGCATCTATGGCCGCAACCTCCACCAAGGTGTTCATCCTGGAAGTCATGGGGCGCCACGCCGGCTGGATTGCCGCCGCCACCGGCCTGGCCAGTGACGAGCCCGCGGCCGCGCCCCACGTCATTTTATTTCCGGAAATCACCTTCGATGAAGCCGTCTTTCTCGCCAAAGTGAAAAACACGGTGGCGAAACACGGATACTGCGTGGTGGCCGCCTCGGAGGGGATCAAGAATAAGGCGGGGGCATTCTTGGCGGAAAGCGGCGGCCGCGATGCATTCGGCCATGCCCAATTGGGGGGCGTCGCCCCCTATCTCGCCACGCTGATCAAGGAACAACTGGGGCTCAAGTATCACTGGGCGGTTGCGGATTATCTGCAGCGCTCCGCCCGCCATATCGCCTCTAAGACCGATGTGGAACAGGCCTATGCGGTGGGAAAGGCGGCGGTGGATTTGGCGCTGCGCGGGGAAAATACCGTCATGGTCACCATCGTCCGCAAAGCGGATCAGCCCTATCGCTGGGGCGTAGGTTCCGCCGCCCTTGGCAAGGTGGCTAACGTGGAGAGAAAGATGCCGCGCAACTTCATCACGCGCGACGGCTATCATATTACCGCAGCCTGCCGTCGTTATCTGCAACCGCTTATCGGCGGTGAAGATTATCCGCCGTATAAGGGCGGACTGCCCTCTTATGTGAAACTAAAGAACTTGACAGTAAGCAAGAGACTCGACGAACCCTACACCCGCCGACAGTGAGTTGCTCATTCGCGTATCGACGCCGCTAAAACCCGCTAATCGAAACACTACTTTGATTGATGTCAGGCACCGGCGCCCCATTGATCGTAACGTTGGCTTCAGTGCCTTTCAAAATGTTCTGCTGCAGGGTCGTTGCCTGATAGGCAGTGGAATTGACATCATCATCATGGGAAGTAGGACAATTGACCCCCGCGGCCTTGCTGCAAGGCACAATACTGGTGTTGTTCTTCTTAGGCTTGCTCTGGACATCCGAACTGATGTTGACATTGTCTAATGCGGAATCC
>Ga0316579_10000133_pt1 | contig 20521 bp, 34 predicted proteins | sample J5NA_2_FD_203074 | JGI IMG/M metagenome (GOLD analysis project Ga0316579, IMG submission 203074) | Rhizosphere microbial communities from salt marsh grasses in Alabama, United States - J5-7_160517rDrA | ecosystem: Host-associated > Plants > Roots > Rhizosphere | place: USA: Alabama | collected... | reverse complement strand
GCCGATGTCTGGTTTCTTGGTTTTTGGTTTCTGCTTTGGTTTCTGCTTTGGCATCTATTTACCTTTCTTCTGCATCAGCCAATAGGCGACCATTAAAACTAGGATTCCGAGGGCAAAACCTGTTCTAGGATCCTTTATTACTTTGAGTGGCGATCCTTCTAGCCACGTTCCTATTGACGTTAAATCCCACGGATGTTCGGATGAAAATATTTTCGTTGGGTGTGGAATGGCGTCCCACTTAGGGAAGGCTTCTTTGACCATCTCCCAGGTTGGGCTCGTCAGTTTATCCAATCGGTCCATCGTGGCGCCCGGTCCGGCTGCGTAAAACAGATCTGCGATATGGGCGAGCTCATCAATCGGAACCTTCTCCATTCGACTCGTCAGATACTTGTACGCTCGTTTCCAGTAGTGAGCTAATACGGCTATTCCTACTTCTATCTGTTTTCGTGCACCAGAATCAGTTTTCGATCGCAGATCGGACAGGGTGTAATTTTTCCCGTGACGTGCGTTGAAATCCTGCAAAGTTTTTGGCATCACTTGCATCAACCCAGAAGCGCCAGATTTTGGATTTGCGATACCTGGATAGCCGTTGCTCTCCACCTTGATCACGGCCAGGATAAGGCTAGGCGGGAGGGGAACCCCCTGTGAATTGAGCTCTGCAATCACAGCGGGTTCCCAGCGTGTTACTGATTTTACCATTGGGTTCGGAGTGCCGTCTGAGCATCAGGGTTGGTTTCGAGCTGGACAGTGCCGGCCAGTTTGCACGCAATAGATACCGGATCACCCTGTTGTGATCCTTCAACGATAGCAAATATCCGTAAAACTGACCCCCCGGGAACGACGAGATGGACGTTAGCCGCCGAACATGACGCGGCGGGAAACCAAATATCGTCGGTCCTATCCAGATCGGAATACGGTGTCCCTGGGAGATAATTTGCTATCACAGAAGCGCCTTGATAATTGACCCACGCAGCTCCCAATCGACCTATCGGCGATAGCCTAAGGTACCAGGTTATCGGTACCGAAGAAACAAACGGATGTCCCCAGTGTTGAGATAGCGTGTAGATTTCTTGTCCTTGGGAAACAAACTGCTCAAGACTTTTGACGACCCCCACCGATCCGTAGGAAACCGGATACCGCGCCAGCTCAACCATCCAGTCTTGAGTCGCATCAGCTTGGACCGCTGGTAGGATCGGTGGGTGTCTCGATTGTACATATCGTCTCGTTGCCGGAAGTTGCCACGACGACTGCTGTTCCAACCAGGGGGAGGATTCCAGATTTTGTCGACGTTGGAGGGCAAGGCTTTCCATCAATCCAGACAAAGCACTTGATTTGCAACCCGATAGTTGCTGAATAGCTTCAGGTCTAGGATCGAAAATAGACTCAGCTATTGCCGTCCGTAGAATATCGTTTGCTTCAGTGAAGAATGACACGGGGCAACCCCTTTCGTTAGGCCAGCCGTCCCCAATCAGCCACACCACTTACAACGAGCTGAAGTTGAAAAGTAGTCGCTTCTGGTGTTGGGGTGAGTACTCGAGTGTAGTTGTTGGTGATTCGAAACGTGAGCGTCTTGGTCCCTGGATAGGGAATGGGCAGGGGAAGATTGATCTGATAGCCAAACGGAGTACCACCCACAGCGGCGCCCGCGACGAACATGCTGGATTGGTAATTGCTTTGTTCGTCCTTCATCTCGATCTGATACTGTCCGTCCTGGTACAGACCAGAGGTTTCAGGATCACCGGTATTGCCCAAGATCTGGTGGCCCAAGAACATCCAGATAAACGGCTGGTTGTTTATCGTGACGCTGCCAATTTCGCTACCTCCAGCGACCAAAGGAACGTCGATCGTAACGGGATAGTACATCGGACGCCATGGGCCTGGATCGGCATCGAATCTGCTGAGCAGAGGGTTGCGATTGATTCGTTGTACGCCTTCATTCATGGCTAGCCTTTAACCTCTCGTCATTATCGCGCCTGGAGCGTGATACTGACCTCGTTGCTGTACCTCCCTGTAGCCGTACAGCGATACTTGGATTCCGTATCGCACGGGAACGTTGAATGTATCGGTGCTCCCCGGCGACTCGCCCCCGCTGGCCCCCGATCCTACCCAGTCCAGTGGACCTGCGAGATCTTCCATCACCCGACGCGCGTACAGTGATGGATAGATATTCGCTTCGATCGTCGCGTTGCGCGGAATCTTGACGGGATAGGGGAAGGGGAACCGATTGTCGATCGAGGCCTCACCTATTCCTCCCGTGACGATTTTGTACGCCTGGTATTGGATATTGATGTTTGGATCGGTAATCGGCTGTGTCCCACCACCGATTCTGGGTCCGTATCCGGAAGGAGTAGCCAGGCATGTGTTTTCCACGATAACATCCTGCTGTACCCGGAAGTCTACACCGCAGTGTTTCGGCAGATCAAACAACCACCACGTGGGGTTGTTCTCGTTCAGGAGTGTCAGCGCATAATCATCGCTGACCCCGCCTTTGTACCCGTCCGGGACGATCGGGCCGAAAAACCTCACGCCCATAGAAATTGCCACATACACGAAATCCACGTTATCCGCAGAATCGAAATTGCAATAGGCCAAATGGGTACTGCCTATTGTCCGAGACTTGAAGAACGTGTGTTTGTCATTGTTGGCGAAATCTCGGAAGTTCGTAAACCAGCCGACGATATTCTGCTCCTTTCCGTAGAAATCCGAGCAAATCAGAATCGTATCGTATAACGGATACGATTCTGTGACGTTCAAAAAAGCTTTTTCCATATTTACCTCTGTATCACTTCTATTATCACCTCGATCTGTGACTAGGCGTGATATTGCCCTCTCTGTTGCACCTCTCGTCGCCCAGTGAGCAGACACTGTATTCCGAAAAGGCTTGGTTTCGGGGTTATTGGATTCGTCGGTACCTCGCCCGGATCATAGTCCCTCATCGGGAAATAACCTGGACCCCAAATTGTGCGCAATATCGTCCGTGCCCACTCGACGAGCCGGCATTCGACCACCAGCGAAGCACGCCTGGGCACGCCGATCCCTCCCGGGAATTCCCAGCGATATTTTAGATGGGCTCGACCCATCCCGTTTGCGTGCACCCCGTAGTTGCCACCACCTATTGCTGGCGGTGTCGGGTCAGAAAAGTCGCCCTGTCCGATGCAGCCGCCCACGGGACCGTAACTGGGCGGAACGATCGAGCAGACCGCCTTTAGCCGTTCGTCCTGGTTTACGCGGAAAATCACGCTGGTGTGCTGGGGCAATTCGTTGTCCCAGAACGATGACATCGTGTCCATTCGTCCGATCCAGGTTGTGTCTGATGGTATCGTCTTATCGGATAGTTGACTCGCACACGCTGGGGCAAAGAACCCCACTGACAGGGTTTCGACGATATAGGCGTACGGTACCTGATCTCTGCTCTCCTGATTGTTGTAGGCCAAACCGATCGATTTGTTTCGCGTGTCGAAAAACGTCAAGGCGTCCGTATTTGACAACGCCAAGAAACTGGCAAACCAACCCGGTATCGGATGGGTTATTTCGTCGAGCCAGGGTGTTACGGCGATTGTATCGTACATAAACCACTGCTCTTTAACGTTCATGAATTGATCTTCAGGCACGAAGTCCTCCTTTCTATCGTCTCAAGAACGATTTGCTATACATTGCGTCTACGTCGGACGCCCCCAATCCGAGGGGACCGGGTTGCACCAAGCTATCACCTAGACCGAGGGGACCGGGCGCAACCAAATCTCCGTAGAGTTCAGGCTCCATTCGGTAGTCATCGGCGCCAGCCATTGGGTGCCACTGGTAATCCTCTCCAAGGACGTAATAGTCGCCCTCGGAATTCGCCTCGACGGTACCCGGTACCCGTTCGTAATCCTCCGCAGCGCCGAGCTGTCCGCTCCAGAACGGACTGTTTGTTATGAGCTCGTTCTGGACCAACTTGTAGAGCATGAGACTCATGCCTCCTTCCAAAACCCGTTGACCGGTTCCGCGCTTGATCATGTTTGCGATGAACCCGGCTGCCGCTGCCCCGGCTGCGCCCTTGAGGTAACTGGCGTAGTTCCAGGTCGAGGGATCGGTTTCGCTCGCCGCGTCGCCGTATTTTTTGGCCGCCCATTTCGCCGCGAACATCCCCAAAGTCTGCATCGGAATATTGTGGAGCGCGGATCTGAAATTCAGACCGTGGAAGGCCCCACTGGCTCGCCTGGCTACCGCCCTCGTTGCTCGTTTGCGTCGGGAAGGATTTCGCCTCGGTGCCCGCTTTGTCGTCTTACGTCGTTTTCTTCGCGCCATTGTTGAAGCTCCCTTCGTTGCAGCTATTCTTTTCGCTGCCGTTTTTCGAGCTGTCCTTTTTACAGCTCGTCTTTTTCTCGTTGGCCTCTTTTTGGACGGCTTTCGCAGCGTCCTTCGTTTTGCCGTTCTCTTTGTGCGCCTTCGTTTTCGAGCGGCATTGAGTAGTAATATCTCACTCATCCCGTAATACCCTCCTTCCGGACTTTTATTCGTCCCCCTCTGAGGGCGACGATCGTTGGTTTCGATAAATTATCTACTGACACAGTCGGGTATCGCTGGAACGGGTGAACGTAATCAGAGTTTTTTCCCGGTCTCGAGAATTTATCGGAACGATAGACTATCGACATAGCTCTGCCCAGTCGACTCATGGATCTTGGTCTGATTTGAACCAATTTTGCCACTTCATCGTGTTCAAAGCCAGTAAAGGACTCATATAGTTTTTCACCCTTAGCGTCTGTTGCTCGGATGTTTTTCCCTCCTTTTTCAGATACTATCCAGAGTTCAGTACCGCTCTTGTTGGATCCCAAAACGAACTTACCCGACAATGGGAATTTCAGTGTTTCACCACTTTCCAGATCGATTGATAGCGGCGTTGCGAGAGCAACCAGTGTTGCCGGCAACCATGGTCGTTTTGCCTTTTTAGCCTCGCCAGAAGGGTTTTTCTTTTGCGATGTTTTCGGTACTGCAATCACAGCTTTGATACCGGTATTTTTCCCCAAATCCAAAGTTCGAAAAGTGCCTTTTTGGAATTGAAACGGTGGGCGTTGACGGAATCTGTGATACTGGCTCGTCGTATCCGCATCGGGAATACTGTATCCCTTACGTCTGAGCCAAGCTTTGGCTTTCGAAACAGTCCATTTTGCCTTGTCGAACAAGACTGTCTGGACTTCGGTACTCTTATTGAATCGTGCCATTTTATCCTACGGGGTTGCGACGTAATTGAACTCACAGCCTAGAGCGTTAGTCTGTTGCGCGTCAGCTCCTGGAAACGCGACTCCTCCCACTCCACCCGGGAACCAGATGTCGTTTGCTGTCGCTCCAGAGAGTGTGGTAGGAGCGTGATTTATCACGACGGTACTTGACCCTAGAAATGAATAGTTAAATGCGAACCCAGTGAACAGAGCGAGTGGATCGAAATTTATGCTATTCGAAACAACATGTAAGTTGACTTGTTGCAAAAAGAAAACGTCCAGCCCTGGAGACGTAAAGAAGAGACTCGCACATTGCCAATCACCACAATTTATTAGATGGATTGAATGAGCCGCCGCTGCTCCATCAACCATGTTTCGATGGAAGTAGCAAACTGGACTGTTATATCCCACAACCAGCCCGAACGCGTTCATCAAACAGTCCTGAACGTTTCCTATTATCCTCACCAATCCCCGAGTGTCGATACAGCGTACGGTATCTGCTCCATCTATCACCAACGAATTAAGGGTGAAATCAGGAGGTAGAAAATCGACATTATACAACAGAATTCCACACGCAGATGCCGCCGTCGCTAGACAGTCGATATTTGAGATTGAAGATAGAGTGTATATTGAAATGTCGATATCCGAAGAAGGATACTGGTTGACGTTTGACTTCAGAACGATAGCGTTCTCCATCAGATTGTTGGTGATAAGGTCCACGAAGGATACCTGAGTCTTAACCGAGCTCTTCAGGACGAAATGGCTGTATTCAGTGTAGGTTCCTCTGAGATCTATTTTCAAGTTCATCAGGTTCAGTCTTGAACTGTCCAGTCCCTGAGAAGCGCTGATTACCGCATAATCGTTTTCTGGACCCGTGCACTCTAGATTAATGCGTTGGCAACTCAGAGTTATCGCTGGCTCTATTATCGATACCGTATTCCCAATAGCTGGATTTGCAAAACAACCACCACGGATATATATGTCATTGGCGTTATTCTTGTGGATTTGATATGCTTGTCCTTGATTAGATCCAGATTCGTATTTGATCCACTTTCCGTACAGCTCGTCGACTCCCCAAGTATCCGCGAAAGTCAAGACGTGGCCATAGTCGGATATGGACGCTGTACCGTAAGACGTCGCGCCGGTAACCGTAAACGGACCGGGACCCGCGCTGGTAGTGACTGGTGTTGGCGCAGATCTCCCTATCAGCGAAAAACACCCGTTTGGACCGATAGTGAAATTCAGATTCAGCGCGTCGGTGCCCATATCAAGATCGTTCAAAAGCATAACCCTGACATTGTGGTTGATAGTGCGTGGGAGATTGCCTATAAAATACAGCGACGCGTAGGGGTGGCTGGAGCTTCCGTCTCCGGAGACGTCTGACCCGTTTACCGGATCAACATATATCGTCATGGCAGACAAGGTGGCTTCCAGGCAACCGAGCTCGCCGAGTAGTGTATTGAGATCCACTAATTCGTCCTGAGTGAGCTCGTTCAACTGGTTCAGCAGCACCGATTTGTCGAAATACCCCGAGGTTTTCCAAGCGTCAAAAGCGATGTAGAACGATCGCTTCAGATTTCGGCTCATTCGTCGCCGACCCAAAAAACAGGCGATCCTATTCAATGTATCTATTCCAGCTTGTGTGGCTAATAAATTGGCCATTAACTCTTTCTCCTTGGTAAATACATGAGCGCGAGAAGTGGCAACAGAAGTGCCAATCCGACTCCCAATCCTTTTTTGGCTGTGCTACCCGCTGAAACCAGCGCATTTTTTACGCTGTCGATTATCGTTTCGCGCTTGTAATAGCCACCAGATTTTTTACTATTCTCCCAATCGTGGCACGTCTCCGAATCGGGATCTTTGCAAAGCGCGTTATCAGCCCGGTTGATAACTCCGTTGTACTTGGCTGTGATTTCCGATACCTCTCTTTCGAGAAACGCCCATCTCGCAATGATTCCGACAACGAGAACCACTCCAAGTATTGCCGGCAGTACCCAGCCAAAAGACAATTCCCCTGTCTCTTCTGGTTGCACAATATCAAGATCTTTGCCGTCGGCAGACAATCGAATACCAAGCTCCAATTGATTAACCCTGCACATGATGTCTTTCAGGGATTCGATTTCTTTTAACGCGGCAAACATGCGGTCCGCCAAATCTGGCAGATCTGGCTCTCCAAGGGCGACCTGTTTTTTTTGGGCAAAAGAATGAGTCAGTTTGATTTGAGCCCACTGAAGTTTGACTGCGTAGGATATCAAATTGGTTCGGCGTGCCAATTTCATTGCCTTGTCCCAGAGAGCGATCTCTGAGGCAGTAGGCGGTCTTTCCGCTTGGACGAAAGGTATTCCGGATGTCTCTTGACCCAGCATATTAACCCTTCAGGCTCGCAAACAGGGCAGCGAGCGGCAAAACCCACATCTTGTTTCCGCCCCCTCCCCCTCCTGTTCCCGCTGGGCCTATTGGGCCTGGCGGTCCGGCTGGGCCAGGGGGACCCATAGGTCCAGGGGGACCAACGATTGACTGACCGGGGGGGCCAGCCGGCCCGGGAGGGCCAGGTATTGCAGCGCCAGCGCCACTGCCAGCGGGACCGGGAGGGCCAGCCGGTCCGGTTGCTCCCTTGGGGCCTGGGGGGCCAGTCGGACCGGGGGGACCTAATGGGCCAGTTGGACCGGGGGGTCCCGACGGACCGGTCGGCCCGGGAGGTCCGGGAGGGCCAGGTATCTTCCCGGGCGTCGTCGGTATCGGTGTCGGTATTCCCGGGCCTGGAGCAAAACCAAGATCTTCGGGCTCCTCTCCGGTCAAGGGTGGTATCCAAGCGACCGGATATTCGGTACCGGTCAAAACGAACGCGCGAGGATTCGCTGTCGAATCGTAGTCCGGAGTGGCTTGCAGTCCCGCTATTTTGTACGCTTCCCAGCCTTTTTTCTTCCGATCGATATGATCGTTCCACGTGCTGGCGTTCATCGTTAGCAGTCCCTTTTTGACGTCGGCTTTTCCGTAGGCCGCCTTGGAAACCCCCCACCAAGTCTCACCTTTCTTTATTTGGTACCAGAGACCGGGGGTTGGAGTGGCGACGATCTGATCTGGTGTCGGCAAATACCTCCCCTCGCTATCTGCCGCGCCGAACCCCGCAAAATAAATTTTAGGAAGAGCTGAGTTGCCGCCCGGGACGTATTGGGCCATAGAAGATCGCATTCTACGCCTGACAGGACACCGATACTGATATCCCGGGAATGCCCGGAGGGCTTGCAGCTTAGGTTTGTAGTGCAGCATTATATGCCCCTCTATCGCATTTTTCGTATCAATGCGTTGAATTGACTCGGATATTTAGCTTTGAACGTTGACATCGCCCGTTGGAGAGCCATTGCTGCTAATGGTGAAGGAGAGGTCGCTGCTTGAACAGCCCTTGCCGGAGATTTCACTGGAGCTTTTTGCGCCATTTTCCGCGCCAATCGGTTGAAACCGTGGGGATCACGTTTTGAAAATTTCTTCATCTTTTTCGCTTCGATGTGAAGCGCCTTAGAGAACGGCCTGAAATTTTTCTTTGGGTTCTTGACCTTCAGTGTTCTTACTTTCCCCTTTTTACCCGTGGTAAGGACACCGTATTTTTGCATTAAATTCGCTATTTTACCCGCTGCCATCAGCGCGCCCGCAATCGCGGTACCGTATCCTGGGATCATGGCTGCTATTGGGGCCAGTTTTGCGGCATATTTGCCGACGAATTTGACGAGTGGTTTCACGATTTTCATGGCGATCTTTTTGATTTTTCCGCCCACTTTTATCAACCATCGGCCGAACTTCGTCTTCTTGAGCAGTTTTTTGACTCCCGACTTGATTTTCCTGGCAACCTTCTTGACTCCCCTTTTGATCTTCTTGAAGACCTTTTTGAACCAGCCCGAAAGGCCGTCATAGACGTAGGGCTCGCCAGTGTCGCCGAGTGCCAACATGCCGTCGTACGGTCGACCGTGTTGAGCCATGTATTGATAGTCGTCGAGCGATAGTTCGAGCATTGGCGTACGGTACGTTCCTGCCGCGGCGTCCCACACATCGTTTTGGTCGACTTCGGCCATCATACCGTTGAGCTGGGCGCCGTCGATGTATCCGTATGTCGATACGGCAGAAACCTTCCCGCCATTCGGACTATTGACCCAACCCCAGTCCGATAGACCGATCATCGACCAATCGACCGGATCCTCATATCCCTCTGATTCGGTCACTCCAGCCATTCCGTAATCGTCCCATTCTTCGATATTGCGTTCCCATGCCATGCCTTTTGCCTCCTGTTCATTATCCCCCAAATAGTTTCCGGATCGTCCCAACAGATTACCGTCCAGATCCCACCACGCGATTCGTGAGTGCTTTGCCGTCGCGCCAAATGGCTGCAAGGGATGGAGTACCGGATCAACTGTCATCCACCCTATTTTGGGCATGTAAGCTTGAATGAAAACGTGCCCAAATAGCCGTCCTGGAGCAGCCCCTTTGGGGGCAGTAGTTCCCAATCGAGTCTTGAACCCAACTGCCTCAAGTTGCGCGCCCAGCGCTATTGTCGCACAGTCACAGTCACCAGCTCCCCGCCCAAGCCCTACACCGACTCCATCACCAGCCATAGTCAACCGCCAAATGGCTTCCGGAGACGCTGTCAACAGCTCTCGAGACGTGGGATCCTTCACGTATCGCCAACGATGGATAAAATCGTTATAAATTAGCTGTAATTGTTTCAGAAAATTCTTTGGTGGGGCCAGTGACGCGATTGCAGCCGCGTGATTTCGAATTGGCGGGTAAACAGAAGCATTTCGAATCGAAGATCCGATCTGCCGAAGGGTTTCGGCCATCTGCTGTTCGTGGCCACCGGGAATACGGATACGACGGACAGTAGCTCGGTAGGGTCTGGATTTCAATTTGTCGTCATATCTAACCCCGTTCTATTGATTGATCGTCGTCATCGTAGTCACCCTCAACGTCGGCTGCCATATCCGCTTCGTACTCTGCGAGGAAATGGCCGATTGCCTCGTTGCGCTTGCCGGGCTCCATACGGCACATTGCCTGTATAATAGTATCTGAAATTGATCTAGGATCAAGTTCCGAAATTGATTTCGCAATATTCTCAGTGGAATTTTTCAGGGGCGTCACATTTGAGGTCAACTTTACTGGTGGCCCTATTGGTGGCGCTACTGGTGGCGCACCAGGACGAGCTTTTACTGGTGCAATCAATCGTGGTTCCACTTTCTTCTCAGTCTTATTGGCAAACACCGTCTTGATCGTGTCCAGCGCCGAAGCCATGAAGTCCATATCGCTCGACCCCCCACCTTCGTTATTCCGCTTGAACATCTCCGACAGTTGACTCATTACAGAACCGATTTTAGTGATATCTGAAAGACCGCTGTTATTCTGAGCGTGCATGATTTGCATCATCATAGCCATGTCTGCTTGACGTCGCGCCTCATTGGCTTTCGAATATTCCGTTATCAGGGGAATTATAGTGGGTAAAATCTTGACTATCTGCTCCATTCCGGAATCAGATTTAACGACAATCGGGGATTGTGGTGCGGGATTAGCGTTTGGAATTGATTCGGGCTCGTCTAGAAAACGATCTGATTTATCGTTATATCTCAACTTCTTACCGTATACCATAGGTGGATACGAATAAAGCGGAAGCTTATAATTCCCGGCAATCTTACCTGAAGCTCCCCGTATCTTGACTAGTAAAAGGTGTCCTCCCCAGGTCTCAATGAAGTAGTCAAGATTCACCTCGTCATCCCCGATTGTAATTTCTTCCAGAACTCCCTTGCACCAAGATGGCTGAATCCTCTGGATTAGCAGTGTTACCCCCGGAGACAGGGACGAAAATAGAGAATCGAGTCGATCAAGCTGTCGATCGTATTCTATTTCCGACGGTGTTCTATCGTCTTGTTCCATTTCAGACATTGCAGCTTGATATTCACCTGCTGACGGTATTTCTTCGGCGCTCATATTTCTATTATATAATACGACTTCATTAAGAGACAAGGATTATCGGAAAATGTTCGGCCAGAGTTCGGTAGACTTCGGCAATTTCTCGGTGATTTTCTTGGTGGTTAACCCGTAAGTAACCTGTAAGTCTTAGAATTAATAACTGAATTTCTTTTGCAGAATCGGCGAAAAAAAGATAAAGTGGTGGCATGCCTTCCAAAACACAGCAACCACTTAAAGGATTTCACCTCTCAAAGTAAGTGATTTCCTTTTTCTAGTCAAGTTTTTGTTGCTGAGTTTTGGAACGGACAAGGTTGTTTCGAGCTATCCCTGTGACGTCACAGGGATAGCTCTATTGCGTCACTGCGCGAAACAGCGCGGTAGATGGGCGGATTAATGCGACAATCAGAAAAAAAACGGTTTGCTGACGCACGGAGAATCAGGACGATAGATTTTGCGCGCTCTGGAATAGGTGGGACAGGCTCTCTATCACCCAGGAGCAGACGAGCTCTGGCTGTCTATATCGTGCTGGTCAAGATGGGCTTTGGCGGTATTGCTGCGCCTAGCGGGGCGATTGCCGATGCCGTCTATCGCTCATCTCACGGTGAGGCGAAGAGTATCCGAACTCTGCAACGAGCGAACAAAGAACTGGCTGAGAAGGGATATATTTGTTCAGCAAAATACCGTCCTGGAAAACGAGCTCGTGGGACAGTAATTCGCTTCTGTCCGGAAGCATTTGCATTCTGGACGAAAATTGCCGCCAAAAATGTCACACCACTACCTACACAATCACACATTTCCCCTGATGCGACAAGTTGTCGCACCTCGGATCGGACAAGGGACAAAGTTACTTTTAAATCTCCAGATCTTACTAAGAACGAACATACAAAGCCGCGCGCGGGCGCGCGAGCGAGTCAAAAGACTTCTCGGCGAAAGAATCCGGTTTTGTTTTCGGTAGTGATAGTTCTCTCGAAAATGGCCATGCACCGCGCCGATCGGCGAGCAGCGCGGGCTCGCGCCGAAATCGAACTGAAAGCGGCCGTCGCGGGCGTTGAGCTGATAAATCCATCTGGAGTCGATTGGGCCTACTGGGAGAAGCGGTGGCCGGAACTATCCATCCCGGTCAGGGAGACCGTCGCGTCCCGTGAGATAGTCCCTCGTCTCTTGGGGCGTGATCGGGTCGTCGCCGGCGAGCTCGAGCACCAGGAGCAGCTCGAGCACCAGGAGCAGCTCGAGCACCAGGAGCAGCTCGAGCACCAGGAGCAGCTCGAGCACCAAGTCGTCGGTACCGAATCCAATCCGCCAACCGAGGAAGAAATCCGAAGAGTGATTGCCGATCTTGAGTCGAAATTTTCCGTTCCAAACGAGAAAGCGTCAGCTCGAGCGCCAACGGCAGGCTATCCTGAAGTGGACGCGAACGACCCGGAGATGCAGCTACTCATCGAGGCCCGTAATAGAACCCGATCTCGGTGTGTAAATAGCGGGTAGCGGGTTTTCTTCCCAAATCGTTCCCTCTTCGATATATCCGCGCAAAACGGCGATAGAACGGTGTCGAGTGTGGCGGGAGATAATCCGTTCAGGGACGCCACGGGAACCCGCTTCCGTGGCGAGGCCTCGACGTAGAGAGTGAGCTGAATAGAGTTTTGGGTTGAGCCCAGAAAGCCTCGCGTAGTGCTTGACGATAGACGAGATTGTCCGAGCAGACAATCTCCCACCCGTTTCCCACCACCATTTATTTCGGCCGTTAACGCCGATTTTCACGAACAAGGGTTCGTCCGCTGATCCCTCGGACAAGATGGATTTCGATCGTCTCTGAATCCATCGCTCAACTGCAACGACAGGACAAACAGACGCGTCTTGGGCGCGCGGTATTCCTATCTTTTCGCCCTTCCCATCTCTATCTGTCTTAGAGCGTCTAATAGTGAGAACGATACCTTCGTCGGTTATCTCCAGGTCGCCGAGGTTGATCGAGCAGAGTTCAGAACGCCTCAATGCCGATGCCCAGCCGAAAAGTAGGATCGCTGCGTTTCTGAGTCCCAACATGAGCGAACCGCACTGGGCCGAAAGCCTTGTGACCTCTGACCAAGATAGCGCTTTGGATTTTTTAGGAAGATATCCAAGCGTGTTGCGTATGCCCCTAAGAACACGTCCCACCTTGTCGCTTTTGATGGGGGAATCAAATCCAGACGCGTTGTGAATCGCAGTTATCGAGGTGCAGCGCCTGACTATTGTCGCAACCGAAATCCCCGACTCCGCCAAACTGGTCAGATACAGGCAGATTGTATCGCTGTCTGCTGGTAAATAGTGTAGGTCGTTATCTCGACAAAACGACCAAAAATCTCGCCAGTCGGTCTGGTAAGCTTTTTTAGTCGCTTCGGATATCGATGCTTTTGCGAACGTATCCGCCAGGTTTTCTAGTTTTTTCAACCTACTATTTTCGTGTACGATTTTGTTCATTTTTCTTTCTTGCGGCTGTGCCGAGCGGCTGTGCCGAGATGATTTACTAAAAACTCAATAAATTCCTTGTGTTGTCGAATATATAGAAACGAAAATAAGCCTAATATTCCCCCAGATACAGCCAAAGCAGCCGAAATAATATTTATTGTTGCGAAAAGAATCGGATGGTCTATCATTTGGTTCTCCTTCCAGCGATGGGATGAGACTGGGAGGGTCGCCAATGGTAAGGGGACCTTCCCAAATTTTAGTCCTTTAGTCCATTTGGTCCATTTGGTCCCATTTATTCATTAATTCATCGAGAAAATCGTCGAGTTCATCGTATTCCATCAGGATCGTGTGGTGGGGACAGGGGAGGGGATGGCCACATAGAATCGACGGGACGTCTTTGTCCGGACAAGTACAGAGTCGACACGACTTCATCCTTGATTTCAATTTCTTCATTTGATCTTCGTAACGGTTCATGGTAATCTCCTTTTATTCACGCATCACACGTGAGGAACCTAACCCCGGTCAATGCTGTCCGGGGTATTTTTTTCGTTCAACAATCTCCCCAAGGTCGCTTGTTTTATTGAACGTGCCATGGCCATTATTTCCTGGGCTTCTTCAGGGGAAATTTCAAAATCTGAATCTGATGGGAGATCGCTAAACAATCGATTTGCTTGTACAAAAGCCTCAAAAAAACGCTTCAACTCCTTTCGCCACAGAGATAATATCGTAGATACGTCTTGTCTGAATCTATCGGCCATATCTACGGGAAGAAATACCGACCCACGCTTTGAGCTAATCCTGAAACAGTTCATCACGTTGGAATTCGTTAATTTACAATAAGTCTGGACTATTAATTGTTTTTCCAGTGCTGTTTTATAAGTGAACTCCACTTCCACTTCTTCTTCTTGTGGTATATCCTCCAGTGATACACCAGCTATTCCCAGGATTCTCAAAGCGACGTCTCTCTCTCCTGGTTCGCCTTGACGTGCCAATCTCGCTACTAATTTCAATTTTTCAGCGTTCATTTTAGTTCTCAAACCGGCCATCTTCGAATAACAGCCTATTTATTTTGGCGACTGCGCTTGTGGTGCCATTGCAGAAATATTTTTTTACGTCTTCTGGTACGTTGTATTCGACGATATAGGTGCGTTTATTGATTATTCTGGAGATTCGAGCCTTGAACAAGATGGGACTTCTGCCACTTTTTGCTTTGTAATAGACTTCGTCTCCAATCTGGGGATATGTCGTCAATTGTCGTTCTATTGCTTTGTTGTAAGTTATGAGCATCACGTCTCCTTACTCATCGGCATCGATGTCGATGACATCCTCGATTTCTTCCAGTTCGATCTCATCATGAAGTGCATCGATTTCATCGAACACATCCCAAACTTTTTGCGGTGCAATTTTTTTGCCTTCTTCGGGACTTCCAGCCTGGAATTTTACATAGACAATCGTTCTTACCTTTGCGACGAAATTTGCCATTTTTGAAACCTCTTTTCATGGTACGGGTGTCAATGCGTCGATGTGAACGCAACCCCTCGGTGGCTTTGTCTCGCCTCCTGTCAACCATGCCACGGGTTGCCCTGCTGAATCTGTGCTCACATGTGTCACTATGTGAGATCTAGAGGTTATTTTCCCGCCTATGATGGAATGATAGTCGACGGCATCTCCAACACGAGGCGCCCAATGTTTTGGTCGTTTGTTTCCCATTTTTAAACTTTCCTTACTGCCGATAATACTTATTGGTTATCGGCTTTTCTTCCATAAACTTCTTTTGTTCCAAAGCTTTTTTGCTTCTGAAATCGCTTCCTCTGCTGTTGAATTGTAGGCGTTGTCTTTTCTATGTTGGGCGGTCGGGCCGAAAGTGTGGCATTGTTCGCAATACACATAATAAAGCGCGTGCAAATTTCGATCGTCTTTCAACTTTTCAGAGGATATTTTGACGTCTAAAATTTCGCCGCAAAATGGACAAGGACATAAGCCATTTTCGTTCACTCCATTTTCAAGAGCGTCAATATCGTCTCGATACCACCCAATTTGTTCTTCAAGGTCGTTTGTTTCCCCTTCAAGACACCTTCCGAATTCCTCCATTTTCTTTTCGATATGCTCTCGAGTCATTTCAAGAGCGGTTGTCATTTCATCGACGAACGTTTTCATCTGTTTCAATCCGTCGTGCCGTTCAGAAAGCCTGTACATTTCTGTTACCTTCTTACTTCCGATAATACTCAGGGGTTATCGGCGTTGTCGTCCATCTCTTCCGGTTTTGCCACACGGAATGAGGTCGATTTCAAATTGTTCGCAATCACAACCCCATTCCATGCATTCTCGACGCTCTTCTCCGTCGACGACATGCATGGTCGCCTTGTGACCACACCTCGCACATATTGGTATTTCATGTGGCATTTCTTGCTTCATGCCTGGATGAGAATTTTCTCCATCCATAGTGCCACCCGAAAATATTTCTGACTTTCTAACGGGGCCATCTTCTGTTTCAAAAGAAATATCCGATACTAGTTTATCTATTTTCTCACTGGACAGCTTCCCTAAATCTCGTCCCTCTTTATACGCTGGATAATATCCAGAAAGGTAATCACGGACCTGTTCTGACAGATTCGGCCATGATGTATAGAGTTCGTCCAGAGAGTCTTCTGTCGCTATTTTTCCAGATATGCCGCCGTTGGTTTGATCTATATCGTATTGTCTAGTAGCCAATTTAAAAGCGATTGTTTCGACGACCCATAAATTGATATCGAATGCCATTTTCAAAACCTCCCTATTTCCGATAATATTCCAAAAGTTATCGGCGATTTACACAAACCATGCTTGCATGCCTATCTAGTGATTCATTCCAAAATTTCCCAGCAGAAGTCGGCGTGTCCATCGTGGATCCTTTCGCTCCACAATCGACGCAAAGAATATTCCATCGTCCAGCGCTTTTTATCAATTTGAGATCCACGCCAGCGCAATGCGGACACGAAAGTAGAATTACTCCTCCAGGCTTTAGTTTTTCATTCATCTCGATTATCTCCCTACTGCCGATAATATTTCAAAGGTTATCGGCGCTTCTCTAATTTTGCTCTCAAGCCTTCAAGAACCACGTTATCCAATCTGTGATATTGATCTGGTGAAAGCTTACCTCCCGGCGGATGCATTTTGAAAGTATCACAGCAGAATATTGTTCCTGTATTTGGGTTAAACACGTGAGGTCCTAAGTGTCCTTCTTCGCGTTCACAGAAAACGTCCAGTTCTCCTTCTGTCCATCGAAATGGGCATTGTTTTTTTGTCTTCAAGTTAACCTCCCTATTTCCGATAATATTTCAAAGGTTATCGGTGTCCTCAATCCTGTGGAGGAAATCCTTCGTGCCATTCGTTATCTTCACCGAGATAGTACGGCTTTCCGTTTCTCTCTTCGTAGACTCGCTCAAATTGTTGTTGCCCGGACATCCAGGCAGCTCTGACAGTGTCTGCCTCAACCCATTGTTCAAGTCTTCTTCTGACGCATGAGACTTCAGCCAGAATTCTGAGTAGAAGAACCACAAAAGTGAACATTGCGATGTAGACTAAAACGTCCTTTATCCCGAACAGTACTTCATTCATTTTCTCTTCTCCCTGTAATTTGTTATTCAGTAACTCTGACGCCCTGTTTCCGATAATACTCATAGGTTATCGGTTACCATCCCATGCAGTAGCTCAAAATCATGAACACGAAACTGACAACTCCAATGATTAGTGAAATCATGGATATTTTCCCCCAAAGCCGACCTTTGCTGCGCATCTTATTTACCTCTGCAATTTCTTTGTAAATCCAGTTGTCCATCAGACCTCCCTATTTCCGATAATATTCAATTATCGACACTATTTTTTAGACTATATCGACACTATCCTTCATCATCATCCAGACAACCAAACGCGGAAGGGTCTTCATCATGTTTTTGGGCGATTTCCCAAAAATCGTCATCTTCTTCGCAATCGATCCAGGTTTGTACCGCTTCTATTATCAGTTCAGATCTTGTTTCAAAGCGTCGTTCGTTGAGGTATTTGTCTATGGCTACTGATAGCTCAACCGGAATATTGACCATAAAGGAAACAGACCGGCATTTTGTCACCCTCATGAATTTTACCCTTCCTTCTTCCCCGGGGCACCGGCCTGAAGGTCATCCGGGGCGATCGAGGTCGTCCTGGACACCGGACCGGCGACGTCGCGATCTCTTTTTATCCAAACAAGCTCTCGAGCGATCCCGTCTGCGAGCTCCCCCAGTGCTTCCTCCAATATTTTTTCACACCGAGACAATTTAAGGGTTATTAGAAGCTCCCCCGGGGCACCGGCGTCGCGCTCGAGCTCCCCCGGGGCACCGGCGTCGCGCTCGAGCTCCCCCGGGGCACCGGCGTCGCGCTCGAGCTCGCCGGCATCTCGGGGATCCCTCCCGAGCTCGCCGGGTTTGGGGAAATAAACCACAGTCCATGGGTCTTGTAGGGCCTCCCAGAATGTAGGATCGTCTTGGATTGATTTTGCTGCAAAATAGTGTGGGCCAGTGTGACTGCTATGACGAAGACATCTACCTAGACGATTATGCCATGCCTCACATCTTACTGTGATTACAGCGCCGCACGCTGGGCATGTCGGCTTATTTGATATTTTTTTTCGTTTGTTTTCTCTCATATTCTTGCCCTTCCTTCTTCAAGTCATTAACTATAGTTTCTTTGGCCTTGAACTCGCCGGCCTCAAGGGCATCGGTTAGGGCTTCGAGAGCCCTTATTAGGACCTCGACGGCATGAAGATCACTATCCAGAATCTGGCCGTTATCAAGCTCCCTTGCGAGCCAATCAGAAACAATGACGGTGATCGCATGAGCACGACTGCGAAACCGGATTCCCTCTACGTACTCATCCAGTTTTGCAATTAAATCAGTCGAAATTTTAAAGTTCAATTGCATTAGAGTTTCTCTCTTTCGACAAACTCCAGCACCTTCTCTTCGTATCTCGCCGCTTTCCTCCAGTACTCTTTTGCTTTGGTGTTTTCCTCACCAGACATGTTTTGATAGCAAGTGGCTATCGATTTGCAGAGATTCGCGCAGCCTTGCCACAGCGTTGCTTTCTCTTCGCTTGTCGTCATTCCGAAGGGATGATGTTGACCCAGTGTATGGATCCTATCGTTTCCGTCTCTCCTGTCTCTCATTTGTCATTCCTTTCTGTTAGCGCTTTTTTACCGAGCGTAGCCACAACCGTTACGAGAAACATCACTGGCACCACCAAGGGCGACAATGGAAACAGCCACCATTTTGTTTTGATCTTCTTCATGCCTCTATTCCTTCGTCTTCGTTCTCTCCGTAAATAACTTCTTCTTCTTCCATTCCCTTGAGTTCACCGGTGATTCTCACTGGGGGATAAACGTCGGAAATAGAAGATGTCTTGGCGTCTACAAACAGAAGCCAGGAAACCAGAAATCGTTTCTGACAACCAGGGCACAATAGGACAAAATCTCCTTGTATCTCAGAAACGACAAAACAGGTTTGTTCGAATATTTCGTCACAATACGGGCATTCGCCTTCGAATTTTACACGGATCATTTTCTTTTCCTGGGAGGTTTATCAATTAAATCTCCTGCGATTTCCTCGATAACTGTCCTAGTAACCGACGATAGATTTTCGTACACAGAATCCAATAATTCGTTTAGAACAGGTCTGGATTGACGTCCCGCCTGAGAGATCAAGGATAATAAAATCCTGCAATCTGCTGGTGACAACGACACGTGTAATCCGCTTTTGGTACTCGCCACCAGCGTTTTGATCAGAGCGTTTATCTCGTCTGCCTTGTGCTGCATCAAATCGGTACCTTGTTGGCAGTCTGGGATCGTATCAAAGAATCCCGATGAAACAGCACTTCAGCTATACGTGATAGTAATACGCTGGCATGCCCTTCCTCTTTTTCTGATTCCGAAGAGGCCGACATAAATAAGCAGCCGTCTTTGTCTACTCCGATCAGGATTCCGATTTTCAAATCCAACTCTTCGCGGATATTAACAATTGTCGTCTGTTGCTTGTTTTCTTCCATGGCTTCTCCTAAGACTCATATCTGAGTCGATTTGGGCCTCCCTATTGAGGCAATAACCCATTGCGTAGTATTCACAGCAGCTCGGACGAATAGCGTCCCTTTCGGCGAACTGACAAATTCCTATGGGGCTCGTACCTCCAAGCGTCCACTGTTCTAAACCACAACGATATAATAGCTGTCCGTTATCCGGATGGCGGCAATAGTTTTTCATGCTTAACCCTCTACTGTAGATATAGTTACACTATATCTACAGTAGGGCAAGGAAAAAAGGAGGCCCGGAAGAAAAAAGGGGGGGGTGATAGATGATGGATCTTCCAGACCTCGGTTGGGGAGTCGGTAATTCGATTGGGGTTAAGCACAATTACCGACTTGTCCGCAAGCGCCAGACAGTTAGATCTTACTTTTTTTCCTTTTTTGACGCAAGGAACCTTTCGATTTCGGGAAACAGCACCGATTCGAATTTCTCTATATCTTTGAGTTGATCCAATTTTTCAATATTCTTGAAAACTGGATCCAAGACTATTGTCTGATCCAAGCTCCACGCCACATAAGCCCTGGATAAACTCCTGAACAAGCCCCTACCGAAATACTGTAGTTTTAAGTACTCAATTCCGTATTTTAATCCAATGTACATCGGATTATACCCCATATCGAGCTCGCCAACGCCGACGCCTGACTCCTGGAGGTCCTCGGCACCGACGCCTGGCTCCTGGAGGCCTTCGGCGCCGATGTCTGGCTCCTGGAAGCCTTCGGCGCCGATGTCTGGTTTCTTGGTTTTTGGTTTCTGCTTTGGTTTCTGCTTTGGCATCTATTTACCTTTCTTCTGCATCAGCCAATAGGCGACCATTAAAACTAGGATTCCGAGGGCAAAACCTGTTCTA
>Ga0316579_10000132_pt1 | contig 20577 bp, 35 predicted proteins | sample J5NA_2_FD_203074 | JGI IMG/M metagenome (GOLD analysis project Ga0316579, IMG submission 203074) | Rhizosphere microbial communities from salt marsh grasses in Alabama, United States - J5-7_160517rDrA | ecosystem: Host-associated > Plants > Roots > Rhizosphere | place: USA: Alabama | collected... | reverse complement strand
CTGCGCTGGTGCGCAGTCGCCCGCCCGTCCCGTCTGGGGGCGTGGCGGGCGACTGTCCCGGTTCGATTCCGGGGCGGGGAGCTACCGCCCCCCCCACGGTGGGGGCGGATGGTGGAAGGGGAAAAAAATGTACGTCAAGGACGGCACGTACGTCGAGGGGCGCTGGGTGACGCGGGTGGTTTCTACGGATTCCCCCGAGGATGCCCGATGGGCCTTGGACACACTCTTGTGGTGGGCAGATAGAGCCGTTACTGTCCGGCGGAATGGATGGTTCGTAAAGATTTATTGTTGCGACCCGTCCAACGTCATGGAAGACATTGACAAAGATTTCTTTGTCGATTCGGCGGTGTTGGAACTCTTGCGGGAACGTTTCCGCAGGAGGAAGTCTGTGTTGAGGTTCTGAGTTTCAATCTCTCCCAGGGGCTATCGTGGGGTGCCCCTGGGAGGGGTTGAGATCCCGGACTGCGGGATTCAGTGGAAGGGGAAATAATGAGTGAGTACAGGTACATTCACTTGACTGGTTCCGCCTATGAGTGGGCTAGGTGGTGGGCTACGCCTAGTGGCCAGTTGTGGGGGATGGCGACCGGGGCACCGGTCGACTTGGTAAAACTGTACGGTGAGTTGCTTGGTCACCGGCGGGAGGCTGTCAGGCGGCGTGAGGCCGATCCTGGGGAGCCCCCGGACTTGGGGGATGAGATCGTGTGGTTGTGGGAGACAATCTGCAAAATTGAAAGGTCTCCCGAGGAAATATGGGAGCATCCACAGAGCATTTTCAAGTGCCCGGTGTGTGGGCGTTACGCCGCCCACACGGGGACGATGTGGTATCACGCGGGCGCAAGCCCGATGTCGTGGTGCCTCCCACGGGGGGCCGAAGAGGGTCTCTTGAAAAACGACCTGGGGTTGCCCTTGCCGGTCCCCATGGACTGGCAGGGGTGACAGAGTCCTGCCCCCCCGTGCGGGGGGCAGGGTCCTTGTGCTGGTGCGCTGTCGCCCGCCACGCCCTGTCTGGGGGCGTGGGGGGCGACAGCCCGGGTCCGATTCCCGGGCAGGGAGCGGCGCCCCCCCACGGTGGGGGGGCGGACGGTGGAAGGGGAAAGCTATGTGGAACCGGTATATCGGGCCGGTCCGGAAGGACACTGCGATGTTTCACTTGTCCGGAGAGTTTCCGGACGAAGACGAATGGATCATTTGCGTGACTCTAGAAGCCCCCGGAGGGGGGTATATTTACGATCTTTCACCGGGACCCGATCGGGAGTTCGATATCCCGATCGGAGATACCGCCCGTTTTGAGACCGTCGATCAGGCGGTCGCGCGGGTGGTGCATGACATCCGCAAGGGGGGTTGGTTGGTGGACCACCCCGTTTTGCAGTCATTTGCCCGCGCGCATACGCGCGGGGACTTCGACTAGGCGAAACCCCCCCTGGGGTGGGGGGTCGCGCGGATTGGCATTCCGCGCCTGAAGAGCCTGCCGATGAAGGGAGAAAAATGTTCTTTCTTTGCGAGGATTGTGCGTACGCTGCGAGTTCCAGTGGGTATAAAGACCCTCAGGGAAAGGATGTCCGCACCCTCCACGATGAGGCGGACCTATCGAAAAAGGGCCCCTGCCGGGTCTGCGGAAGACACGAAGATTTGGAAGAAGTCGATGGGGAGTATTATATCCCCTTTGACTTCGCGGCCCCGGTAGCGGGGGACGCGTTCCCGGACGAATTACTCCCTGCCGTGAGAAGGGGGATCGCCCTCATCCGGTCGGCGTTTTCTGATCCGGGGGTGTCTGTAGTGGGCGACCCCGAAATGGGGAAGCCATGGCAAATCGAGGACGGACAGGGACGCCCCCTGTCAACCGTCCGTTACCAGAATGCCGCCGAGATGGCAGCCTTCATGGAAGGTATCGAACATGCGCGTCGATACCGCATCGCGTGATGTAACGCGGTGACGTGAGCGGTGTCTCTGCGCTGGTGCGCAGCTGCCCGCCACGCCCCCAGACGGGGCGTGGCGGGCAGCTGTCCCGGTTCGATCCCGGGGCAGGGAGCTGCCGCCCCCATACGGGGGGCGGGCGACGGAAGGGGACGGTATGGCGGCTCGGGAAATGTGGGTGTTTTCGCCCCGGCGCTATGTGGTGACGGCACTCTCCGGGGCTAGCCCCGGGGAGTGGTCGGAAGAAAAAGTTTCGGACCTCATTGACCGTGTTTGCGCCACGGTGAACGATGCCCTCCCCGAGGGGGCAACCTACCATGCGGCGGGGTGCCTGATTTATCCCGCCGAGTGGGACGCCGAGAAGGCCCGTGCGGCCTTTTCGGAGGCTACCCAGCATCTCGACGAGAGATTCTGGGATCTCGTCGAGACGTGACAGTCCTGCCCCCCCGTGCGGGGGGCAGGGTTCCTGCGCTGGTGCGCAGTCGCCCGCCCGTCCCGTCTGGGGGCGTGGCGGGCGACTGTCCCGGTTCGATTCCGGGGCGGGGAGCTACCGCCCCCCCCACGGTGGGGGCGGATGGTGGAAGGGGAAAAAATGGAAATGGAAAAGGCGTTCCGAACCTTGGTTTCCGAGGGGTTTCACCCCTCGGATGTCGAAGCGGCGGTGGATAGCCTCATCGCCGCGGGGGGGCTGTCCGCGGAAGGAACCCTCACGGATGAGGAGGTGGAAATTGTGAGGGACCAGCTCTCCGAGTATGACTCGGAGTAGCGGTCGGTGTTTCAGTGTCGTCCCGCCCCTCCCGGGCGGGGCGGCACTGAGATCCCGAATTTTCGATTTCGGGGCGGGGAACGGTGGCGTGCCATAAGGGCACGCCAGAATGGGAAGGGGAAAAAATGTTCGTTAACATGCGCGACGGCGTTTACGACGTCGCGGATGACGCGGACTGGGATCGCCCCGGTCTGCATAACAGGTACAGGGCCGCCATTATGGCGGCCCTGACCCGGCACGTGAGAAATTGGGAGTGGGACGGCCGAGTATACGTGTCCGCTGGGGGATGCTGGTCCGGGCGACGGGTCGTGGTCGATCTGGCCACGGGCACGATTTCTACCACCCCGAGGAACGGGGTCGGCCGGGTCAGCAGGTTCCATGTCCGCCCGGCGGACCATCCTTTCCTTGAGGAAAGGATGGCGCAGATTGCAGGGGCGTTTAACGCCCTTGCAATGGGAGGGGCGTGGGTCTGTCCTGGCTCAGAAGAGCCATTAGACGATAGACAATGGCCATACGGGGATGTTAAAACCCCTGAGGGGGAGGTGATCCCGGGGGACGGGCGGATACCGTCCCACCTCACATATTGAGGGTTTTCCCCGCTCCCTGTGTGTGGGGGTGTCCCGGTTCGATTCCGGGGCGGGGAACTGTATGGGCGCCCGTAGGGGGTGCCCGCGTGTGGGAAGGAAATGAAAATGATCTACGACCTCGAAAACCTGGTCGACCACCCGATCAACTTTCTCGGGTATTCCTGGCCCGCCCCCGCCGTCCCGGCGCGGGTGGAGCAAAAAGAAGATCTCTTCGGGGATCTTCTGGTCCGCCACCCGGACGCCCCCGGGGGTGCCTTGGCACTGCCGGTCTCGGCCCAGCGGTTCGGGGAGCCCGTGGGTCTCCCGGCCCCCGTCCAGGGCACCATGCTCCTGGTCTCCCGCATCACGGCTTCGGCCGTGAGGGACTGGACCCTCAAGCGGGGTTTGGAGCCCCGACGGGATCTGTGGGTCCCCGGGCCCTTCAACAAGCAGACCGGCCAGTGTGGGTCGGTGATGTACGGCTGAAAAGTGAGGGTGGCCCCTGCCGTGCCTTCCGGGGCTACGGCGGGGGCGACCCTGACCTGTCAGCCGTGACAGGCAGGAAAGGAAAAGATGAAGAAAACCGAGTTTCTGGAGCAGTTCTCCGGGACCTGTCTTGCCCGCGACGTGCGGGCGGGAACCTGGAAGTTCGGGGGTGCCCTCCCCGCTGTCGGGGGCCGGGCCGTGGCGTGGTCTTCCCCTGTGGACCGGCCCCGGCAGGTCCCCGAGTACTGGATGGTGGAAATCTACCGTCCTGGGAATGGCTCTTGGCCCGGGCCGCCCGGCGAACTGGTCGGGGAGTGGTCTACTAAGATGGCTGCCGCGCGGGCGGCGGCTACCGTCGCCCGGGGGCTTGCCGAAGCCTTCAGGTGAAATTGGCGGGATTGTTTCGGTCCGGGCGTAGCGTCCCGGACCGGACCTGTCCACCCAAAGAGGAGGAAGAAATGGAAATGGTGCTTGTGCGCGAGAGCGGCACCAATGGTTGGTGCCGCTTGGGCGTGGTGGAGGCAGCCCCGGCCGGGGGCGGTCAGGAGGGGTGGTCCCCGTGGGAGCCCCCGGCCGGACAGGAATTCCAGGACGGGGACCGTCTCTATCCCTCGGCGTGGTGGCCGACGGCCACCGTGTCGGGGTGCCTTCCCGAGCCAGCGTATAGCTGGCAGGATGGAGAATGGAATTTCCACGGGGCAAATCTTGCCCCGTGGGAGATAGAAATCGGCGGGCACCACACCCTGCCGGACAACCCGCCACCCCCGGACCTCCGCGAGGCCCTGGACCACCTCAGGTGGTCCGACACCCCGGCCTGGAGGGACGCCGTCCTGGCGTCCATCCGGAACGCCGGGGGCGTGGTTGTGGACCGGGGGGACTCGGTCACAATCTGGTCCGCATTCTTGCCTAAGGGCCAGAACCACAACATTTGCCCCGGAGAATGCTCCCCGGAAATGTATGAGGCCCTCCGGGCCGGGGCGATCCCGGTCCGGGACCTGCGGGCCTTGCGGCGGGCCGCCGTCGGGGAGGCCGCGCGGCTCTGCGCCGCGTCGGCTGATCCGGAGACGGCCCGGCTGATCCGGACGGCGTACATGCCGTCCGTGACGGAGCCGGACGACGACGACGCCGTCACGGCGGCCCGGACGGCCATGGTCCACCTGTCGGCGCTCTGCGCCGACCGGTGGGAGACCTGGCGGTCCGGCTATCTCCCGGACGGCGACCCCGGGGAGTGGACGGTGGCCGACTGCGGTCGGGCGGCGGTGGCGCGGGTTTCGTCCTGGGCGGCGACGAGGCCGCGGGACAGCATCAGCAGGCGTTACGGCCGCCGAGCGGGCGCAACGGAGCTCCTGGCCGAGCCCGAGGACGTGGCTATCGTGCCGTCCGGGATCCGGACGGACCGGACGCCCCGCCTGCTGTCGGCGGCGGTCGCCCCCGTCATCGAGCGGTGGGGCGACGCCGAGGTCCGGCGGTGGTGGGATGCCCAGGGGATCGCCCCCTGGGGGTCCTTGGTCCGGAATGGGCGTGTGATGCACGCCCTGGAGGACCCCTATGACTCGGACGCCCCGGACAGGGGCGAGACGGAGTCCATGATGGCGGATCACCTGGTCCGTCAAATGGTCCAACATCTGCTGCTCCTCCTCCGCCTGGAGGAGGAGTACGCCTGGGACAACGACGGGGGCGCCTGGGGCCGCCCGAGGTCTGAGGCATAGTCTCAGGGCTCAAGGAGGGGCCCAGATCGGGGACCCCTAGACGGCTGCCGGCCCCTACTCCCGCATCCCGGGGTAGGGGCCGGCAGCCTGTCATCATGCCGGGAGCGGCGGGGGCGTCAGGTCGGACGGTGATTCCAGGACCTCGCCCAAGAGCCGAAGCTCCCGCGGGTACTCTCTTGCCGCCGCCTGCGCCATGACGGCGCGCTGGAGGCCGTGGACCAGGTGGGCAATCTCGGCGAGGTCTGCCTCTCGGGTGGGACCCGACCCGACGACGTAGTCTCTCATGAGCGCGTACAGGGCCCCGAGCATGGACACGGCGGCGTGCTCGTGTTTTGTAAGCATGGCAGCTACTGTATCGTACGCTGCCAAAAGGAGGAAAAATGGTGTTGCCGAATGGGTGGCGGCCGTCCCGGCTTCCCGGGATCCGGGATCGCACCATCGAAAGACTGCCCGCATACGGGCACGTTTTTCGCGGGATTTCGGAGCACGCGGGGGGTCTTGAGTGGCTAGGAGGGCCGGACGGAGTCCGGCTCATGTTGGAAATTGCCGCAGACGTTCTGCCAGAGGCAAGTCTCTGGTGGTGTGGTGCCTGCTCTGCGGGGAAAATAGACCGCCGGGCCCAGGACAGGAAAGGGTTCGTCCTGGAACGTGAAAGATTCCCGACTCCGGTCGGGCTTGTGGTTTTTGAGGCGGGTATGGACCCGCTTCCGCAAATGATGGTGTCCGCTGGGGAACAGCCCCGAGACGCGCCGGTAGACGGGTTCTTGTGGACGGCCCGTCCACAAGGTTTCGTTTTGACTGTTTTAGCGTCAGTTAAAACAGTCAAAGAATTTTTGGGGGTCCCCCCGGGCCAGCAGGACAAATTTTACCAGGAGACCCCCCCCCTCGTTCCGTCCGCACTCCTGATCGGGCGCTGGGGGGAGCGGATCTCCCAGAACGAAATGCCTGAATTGCACACTCTGCAGGTCGGCGCAGGGCGCCGGCCGTCTGTCGACATCAACGGGCCGTTTGTCCAGGCGGCCGCGTTCCTCGACATGGTCGGTGACGCCGCGTGGGAGACCGTGGAGGAGGATCCGCGAGCCGCTAGGATCAGGGCCCGCCGGGTTGCCCGCGCGGCGAAAACCGGGGTGCCCCCGGGGTCTGCGCCCCGGGTGAATGTCATCGACCTGTCCCAGCCCCGGGTGCCCGCCGCTACGGGCGCTCATGCAGCGGGCAGCGGCCGGCCGCTGGACCACCAGGTCCCCGTCCGGGGACACTGGAAAATCCAGCGATACGGGCCAGGGCGGACCCTGACCCGTAAAATCTTCGTGAAAGCACACGTCCGGGGTCCGGAGAGAGCCCCAAGAAATATAATGACAGTCCGGAAACTATGAAAGGCGAAAATGTGAAAATTTACCGGGTCGAATTCACGACCCCCGGAAAAGTCCGGGGAGTCATCACGGTGGGGGCGGCCAACCCCCAGGAGGCCTTACGGGCCGCTCGCGCCCAGGGGAGGTTGTTCCTGCTCCCCTACACGGAGGGCGGGACCTCCCAGCGCCGTCCCGCAGCCGTCTACCAGATCCCGGGAGCCGACCCGTTCGATCCCGGAAACGTACATATCACCGGGGTCCGCCTCTCCCAAGCGGGAGGGCGGGTACAGCCGTGTCTCACGGCTCCCACCACGCCTCCCCGCCGACGCGGCGGGAGGGCGCTCTGATGGTGGCCGTCCGCCCCCTACGGGCAACCGAGATCCCGGGGGCCCTGCGGGCCTATGCTGTCTCCCGCCCGGGAGGCTACGGGGCCTCCCGGACCTCCCGCCGCCTCCAGGCTACGACGGAGGGGGAGGGGGATGGGGAGGGTAGACTCCCCATCCTCGTAAGACTCTCCACAGGGGGGGCGAGCCTGTGGAAGCTCGTGGAGGCGGGCCCGTCTCGGGCCGTCGTGGTCCGAGTCCTGGCCCGGGGGACCCCTCCCAGGCGGCGGGAGGTTCTCCCCGGGGAGCTCCTCCCGGTCTCCGGGCTCTACCGGGGAGGGGAGGCGTCCCCGGGAGGGAGCCCCTCCCCGAGAACCGGGGAGGGGAGGGAGTCGTAAACACCTCCCCTCCCCGAGAACCGGGGAGGGGAGGGAGGGACAGGGGAGGGAGCCCTCCGGGGAGCTCCCCATAGGAAGGGGAGCTTCTCCTAGGAGGAACTCCCCGGAGGGAGAAAATGGTTAGGATGAGGTCCGGCGCGCATTTTAGGATGTGCGCCGGAGACACAAACGAGGTCGCGGACGCGATTGTGACCGTGGTTAAACCCTTGACGGTTCTGGTCGAGGGGCAACCGCGGTTCACGGTTCAGTTCGACGGTGATACGGTCACCGTCGAACTAAATGGCGAAATCTTTCCGGTGGACCGTCCGGAAAGATTCGGAAAGATCCCAGGGGGCAGGATCTCCTGGGAAACATGGATGAAGAATTTTTGTGGCGCTACGGCGCCTAAAAGGAGGATGTAATGGATAGTATTTTGGTGGGGGCGGCCACGATCGCCGGAGTCATGTTCGTCTTTCTCGTCGCCGAGGTTTTCGGCGACGAGAAAGACGCCCGGACGCGCCCGCGACCGGAAGACCTGCCCCCCGCTGATCCCATGGTCCCCCGGCCCGGAGCCGGTGCCCCTTCCCGGGAGCCGGGGGGGGAAGAATGCGCGGGGTTCTGGGCGGTCCCCCCGCGTCTCGTCCCGTGGGAAGACCGATGACCCCTGGGGAGGCTCGGGGTCGCCACGCCACCCGGGGGGAGCACCTCGGGTGCGTGTGGTGGCCGACGGCCGCCATGGCCGCCGCCCTGGTAGCAGGATGGGCGGCGAGAGACGCCGAGTCTCTCGCTGACACGATTTTGAGGCTCCTCGTCCGCATCGCGGTCGTCCTCGGCCTCGGCGCATAGAAAAGCGGGGCACCGCGACGCGGTGCCCCGCTTTTCTATGTCTCCACTGGTTGTCCGGACAACCACGCCGCGATCACGTCGACCAGGGCGAGATAGGCGGTTTTTGCCTCGCCGGGCCCGGCGAGGCCCTCCAAGCGGGCTGCCTCCTCCCAGGTGAGGCCCTGCCCGTCGACCCTGAGGACGACTCGGATCCCGGCACGGTCCACGGGAGCCAGCTCTAGTGCCCTCAGGACGTCTAGGGCCTCCACGAGGGCCTCTCCCCCACAGGCGGGGTCCTCACGGCCCCTGGGGGCCCCTGGTGGCCGCTGGGGGAGGATTCCCCAGATCCTCCACGCGATGGCACGGGGAACGAGGTCCTGCACCCGCTCTGGAGTGTAGGTGCACCGGTCACGGTCCACATCAGGCCCCGAAGATCCGGCGCACGACGCGCGACACCACCCACGACCTGCCGGTCTGGGCCAGCAGGGCTTCTACCTCATGGTCGAGGGCGGCGGCTGTCTGCCGCGCCTGGTGCCGCGCCTGGCTGGCGTCCTCCACGAGCCGGGCGGTCTCCTCGCATCCCAGCAGCGTACCGGCCGGGACCTGCATTGCCCTGCTCATGGCCAGCAGCTCGGGGATCGACAGACCCCGCTCCCCCCGCTCGACCCGCCCGACCTTGCGGACCGTGAGCCCCGTTGCGTTCGCGAGCATCCCCCGGTCCATGCCCGCGGAAGACCGGCACCCGGCAATTCTCCTGCCGAGCTCACTCGGTGTGACATCCATCTAGTAACTCCCTGGTGGTCGGGGGTGGGGCATCGGATCGCCTGTTCCCCGGCGTGCGGTTTGTGCCCTATGCCGTAGTAGTCGAGGACAGGGCCGAGGGGCAGAGGCTCAGATTCCCGGGAGGTCACCACCGTGCCGACGCCCCGTCTCTCTGAAGGTCGGCCACTGGTGAAGATTCCGGTGCCACACCTGCCAGGTCGCCGACGATAGCCTGCTCGCCCGCCAGGTCGGGTGACCGATCTCCGCGTAGAGGCTCCGGGGGTCAACCCAGGTGAGGTCGTCGAAGCCGTCCCGACGGGTTCGACGGGGCATGCCCCGGATCGGGACGTGGACGACGAGATGCAGGTACGGGGGGCAGCCGTCCGGGGTCGTGCTGAAGGCGTCGAGGAGCACCCCGTGACCGCACGGTTCGAGGCCGGTCTCCTCCCGCAGGGCGCGGGCGGCGGCCTGGTCGGGGTCCTCGCCGTCCTCGACGTGCCCGCCGGGCAGGGACCAGCGTCCGGCTTCGGGGGTTCCCGCCGAGCGGAGCCCTAGCAGGATGTCTCGGCCCCACAGGATGCCGGGGCCGGGGCCGGGGTCGGCCGTCACCACCTGGACCGCCACCCGATAAAGGGTGCGGCTTTTGTCGGATTCTCCATCAAGAGTGACCATTTTTCCCCTTTCAGCCCGAAGGATCTCCGGCGAGCCTGTCGGCCCGGCAGGCCGGGCATACTCCGGCCGAGGTGAGAGCCACGTCGTGGACGGCGCAGCGACCCGCACGGTGCGCTGGCGTGGTCGGGGTCTGTAAGGCTGCCAGACGGGCCCGAATGGCCTCTGGGGTGTTAGGGGGGCCCGGAGTACCTCTGCGACAGCCTCAGAGGCGGCTCTGAGGACGTCCGAGGACCCCTCGGGGCCCGTCGAGGAGGCCCGGGCACCCATCGCGGCCTTCAGCTGCTCCCCGATAGCCGCCCGATCGGCCTCCGGCATACCGACCAGGGCAATGATCAACTCCCGAGCGGCCCTGAAGCGTCGCGGCGAATCCGCGAACTCCGGGTTACGCCCGATGATCTCCCTCACCCGGCAATTCTCCTGCCGAGCTCACTCGGTGTGACATCCATCTAGTAACTCCCTGATCGCTCGTTCTCCCCCCACCACCCACAGCGAATTCACGTCGTGGCCGGCGGGGACCGGTACGCGGCGGACGGTCCCGGGGAGCGCGTCCAACATGCGCTCGGCCAAGGTTTCGCCCGCCTTATCAGGGTCGGACCAACAATACACTACTTCGAATCCCCCGAAAAGCACGGGGTAGTGTTCCTTCCACGATTCCGCCCCGGGTATGCCCACGGCGGGCAGGCCGCATTCGGAGAGTGTTACTGCATCCAGCTCCCCCTCTGTGACGTGGATCACACTTGCCCCGTGCAGCCCCGAGGGGTTGAACAGGCGCCGGCCGACACCCGGCCACGTCAAATACTTAGGTTCTGCTCCGGTTATGGAGCCAAAAACGAGGGCGATCACGTCGCCCGTCCAGGAAATGGTTGGAATCGTGACCCGGCCACGGTACTTTTCGTCACCAGGGAGCGGGATCACGACCTGCCCTAGGTGGAATTTTTCGACGGCCGCGGGACTTATCCCCCGAGACTTGAAATATTCCATCCCAGACGGACTCATCTGGTTTTTGTATACTTCCGCTCTTCTCGCCAAAATTCTTTTCATATTCTCGGAGAGCGGAAGCAACATCTATGTTTTCCCTTTCCTTAATAAGATCTATTGCGGAGCCACCCCGGCCGCACGAGTGGCAGTACCAGAGTCCCCGGGAAATGTTTAGCGAGCACGACGGCTTTCGGTCGTCGTGCTCGCCGGTCGGGCACCGGATCGTCTGTTCCCCAGACCGGTCCTTGAACACTATTTCATAGTGTTCAAGGACCGGTCTGATGGCCCATTCACCCATTTTCCTCAGCTTTCGCCATTCTCAGGGCGCGGAGAAGCGCGGCTCTTTTCACCTGGCCGCGTTCGGGAAAAAGAACCAGCGTGTCGCCCGACCTGAATCGGACGGTCACGCGGTCCGGCCAGTCCCGTGCCCCGAGTACCTCTGACAGCCTGTGGCTGTCCTGCACGCGGATTGTCTGTGGGCGTCCTCCCTCATCAAACACGACATTGATCATGGGGTCATGGTATCGGGGACCGGCCGCATGACCGGTCCCCGTCTCAGGTCAGGGCTGGCAGGCCGCCCTCGTGGCGGCTTGCCACGCCGTCACCTCGGCGTCGGAGAGGTCCCACCACTCGGGGAGCTTCTCCCCGGTCACGAGGGACCTGCCCCCCACCTGCGCGGAGAACGCCTCATACGCGGCCCGGGGGCGGCCCATGCGTGTCCACCGCCACAGCACGCCCTGCCCGGGGGCAAGGTCGGTCGCGTGCACGACGCACCCCTCAGGGGAACCGGCCCGGGGGGACTTGGCCTTGTCCACCGTGAATTCGCCGGCGAAAACGTGGAATTTCGCCCTCGCTCCGTCGGCTCTGAAAATGAATTTTGCTTCCTCAGCCCGGCACGGGAGCCGGACCCACACGGTGTCCTGAGCGAGGAACACCGCGGAAAAGTTTACTTCTGGACCGTTCAATGGGATTTTCCATTGTACGAGGTCGTCAGATTCCACGGTTTTGGTCATCGGGATCCCGACGGCCTCTACGTCGCGGACGCCGGCCGACGGTCGGAACCCGGGAGGAGACCACAAGAATATTTCCCCCGGGCCGGGGTTTTCCGTGGTATATGGGTATTTTCTCGTCTCACGAGCGGATACTGTCATTTCTTCCACTGGGCGGTCGGTCGCCCAGTGGAAGGTACCTTTCACCCACCGGTACCCTGGTGGGCTCTCGTCGCGGAGGACCTCCACAAGCGAAATGTACTTTGTGTACGTTTCTTTATGGGGCCTCATTTTTTCTCCCAACATCTCGGGTCCATCGCCAACCCCATTGGATATTTGGAATAGAACATGTACACAGTGAATATTACTCTTGATACCCGCTTCCGGTCCTGGAATTCGACCGTGCACCCATTGTAGCTTATGATTTCCGCTGGCGTGTCGGGGGCAAGTTTTTCCGCTGGCAGGACGAGGGGCTGCCCGTGCTCCGCCCACCGCCACATCGCGCGCAACAGCTCGCACGGCTGGACCTCATCCCAACCGTGCTCGTTCTCGACGCAGTACTCGTGCTTACTGCATCTGACCGAGACGGTCGGGAAGACGGATCCGAGAATCATTCCGGCCACGCCGAGGGATTCTCGGACGGTCAGGGGTACCCGGTCTGTGTGATCCCACTTTGTGCGTAGGAGCCCACCGCGAATATAGCCCGCGAGGGTCTCATAGCGGAACGGTTCAGGTAGAGCCATTTGATCCCCCTCGACGGTTCAGGTAGAGCCATTCGTTCCCTCCCGGGGGGGCGAGGGCCTCGTCGGGTTCCCGGTGGCCCTGGGCCCAGGGGACGGTACCAGGGCAGTACCCGGCCTGGTCCAGGAGCCACGTCATGGTTTCCAGTGTCACGAGGGCACCCCAGCGGGGCACGGTGGTTTCCCCGGCCCCATCCGGACGGAAAACCACGATCGGCACGATTGGGACTCCCTCCGTGGCCTGTCCTCCGGCCTGTCGGAGCCACTCCCACGGCCGGAACCCGCGACGTGCTTTCACCTCGATTCTGAGGAATGGGCCCAGCCCGGTGATGTCCTCACCGGGCCGTCCCGCGCCCGTCGACTCGGCATGAGGCCACCCGGAGCAGCGGAACCACCGGGCGACGACTTCCTGTGTTCGCCGCCCGCGGACTTTCCTGGATTGGGTTCTCTGGTTCATTCGTCCTCCGGCAGGGTGTAGGGAGGGACCACGCTGCCGAATGGTCCCGGAAGGGGAGCCCAGAATTCCCTCGTCGAGGGGACGAGGATGCATGGGCGGCCTGGTGCGCCGTCACGGTGAGGCACCCCGACACGGGTGGTTGTCGTGTCGGCCACCCAGTAGACGGACATCATCCGCGGCGGGCACCCGGGGACGAAAACATCCTCGTGTACGTAATATTTTTTGAATTCGGCCCGGTCATCGGGACACCACCGTCGGAGCAGGCGGCCGCCAGTGTAATAGGAATTCACGTTTTCGGTCAGTTCTGACCGAAGTTTCCGCCCTTCCGGTGTTTCTTCCATTTTTTCCCTTTCTTCAACAGCGCCCCGCAGACGGGACACGTCGATCTTCCGAACCGATTATCTCCGCGCCTCCACGCCCCGACGCAGACTGGCGACCAGCACCGGCTCGGATTCGCATCGGCTACGGGCACCGCGCGGTGGTCGCGTGTCCGCGTACCCATCCTTCACCCCCGCTGTGCGTCACCCCGATATATCCGGTCACCAACCCGCGCGCGGGGTCTGTTTGGAATGCGTACGCGGTCCTCGCGGACGCATCCGCGACCCCGTCCCGGCACTTTACCACCGCCAGCTTAAGTATCCAGCTGACCGGATCGTACCCCAGAGTGTAGATGATCTCTGGTTTCTGTGTGAGCCGGTATAGGATATCCTCCCGCGAGGGAGGTTCGGAGGATTCTTTGATTTCCCGGCAGTGGTGCAGAACCCACACGGAAGCCCCGGTTACCGCTGCCAGCCTTTCCAGATTCTTCATGGCCTCGGCATAAGCAGCCACGCCGTGGTGCTCGTCCACAAGATCAGAAAGGTTGTCGACGATAATCGTCTCCGGCCATTCCCCCCAGAATTCCAGATACGCATCGAGTTCTAACCCCATGCCTCCGAAGGTGTTGTTTTCGAACGCTAGAGACATTCGACAATGTCTCATCTTTTCCGCATACCACCCGGCGTGTCCGGCCCGGATGTCCCCCCTGACCTCGGCGACCGTGCGCCCGGTCCAGGCGGCGGCGAGCCGGTGTGTCATCGTCCGCGGCTGCTGGTCGAACGCAAAATACAGTGTGGCGAATCCTCCCGCGAGAGCCCACGCCGTGACGAGCGTCGATTTCATGGACCCGGCGCGTCCCCCGAAAAGCACTATTTGTCCTCGTGACGGGTACGCCCCGTCACGAGCCAAAACATCGAATGGCTCGACGGCTGCTAATGGAGCTGGGAGTTTTTCCGTTCCGGTCATCGCCTGGAAGCCGGTTCTCATGCATCCCTTCCTTTCAGCAGATATCTTAGGGGGGGGACGCGGCTACGGCGCCCCCCCGTGCAGCCGCGGGTCGGACAGACGCTCGGGGTACCCATCCCGTCGGCGATCTGGGACAGGTGCGCGGCAACCCAGCGGGCGTCGTGGTCGCCCTGCCCGGCGGACAGGTCCAGCACGGTCGTCAGGACAGTCTGGGCAGCGTCGAGTTGGGTGCGGTTCCCGGTGCGCAGGTAGGCAAGTAGGCTACTGGCTGCCGTGATGACGGCCCGAGCCGGGCCGAACATGGTCGACTGCAAGCCGGCTAGGCCCACATCCGCGGCGAACGCGTCCAGCTGGCGTCGCCAAGTGCCCAGTAGCGTGGTGTCCGACCCCAAGAACGCGACCCCGGCCTGTAGTGCGAGCGTCCCGATCTGGTCGACCGGCCCGCCGTCCGTGGACAGCAGCTCGGTGACCCGGCGGTAGACCGCGGTCCCGTGCGGGTCCAGCCCGGCCCGCCGGTAGCCGACCTGAGCCGCGAAACACAACGTCAACCGGTCACGTGCCGCCCGGTCCGTGCCGGTCAGGGCCAGGTCGAAGACGCATGCGCTGACGGCGAACGCCCGCCGCTGCCACTCGGGGCTGAAGCGCGCCGCCGCGTCCGCGGCTGAAGCCGCGCCGTGCAAGCACCAGGCGCTTATCAGCAGGTCGTCGGAGATGTCGAACGCGTCGCGGACCGCCTGGATCTCCACGTCTGCCCCAGTCCCCATGTCCCGTCCTTTCAGCAGATACCTTAGGGGGGCGCGGCTACGGCGCCCCCCTAAGGCTCATCCCCAGCGCGGCTCCCCCGTGCAGCCGCGGGTCGGACAGAACCACCCCCGGTACGGTTTGCCTGTTTTTGCCACTCCCTCCCTCCACGTGTACGCCGTCCCGCACACCGTGCACACGGGCGCGGTGGCCTCCTGGGCTCCCCCGGCCTGGGGGGACTGCCCGGACACGGCCGCCTGCACGGCCGCGCGCCCAGGAGGGACCGGCTGCGGGGGCGGGGGCGGCCCGGTCTGGGCAGGGGGAGTGTACGGCCCGAAGATGCTGGTCAGTGGACCGGGGGCTGCCCCAACCACCCCCGGTCCCGTTGTCCGCGGCGGGGGGCGGTGCCCCGGTGTCGCAGCCTCTGTGAGCGCGTAGGACGCCTGGAATTCTTTGGCCGCCATCGCGACAAGGTCGGATACGGGGACATCCGAACCGACGTTGAGGTCGAAGGCATCTCGCAGCCTTTGGGCGACCCTCCCAGTGTCCTGGTCCCAGGGGATGACGATCCACGGCGCGCCCGCGTCGGGACCCGCCTTGATTGTCACGCAGCCGTTTTCGGGCATTCTTCCTCCTCGATCGTTTCCAAAGTCGGGACGTCGTCCCGGCTACTGCAAACGAAACAATTTTCACGCATCGGACAATAAGAGCACTGAATCCCTGGGCTGGGGAGGAACGCCCTGTTCTCGATGATGCGTGCCGCATTCCGGTACAGGCATTCCGTGCGCCTGCCAACCCACGGCCCCAGGCAGTGCACGTCGCCGAGGTGCCCCGTGGACCCGAGCCAGTACGCCCCGTAGTCGACCCGCAGGTTATAGGCGCGGGCTAGGGCGTCGGCGTAGTCGCCGAGCTGTTGCGCTGTGAATGGCGTTTTTCCGGTCTTGATATCGACGACAAGATAATAATCTTGTCCTCGAACCTTGTAGACGCGGTCCGCCATTCCCTTAGCGCCCACGCCGCCGCGGTCGATCTGCCACGGGACTTCGATGCCCCACAGGTCGACCGCGGCATTCAGGGCCCACTTCTTCCATTTGTGTACCTGGATGATGCCCTCGGATGTCCACCAGTCGTAGTCTTTTCCGCGCGGCGCGGTCCGGGTTCTCCGGCCCGTCACCTTCCATTCCTCCCGGGAGAATCCGGACCGTTCCTCCTCGGCCGTAATCGCCTCGTCGAAGGCATCGCAGAAATCGGTCGGCCCTTCCGGGTCATGGCCGCTGGCTTCTCGGTCCAAGGCCTCCGTGGCCTTGTGGACGGCGGTTCCGGCCACCATGGCCCAGGTCGGCAGCGACCGGAACTTAAGGTGACGCTCCAGGTACCAGCGCCACGGACATTCCGCAATCCTAGCGACCTGGGAGTAAGAAAGCCGGGTCATCGACGCTTCCACGGGTTGAGCACGCCGACCGGGGGGATGTAAAGTACCTCGAAATTTTCAATAGGAGTATCCAATTCGAAACACCATAGGTTATCCACTCCTTGCAAGCGGACCTTGCAACCAGTGGTGGTGTTCTTCAAGCTTTTCATGACGCAACAGATTTTCCGCGTCACGTTACCGATGTCCGCGATGATGAGTGTCCCCACGGGAAGGTCCTTCCAGTCCAATTTCTCGGGATTCTCTTCGTGGCCCCGGCCTTCGCCGCACCCGTCCGCGTGGGAAGTCATCGTTTCACTCGGGCCCTGGGAGGACTGGGCCGTCATGGGGTTGTCGCGTTCTTCCTGGGCGTCGACTCGGACGGGGTGCACGAGTTCCCACGGGGCCCACAGCCACCGGGCGTCATTCGGGTTTTCGGCGTCCAACAGCACCCCGAGCGTACGCCCGTGTTCTGCGATCGACAGGACGATCCCGGTTTCTCCGATTTTGGCCGCATAGACGGGGTCCAGATCGTATTCAGCTGGTTTTCCCTCGACCGTCGTACCCGTTAGCACAACATGTTCACCGGTGACGAAATCCCTACGGACGTCCCACAAATACACTCGGTTGTGGTCGTCCCAGGGATGACGGATCTGGTCTGATTTCAGGGGGCCGACGTCGAGGAGGGGACGGAATTCGATCTTTCTAGTAGCAGCCGGCCCTTCGGGGTCCGAGGCTGCCGCCCCGGGAATCCTGGGAACATCATTTTTCCTTCCAACCAGAATCGGGTCTCCTCTTCTGATCCTCCACGCTTCCATTATCTCTCCTTCCGAGAATCTCAGCCAGGATCGCCATTGCTCCCAGGATCTTGGGGTCCGCGTACGCGACCCTCTCCGGGGCGAGCTCTTTCCTGTGCATCCGTTTTTTTCCAGTGGTGAGCTCCACGATGACCTCGTCGCCGTCGAGTTCGACGACCGTCCCCATGGTGAGACCGGTTTTTTCTGTTGGGGTGTCCTGGACGACTAGGACGTCGTCTCCCGGGGAAAAATCGTGTTCCTTCACGAAGGAGGACGACGAGGCGACGAATGTCCTCTCGTCGGTTTGCTGGCTGTCGTCGCCCTGGGCCGAGCTGAGTTCTACTCTTCCGCCGGATACTTCCTTGACCCTCCACCTGCGGTCCGGGTGGAAAATTTCCAACGCCGTCGGTGCGTTCCCTGTCGCGCATGCCTCCACCATGGCCCCGAAGAGGGCATCCCCGCCGCACCCGGGCCGGGCCCACGGCACGTAGAAAACGACATCTCCTTCCTGCGCGATCTCTCCCGTGCAGTAGAACGATGACGTCTGGAGTTCGTGGAATGAGGGCGTCCAGGGTTCGAATGTCACCATGCGAACACCATACACGGCATGGGAAGCGGCTGGTGGTCGTGCGGGCGGATCGTTCGTCTCCGAATCGGCGTTTCATGGCGACATACCGAAGAGGGTTTTTTATGTCGCTGTTTCGTGATTGTTTCGAGACATTCAGCCGGGCCGGCCCCAGGGCCCGGGCCGCTGTCGCCCAGGGCAGGGCGTGCCCTGCCCGGCGCCCCAGGGCGCCTAGGACGCCCTGGGGCGCCGGGGGCCCTCTCCGGGAGCCCGGACGAAGGTACAGGACCGCTACGGGCCGTCCAGGGGCCCCAGGGGGTGGAGGCTCGCGGGGTCCGTGTCGTGACACGCGGACCAACCACAGCGACACGGCCTATAGGGACAAATCGATTTACCGTGTGGAGAACTGCGTTCCGGCGGAAGAAGAATGGGCCGGCCTGTCGGCGCGGCGACACGCCCACCCCCCACGCCCCGTAAGGAGCCCCCCCGTAGGGGGGGCGACTGAAGGGGCGTAGGGGGGGCCGAGGAGACGAGCGGAGCGACGTCGACGAGGAGGTGAGACGAACGCTCGACCCAACCCGAGATCTCGGACATTTACGTTCAGGCTTGGACGTAACGTCCAAAAAGTGAGACTAGCGACACGGTAAGTCTCGTTGAAAATTCACGTAACAACTACATCGACCACAAGATTCGGCGCACCGATTATGTAAAAACAGAGGAGGTTCACGGCGGGAGACGAGGGACGCTGATTCAGGTGTGGACGTGGGGCGGGCCCGGCCGCAAAACCGGCCGGACCCTTAGTCTCGTGGTGAGTACGAACTTACGTAACGTAATGACATGCACTTTGGCTTGCTTAACGATCACCTAACGATCACTGATTCAGGTGTGACCAGAAAGTAGCTTATAATGTTGCCATGTTTACGATAAGTCAGTCCGAAAAGATGAGCGCGCTACGATTCACCACAGTCGTGGGCCGCTGTGAGTGTGGTTACCGAAGCTCACCAAGTACAGTCGCGTCCGCGCGGAAATGTCTGACCGACCACGCGCGGGAAAAGCACCCGGAAATCACCCCGGAAAAGGTCGCGGAAACGCTGCGTGTCGCCGAAGCACGCTACGTAGAAGACACCACCCCCGGGTCGGAGATCGACTTGTAAAACGGGCGAAAAAGGAGAATAATAGGCGGCATGATCACGGCATCCGCCGCGTTTCTCCGCGCCGTGGAAACCGAGAGGCAGCCCCACGCGGAGAAGCAGGGGCCTACCCCCCGACCCCCCCGACAGAGGAGAAAAAATGCAACTGGACGGGCGCCGGCCCCAGGGCCCGGGCCGCTGTCGGACTTCCCGGGCCCCCCGGGAAACCGCGCCCCCGGGCGCACCTCAACCCCGGCGACAGCCCGCCAACGCGGGGGTGTGGTACGGTTTACCCGCTAGCCCTTGTCCCCGCCCACGCGGGGGTGATCCCACCACGAGCCGGACCTACAACAACGCCACGGACTTGTCCCCGCCCACGCGGGGGTGATCCCGGGATCCGGCGGGCGAACGGCGAGCAACAGATCTTGTCCCCGCCCACGCGGGGGTGATCCGCTCTTGGAGATCTTCGCGCTCGACTGTGTCGACTTGTCCCCGCCCACGCGGGGGTAACCTCACGACGAGCCGGGGCTAGCACTTGTCCCCGCCCACGCGGGGGTTGCCCCCTCCCAGGTGCGCCAGCCTGGGAGGGGGCAACATGGTCCCCGCCCACGCGGGGATGATCCGTGTAACGCCCTCAGCGACGCATGGATACCCACGTGCTCCCCGCCCACGCGGGGGTTGCCCCTAAGGGCGTGTTGTGAGTATGATCCACGACAGGTTCCCGCCCCATCCCACCTGCATGGGGCGGGGCGGGAACCCACCCAGACAGGCCGACCGGGTACCCCTTCGCCCGGGCGGCCCCCAGCCCCCCCTCCCCCGAGACCCCCCAAGATCTCGGGGGAGGGGGGCTCCTAACCTCCCGGAGCCTGACCTCCGGGAGTGGCCGGGTTCCCTCCGATGCCCGGCCTGTGGGTGGTACCGGCGCCCCGACTCCACCGACACCGGGGCGCCGGTACCATTACCCCATGAGAAACAATCCCAGGTACGCACAAACTGTGCGGGCCCGAAAAGCCTATGCAAAAATTTGCAGGGGACTTGATGTCCCTGTTCCGTGGGATCACCTGGCCCCCCCGATCAGGGACGTGATCGCGGCCCTGACCCAGGGTCGCCGACGGACCGCCCAGTGGGGCGGCCTCGTAGCCGCCGGCGCGTTTTTCGTGGGGGCGTGCACTGCCGCGGTGGGCGCCGAGCAGGACACGACTACCCCCATGGCGTCGGCCCGCCCCACAGTGACGCACACGGCGACGCGCACAGCCACCGCCACCGTGACCCCCACGAGGACCTCCACGAGGGCCCCCACGAGGACCCACAGGAAGACCTCCACGGCCGCGGCCACGGCCCCCCGGCCGGTCACCCGGAAACCCGAGACGCTGCCCCCGGCCCCCGCGCCCAGCCCGGCGGCGGACGACAAGTGCGATCCCAACTACAGCGGGTGTGTGCCGATTGCTAGCGACGTCGACTGTGCGGGTGGCAGTGGCAACGGTCCGGCCTACCTCTCCGGAACCGCCCGGGTCGTCGGCTCGGACATCTACCGTCTGGACCGGGACCACGACGGCATCGCTTGCAACTGACTAAGGGGGGGGTGGGGGGCCCGGGGGCACCCGCCCCCCCGGGGGGAGGTGGGCGGGCGGGGGGGGCGGGGGGGGGGGGGGTGGGGGGGCGTGGTGGGGGGGGGGGGGCGGGGGGCTTGGGGGGTGGGGCGGGGGGGGGGGGGGGGGGGGGCCGCCCGTGGGGGGATG
>Ga0316579_10000131_pt1 | contig 20648 bp, 14 predicted proteins | sample J5NA_2_FD_203074 | JGI IMG/M metagenome (GOLD analysis project Ga0316579, IMG submission 203074) | Rhizosphere microbial communities from salt marsh grasses in Alabama, United States - J5-7_160517rDrA | ecosystem: Host-associated > Plants > Roots > Rhizosphere | place: USA: Alabama | collected... | reverse complement strand
TCGGACTGGACGGCGTAGTCGATCCGCATGCCCAACCACCGCCCGTCGCCCAGCAGGCGCCGGAACTGCTCGGAGTCCTGCGGGGTCGTGATGACAAGGATCTCGCGGATCCCGGCGGTCATGAGGGTGGACAGGGGGTAGTAGATCATCGGTTTGTCGTGGATCGGCATCAGCTGCTTGCTGATCGCCAGGGTGATGGGATGCAGCCGCGTTCCGGTGCCCCCCGCCAGGATGATGCCGCGCATCTCTCGCCTCTCCTGTGGGAGCGTTCCGCCGGCGGGGCGGATCCGTGGCACGGACCGCCCGTCGGGAACGCTCGTGGCAGGTCCCCGGGACTCACCCCGCGGGACAGTTGTTCACGACGGGCCGGTCGCGGAGCGTCGCGTACCAGGCCTGGCAGTCCTCGTAGGAAGGCAGCAGGCCGGCGGCGGAGGCCCGGGCCAGGGTGGGGGCCGCCGCGTCCTTCTCCGACAGGTTCTGTTCGACGTCCGCGGGCCAGCCGATGCCCAGGGCAGGGTCAGCCGGATGCACCGCGTGCTCCCTGTCCGGCCGGTACACCTCGCTGCACAGGTACGTCACCACGGAACCGTCGGCGAGGGACAGGAAGGCGTGCCCCAGACCCTCCGCGAGGTAGACGACGTTCCGATCGACGTCGTCGAGCCGGACCAGTTCGACGGCGCCGAAGGTGGGCGAGCCCACCCGGAGGTCGACGACGGCGTCCAGGACGGCACCGTGCACGCAGGTGACGAGTTTGGCCTGGCTCGGGGGAACCTGTGCGAAGTGGACGCCGCGCAGGACTCCCCGCCTCGACACCGAGCAGTTCGCCTGGGCCAGGTGCAGAGGATGCCCGACCGCCTCGGTGAGCGCCTCATGGCGATACCACTCCATGAACGTTCCCCGGTCGTCGGGGAACTGCTGGACGGAGAAGAGGAAGGAATCGCGAACGCACAGCTCTCGAACCCGCACTCGATGACAGTATCCGTTTTCTTTCTGACAGATACCCCTTTCACCCCCTGTTCCGACCCGTACCTCAACTATCGTTGCCGTTCGGCAGGGATGCCCGTCGGATCCGCGCAGGCGCATCACCCGGCGCGGATCCGACGTCCAGGACATCGTGACCTCCCAGGTCACGACTGGTGGACCGCTCGGAGGACCGCAGGCGTGACGTCTGCCGGTGATGACGGTCGTAATCGATCACGAGCGGCGGTGGCGTGGTGCGCTGGTTGGTGACAGGAGCCGGGGGAATGCTCGGCCGTGAACTGTCGACCGCGCTGGAGGGCCGTCGGGTCACGGCGGCAGATCTCTCGGAACTGGACATCACCGATCCGCGGGCCGTCCACGAGGCGGTCGCCGGGCACGACGTCGTGGTCAATTGCGCGGCCTGGACGGCGGTCGACGCAGCGCAGGCCCACGAGAAGGAGGCGTTCGCCGTCAACGCGATCGGGCCGCAGCTGCTGGCCCGTTCCTGTGCCGAGCACGGTGCCCGCCTGCTGCACCTGTCCACGGACTACGTGTTCCCCGGCACCGGGACCGAGCCCTTCCCCGAGGACGCCCCCCTGGCACCGGCTTCGGCCTACGGCCGCACGAAGGCGGCGGGGGAGTGGGCGGTGCGCGCGCAGCTCCCCGGACGCCATTGGGTGGTCCGGACCGCCTGGCTGTACGGCCGGCACGGACGGAACTTCGTGCGGACGGTCGCCCGCCTGGAGGCGGAACGGTCCACGATCGAGGTCGTGGACGACCAGTGGGGACAACCGACCTGGTCCAAGGACCTCGCCGCCTGGCTCGTCACCCTCGTGGACGCCGACGTGCCCTCGGGGACCTACCACGGCACCTCCTCGGGAGCCACGAGCTGGCACGGCCTGGCCCGTGCCGTGTTCGAGCTGTTGGGGGCCGATCCCGACCGGGTCAGGCCCGTGCCCAGCGCCCTCAGCGGGCGCGAGGCCCCCCGGCCCCCGTACTCCGTGCTGGCCCACATCGCCGGCCCGGCGGCCGGCCTCGCCCCGCTGCGGGGCTGGCGCCAGGCCCTGGCGCAGGCCGTGCGGGAGGACTGGGTCTCGGGTCCCCGGTCCCTCACCGGCACCGGCCCGGCCCGCCCCTCCACCGCGCGGAAGGCCCCCTGAGCGGCGTCCGGGAGGCCGCCACCGGCCCGGCGGCGGCCCGAGAGAAGGAGAGCGATGAGCAACCCGACGATCGTCCACCCCGACGCCGACGTCGATCCCGGTGCCCGGGTCGGCGCCGGGACCCGGGTCTGGCACCTGGCGCAGGTCCGGGAGGGCGCGACCGTCGGGCGGGACTGCGTCATCGGACGCGGTTCCTACGTCGGTCCGGGGGCGCGGATCGGGGACCGCTGCAAGGTCCAGAACCATGCCCTCGTGTACGAACCGGCCGTTCTCGAGGACGGTGTGTTCATCGGCCCGGCAGCGGTACTGACCAACGACGAGAACCCCCGGGCCGTCACCCCGGACGGTCGCCTCAAGACCGGGGCGGACTGGACCTGCGTGGCCGTGACGGTCCGGCAGGGGGCCGCCGTGGGGGCCCGTGCCGTCTGCGTCGCCCCCGTCACGGTCGGCCGGTGGGCCCTCGTGGCGGCCGGCGCCGTCGTCACCCGGGACGTGCCGGACTTCGCGCTGGTCGCGGGGGTCCCGGCCCGCAGGATCGGCTGGGTGGGGCACGCCGGGGTCCGTCTGGCCGAGGCCGGCGGGGGACGGTGGAGCTGTCCCGCCACCGGCCGCCAGTACGTGGAGGGCGCTGCGGGGCTCCGCGAGGTCCCCCCGGCCGGTTGACCGGATCGTTCCTCGGCGGATCGGTGCCAGGCCCGTCCCGACGGCCCGGACCGCCGTGCCGGCAGGTCAACGGCGCAGCCGTGCCAGCAACGCGGCGAAGGCCTTCTCCGGCGCCATGTCCTCGTCCCAGGGCAGGGCGTCGCCCGTCGGCAGCGGGTACTCCCCGACGCCGGCGGTCGACCCGTACCTTTCGGTGAAACCCCAGGTGCCGAAGGTCGTGGCAGCTGGCTCCTCCAGGCACCCGGCGAGCCTCCCGACGGGCTGACGGGCCTGCACGTCCTGCGGCTCCCCGTCGTCCAGGACCACGTCCGTCTCCGAGGTCCTGGCACTCAACCCGATCGAGGCCAGTTCCTGCACGTGGGCGCGGAAGGTCTCGGGGCCGGCCCGGTCGTCCGGGCCGTGCTCGTGGTTCTGGGAACCGATGCCGTCGATGGGGACGCCGCGGTCCTGGAGCCGTTCGACCAGGGCGAGCAGCGCGTCCCAGCGCCCGCCGTCCTCCTCGGCCCTGTACTCCTTGATGCAGAGGTCGGCGTCGGGGTCGGCCGCGTGGGCTGTTGCGAGGGCCAGGTCGACGGAGCGCTCGCCCATCGCCTGGAACCAGGGGGTGCCCGGGCCGTCCGCCGTCGGAGGGGTGCCGGAACGCGTCCCGCACGCTCACGCGTCCGGTAGTACGGTCCGCGCATCGGACCCACCGCACCGTCGGCCCGTCGTGGGGATGACGCGGGGACCGGCACGTGACGTTGTTCGTTCCCGGACGGACGGCGCGAGGACCGCGTCCGCGGCCCGTCGAGCGATCGTCGGACGTCCTCTGGATGTCCGTACTTTTGTTTACAGGACCCGGGGAGAATCCTGGACCGCCGGAAGATCACTGAAAGGTGCCCGCGGGTCCCGGGGCCGTCTGTTTCTTCGAACACCCGACCCCTCCGGTTCGGGGAACCTATCCTGCTGATGTGACAAGTACCCTGCGTCCTTCCGATGGCCCCCGGGCTGCGGCCCGGTCGTTTTTCGTGACCCTGGGTGTCCGCTCCCCGCGTTCCGTCCTGCGTGGGGTGGCATTGCTGGCAGCACTCAGCGTCACCGCCCTCATGATCGTCGGATTCCCCTCCGGGGGTTCCTCCGAGGCCGATGCGAGTACCACGGACCCCTGCCAGGAACCGACGAATCCCGTGGTCTGCGAGAACTCGAGGACCGGTACCCCCAGAGACACCTGGGACGTCTCCGGTGCGGGGGACTCCGGTATTCAGGGTTTCAGCACGGACATCAGCGTGGACGCCGGTTCCTCCGTATCCTTCAAAATCAGGACCTCCGTTTCCTACAAGATCGACATCTACCGTCTCGGGTGGTACCGGGGGAACGGCGCACGCAAGATCGCCAGCGTCACGCCGACGGCCCGCACCCAGCCGACCTGCCTGGAGGACGTCACCACCGGGCTGTTCGACTGCGGGAACTGGGCCGTGTCCGCCACGTGGAGCGCACCGAGCACCGCCGTCTCCGGGGTGTACATCGCGCTGCTGACCAGGAACGACAACGGCGGACGCAGCCACATCCCGTTCGTGGTGCGCGACGACGCCGGGCACTCGGACCTGGTGTTCAAGACCCAGGACGCCACCTGGCACGCCTACAACACGTACGGTGGGTCGGACTTCTACACGGGTTCCCCCGTCGGCCGCTCCTACAAGGTCAGCTACAACCGTCCCTTCGCGACGCGGGCCGACTGGAACGGGCGCGATTTCCTGTTCTCCAACGAATACCCCATGATCCGCTTCCTGGAGCGCAACGGGTACGACGTCAGCTACATCACGGACGTCGACGCCGATCGGGCGGGGTCGCTGCTGACGGGGCACAAGACCTTCCTGTCCGTCGGCCACGACGAGTACTGGTCCGGCCCGCAGCGCCGGAACGTCGAGAATGCCAGGGACGCCGGGGTGAACCTGGCGTTCTTCAGCGGCAACGAGCTGTACTGGAGAACTCGCTGGGAGAAGAGCATCGACACTTCCCAGACCGATCACAGGACCCTGGTCTGTTACAAGGAGACCTGGGCCGGGAACAAGATCGATCCCTCCTCCGAATGGACCGGGACCTTCCGGGACCTGCGTTTCACCTCCTCCTCCGACGTGGTTCCCGAGAACGCCCTGAGCGGCACGATGTACATGGCCAACCACGACGACCTGCCGATCCGGGTGCCGGCGGCCCAGGGGAAGAACCGCTTCTGGCGGAACACGACGGTCGCGCAGCAGCCCGCCGGTGAGGTGGCCCAGCTGCAGGACCACACCGTCGGGTACGAGTCAGACGAGGACATCGACAACGGGTACCGCCCGGCCGGGCTGTTCCGCCTGTCGACGACGACGGGATCGACCCCCGAACGGGTCACGACCTACGGGCCGGACGTCGAGCCGGGCACCACCACGCACCACATGACGATGTACAGGGCGGACAGCGGCGCGCTGGTGTTCTCCGCCGGCACCATCCAGTACGCCTGGGCACTGGACGGTGTGCACGACGGCGGCGACGACTCGACCGACCCGGCCCTCCAGCAGGCGACCGTCAACGTGCTGGCCGACATGGACGCGCAGCCCCTGACCGTCATGACGGGGATGGTCGCCACGACCGCCTCCACGGACACCACGGCACCGACCTCGCAGATCACCGCACCGGCCGCCGGCAGCAGCCACGGCAACGGAGGCGAACTGACCGTCACGGGGACAGCGAGCGACGGCGGCGGGGGAACGGTCGCAGGGGTCGAGGTCTCCATCGACGGCGGCCAGACCTGGCACCCGGCCGCGGGGACGACGAGCTGGAGCTACACCGGGTACGCGACGGGCAACGGCAGCGTCTCGGTGCGCAGCCGGGCCGTCGACGACAGCGGGAACCTCGAGACGGCCTCGGCCGGCCGGTCGGTGTCGATCACCTGTCCGTGTTCACTGTTCGGCTCCCGTGCCCCGGACCGGACCGACAGCGGGGACGACAGCGACGTCCAGCTCGGGGTGCGCTTCCGGCCCCAGACCAACGGCACGATCACCGGGGTCCGCTTCTACAAGAGCGCCCTCAACACCGGGACCCACACGGGGACCCTGTGGACGGCCGGCGGGTCCGAGCTGGCCACCGGCACGTTCACGAACGAGACCTCCTCGGGCTGGCAGGCGCTGACCTTCTCATCGCCCGTCCCGGTGACGGCGGGAACGGCCTACGTCGCCTCCTACCGCGCCCCCCGCGGGCACTACGCCGACACGAGCCTGTTCTTCGACTACCGGGACCACGTCGCCGCCCCTCTCACGGCCCTGCGCTCGTTCGGCAGCTCGTACAACGGGGTCTGGGGCCTGCGGGAGGACTTCCCCGACCGCACCTACAACCTGGACAACTACTGGGTCGACGTCCTGTTCACGACGACCGGCGGGGACACGACACCTCCGGTCGTCTCGGGGACGAACGCGACGACGGGAGCCACCACCGCCCGGATCACCTGGACGACGGACGAGGCGGCCGACTCGACCGTGCTCTTCGGCACGGCCTCCTCGACGCTCGACCGGACACTGAGCGCCTCCGGTTCCGGCACGTCCCACGAGGTGGAACTGTCGGGCCTCGCCCCGCAGACGACGTACTACTACCGGGTCCGCTCTGCCGACCTGTCCGGCAACGTCAGCACCCGTCCGGACACGGGCAGCGCCCCGCTGACCTTCACGACCGAACCGTCGGGCAGCGGACCCGACTGCCCCTGCTCGGTGTTCAGCACGACGCAGATGCCCCAGACCCCCGACTGCCAGGACTCCAGCGCGGTCGAGCTGGGGATGCGCTTCGTCCCGTCGGCGAACGGCACCGTGACGGGGGTCCGATTCTTCAAGTCCGCCCTGAACACCGGTACCCACACCGGTTCACTGTGGACCGTCGGCGGGACCCGCCTGGCCAGGGGCACGTTCGCGAACGAGACCTCCTCGGGGTGGCAGACACTGACCTTCTCCTCTCCCGTGAGCGTCGAGCAGGGAACCACGTACGTCGTGTCGTACTACGCCCCCCACGGCCACTACTCGGGCGACAGCAACGCCTTCGGGTCCGACATCGTCAACGGACCCCTGACGGCGCCCGCCGCGAACAACGGGGTCTACCAGTACGGCGGAGGGTTCCCGACGAGGACCTGGTCGGCGAGCAACTACTGGGTCGACGTGGTGTACGACACCGCAACGGTCGCCGACACCAACGCCCCGGTGATCAGCGAGGTCGACGCGGTGACCTCCGGGAGCACCTCGGCGACCGTCTCCTGGTCGACCGACGAGCTGGCCTCCTCCGAGGTGGTCCTCGGCACCTCGCCGGAGGACCTCGCCGGCGCGCCCGTGACGACCTTCGGCACGACGACCCGGCACTCGGTCCCCCTGTCGGACCTGCAACCGCACACCACCTACTACTACCGGGTGACGTCGCAGGACGGTGCGGGCAACACCACCGTCCACCCGCCGTCGGAGAGCCCGCCGCTGTCCTTCACGACCCCTTCGACCCCGTCGGGCCCCTTCTCCCTGTTCTCGGACCAGGACGAGCCCCATGTCGTGGACTCGCAGGACGCGGCCCGCGTCGAACTCGGGGTGCGGATCGTGCCCTCGGTGAACGGAACGGTCACGGCGATCCGCTTCCACAAGGCCACCGGGAACACGGGGGTGCACACGGGCACCCTCTGGTCCGCGTCGGGAACGGTGCTGGGCACGGGGACCTTCACCGACGAGACCGCCTCCGGGTGGCAGTCCCTGACCCTGGACCGGCCCGTGGCCCTCACGGCCGGCACGACCTACGTCGCCTCCTACCTGGCCCCCGACGGCCACTACTCGATGACGGAACACGGGTTCGACACGGACCTCGTCAACGGGCCGCTGACCGCCCCGGCCGAGGGCAACGGGGTCTACCGCTACGGCGGAGGGTTCCCGAACGAGACGTGGTCCGCGAGCAACTACTGGGTCGACGTCGTGTTCGATCCCGCGTCGGCCTCCGACACCACGGCCCCCGTGATCTCGGGCGCGACGGCCGCGGCGGGTTCCCCGACCTCCGCGACCGTCACCTGGACGACCGACGAGTCCGCGACCTCGACAGTGCTCCACGGGACGGGCGCGGACCTTGGCCAGGAGGCGAGCGTCGGTGGCCTGGGCACCGAGCACCAGGTGAGCCTGACCGGCCTGCCCGCGGGCAGCATCCACTACTACCGGGTCTCCTCGCGGGACGCCGCCGGGAACGACGCGCTCTTCCCCCCGGCCTCCGATCCCCCGCTGACCGTTACGACCCCCGCGGCCGCCTCCCTGTGCCCGTGCGCGTTCTTCGACACCTCCCGGGTGCCGGGGACGGTGGACTCCGGTGACGGGGCGGCGGTCGAGCTGGGCCTGCGGTTCCGGCCCTCGCGGGACGGTGCGGTCACCGGGATCCGGTTCTACAAGGCGGCCGCCAACACCGGAGAGCACATCGGCACCCTGTGGTCCTCGACCGGAACGGTCCTGGCCGGTGGAACCTTCACCGGGGAGACGTCCTCCGGGTGGCAGACGCTCGCCTTCGCCGCCCCGGTGCCGGTCACCGCGGGCACGACGTACGTCGTCTCGTACTACGCCCCGGTGGGGCACTACTCGGTGGACAACGACCACTTCACCGCCGACGTGACCGCGGGCCCGCTCCTCGCCCCGGGGTCGGACAACGGGGTCTACCTGTACGGGGGAGGGTTCCCCACCCGGACCTGGGCCGCCAGCAACTACTGGGTCACCCCCGTGTTCACCGACTGAGGGCCGTGCCGGCCATCGGCGGCGGCCCCGTGACCGCCGCCGGGCACGGGGCCGGAGGCGGTCACGGTGGAGGCCCCGCGAGCGGTGGATCGGGCAGGACCTGGTCGCACTCGGCAAATCGCGTCCGCGCGGGAGTCCCCCACCGTAGGCTGACTCGGGTACGGCCTCCCGGACCCGACCGGCCGCGGGTCCCGGGCCCGTACCAGCGTGACCCGACCGGTTCCCGAGGTCCCGGACGGACGCCGTGAAGGTCCCCCGACAGGTTCTGCATCCCTGCTCGTCCCGTTGCTCCCACCGTGGTCGTTCCCGCTGTCACCGCCACTCCTGCCGATCAACACCGTGAAGGACGACGTCCATGAGCCAGGCGCGCCCCGCCACCGACTCCGCCGTTCCGCCGGACCTCGCCGTGACCCCGCGGGCCACGACGACGGCGACGAGAAGCTCCACGGGTTCTTCCCGCGCCGCGCCCCGGCGCGACTGCGCGGACCGGACCCGCCCGGCTCCCCGGGCCCCTGCCGCGCAGGACGAACCGGGCGCACCGTTGCGCCTCGCCGTCGTCGGGGCCGGCTACTGGGGGCCCAACCTGGTGCGCAACGCCAGGTCCTGCGCGCACACCGAGCTGAACGCCGTGGTCGACCTGGACGTCGAGCGGGCCCGGAAGGTCGTCGGCGCGGATCCGACCGTGCGGGTCTGCGACTGCGTGGACCGGGTGCTGGACGACCCGGACGTCGAGGCCGTCGCGGTGGCGACCCCTGCGGCCACCCACCTGCCCGTGGCGCTGGCCGCCCTGCGCGCCGGCAAGCACGTGCTGGTCGAGAAGCCCCTGGCCTCCAGCTGGAACCAGGGCAGGCAGCTGGTCGAGGAGGCTCGGGCACGGGGCCTGACCCTCATGTGCGACCACACGTACTGCTACACCCCGGCCGTGCAGAGGATCCGGCAGCTCGTGGTCGACGGGACCCTCGGCGACATCCAGTTCGTCGACTCCGTTCGGATCAACCTGGGACTCGTGCGGAAGGACATCGACGTCCTGTGGGACCTGGCGCCCCACGACCTGTCGATCCTGGACTTCGTGCTTCCCGAGGGGTGCAGCCCGGTGGCGGTGGCGGCCCACGGCGCCGACCCGATCGGCTCGGGCCGGGCCTGCGTGGCCTACCTGACCCTTCAACTCCCCGGGGGGGCGATCGCGCACTCGCACGTGAACTGGTTGAGCCCGACGAAGGTCCGCACCACGATCATCGGGGGTTCCCTGAGGACCCTCGTGTGGGACGACCTGAACCCCGTGCAACGGCTCTCCATCTACGACCGGGGGGTCGACCTGGAGGAGGCCGACTCCCTGGACGTCGACGACCGGCGACAGATGACCATCTCGTACCGGTCGGGGGACATGGTCGCCCCGGCCCTGCAGGAGCGGGAGGCTCTGCAACTGATGATGACGGAATTCGCCACGAGCATCCGCGAGGGCCGCCGCCCGGTCACCGACGGGCGCGCGGGGCTGCGCGTCCTGGACGTGCTGGAGGCGGCCAGCCGCAGCCTGGAGTTCCAGGGGTCGGTCGTGCCGTTGAGGAACCAGCGGTGAGCGCCGCCGTGCCCCTGGAGGGCGGCCGGCACCTGGTCACGGGCGGGGCCGGCACGATCGGCTCGACCGTCGTCGACCAGTTGCTGGACGCCGGGGCCGGCAGCGTGGTCGTCCTGGACAACCTCGTGCGCGGGCGCAGGGAGAACCTCGAGGAGGCCATGGCCACGGGCCGGGTCGAGCTCGTCGAGGGGGACATCCGGGACCGCGAGCTCGTCGGCCGCCTCATGCGGGGGGTCGACGTCTGCTTCCACCAGGCCGCGATCCGCATCACCCAGTGCGCGCAGGAGCCGCGACTGGCCATGGAGGTGCTGGCCGACGGCACGTTCACGGTGGTGGAGGCCGCGGCCGACGCCGGGGTGCGCAAGGTCGTCGCCGCGTCCTCGGCGTCCGTGTACGGCCTGGCCGAGCGGTTCCCCACGCCGGAGACCCAGCACCCGTACGCCAACGACACCTTCTACGGCGCCGCCAAGGCGTTCAACGAGGGGATCCTGCGCAGCTTCCACGCCATGCGCGGCCTGGACTACGTGGTGCTGCGGTACTTCAACGTGTACGGGCCCCGGATGGACGTCCACGGCCTGTACACCGAGGTCCTGGTGCGGTGGATGGAACGGATCGCTTCTGGCGTCCCTCCGCTGATCTTCGGCACCGGCGAGCAGACGATGGACTTCGTCGACGTCATCGACATCGCCCGGGCCAACCTGCTGGCCGCTCGGGCCGACGTCACCGACGAGGTCTTCAACATCGCCAGCGGCACGGAGACGAGCCTGCGGGATCTGGCCGGGACCCTCCTGCGGGTCATGGACAGCGACCTGGGGATCGAGTTCGGTCCCGAGCGCGCCGTCAACGGCGTGGCGCGGCGCCTGGCCGACACGGGCAAGGCCGAACGGATGCTCGGGTTCAGGGCCGAGCTGGACCTGACCGAGGGACTGCGGGGTCTGGTCGACTGGTGGAGGGAACAGGACGTCCTCCCTCCGGACCGCACCCTCCCGGTGGCGGGGAGCTGACGCAGCGGATGAGCAGCGTCGGCGTGGTGGTCCCCTGTTACCGGTACGGCCACTTCCTGGGCGAGTGCGTCTCGAGCCTCCTGGACGACCAGCCCGGGGCGGACGTGCGGGTCCTCGTGATCGACGATGCCTCCCCGGACGGCAGCGCCGAGCGGGCCCGGGACCTGGCCCGCTCGGACCCCCGGGTCGAGGTGCGGGTCCACGCGGAGAACCGCGGCCACATCAGGACCTACAACGAGGGCCTGCTGGAGTGGGCCGACACCGACTACGTGACCCTGGTGTCGGCCGACGACCTGCTGACCCCCGGGGCGCTGACCCGGGCCGTGGAGTTCCTCGACGCCCATCCGTCGGTGGGGTTCGTCTACGGCCACCCGATCCATTTCGATCCGGCCTCGCCCCTGCCGCCGGCCAGGACCCGGGTCCGGGGCAGCACCGTCTGGCCGGGGCACCGGTGGGTCGCGGGCCGTTTCAGACAGGCCCACAACGTGATCACGACTCCGGAGGTCGTGGTCCGTACGTCGGTCCAGCGGCGGGCCGGTGGCTACCGCGAGGACCTGCCGCACGCCGGTGACCTGGAGCTGTGGATGCGACTGGCCTCACACGCCGACGTCGGCCACCTCCGGGGGGTCGACCAGGCGTACTACCGGGTCCACGGCGACAACATGTCCCGAACGGTCTTCAGCGCGCACCTGACCGATCTGGTGCAGCGGCGGGACGCCTTCCTCGCGGTGCTGCGATCCTGCGACCTGCCGGATCCGGAAAGCCTGCACCGGACGGTCCGCCGCAGGCTCGCCCACGAGGCGGTGTGGCGGGCCTCCCGCGCGTACGACCGGCGCCGGACCGGCACCGTTCCCGTCGCCGAGCTGCTGGACTTCGCCCGGACGACCCACCCGCCGATCACCCGGTCCGCGGTGTACACGGGTTTCCGGATGCGTCGAGCGGTGGGCCCGAGGATCATGCCGTACCTGCAACCGCTCATCTGGACGGCGGTCGCCTCCCACGCGCGCGACCGCCTGTGGTGGGCCTCCTGGCGGCGTCGCGGGGTCTGAAGCGGTCGCGGGGCGTGGAGCCAGGCGGTCGCCTGCCTCCCGTCCCACGCCACGCCCGCCACCGGTCCGCCGTCCTTCCGCCCGTCCTTGCAGGTCCGGCACTGTACGGCACCGGCCCGGCAGGAATCCGGACGGGGCGGGGAACGGTCCGGCCCGCTCCGAGTCGCGCCCGAACTGGTTGATTTGTACATTACTGGGGATCGGGTGCCGTACCCGGTGATGCGACCGGTTCGTGGATCGAGGAGGATTCATGCGCGCCGAACGACCGGAGAACCGTCGGCAGGGCAAGCGGAGGGGGGGCGGCAGGACCGCCCCGGTCCTGGGGGCCGCGGTCGTCGCGGGGACCGCCACCCTGCTGACCGCCGCCCCCGCGCGGGCCCACGGCAACGTCAACGATCCCGTCGCCCGGAACTACCGCTGCCTGAAGGTCTGGGGCAACCGGCACCTCGACCCGGCCATGAAGACCGAGGATCCCATGTGCGACCAGGCGTTCCGTACGGATCCGAACGCCATGTGGAACTGGAACGGCCTGCTCCGCGACGGCCTGAAGGGCCAGTACCGCACCGGCGTTCCCGACGGGACGCTGTGCAGCGCCGGGCACGCCGAGGGCGGCCGCTACGACCCCCTCGACGTCCCCGGTCCCTGGATCGCCACGGACAAGCCCCCGCGGTTCCGCCTGAACCTCGTGGACCAGGCGAGCCACGGCGCGGACTTCCTGGAGGTCTACGTCTCCCGTGACTCCCACGACCCCCTGACCGAGCGTCTGGGATGGGACGACCTGGCCCTCGTCGGCCGGACCGGGAAGGTCACCGGGGGCGGCACCGTCGACCCCGCCGTCGGGGGCTCTGCCTATGCCGTGGACGTCGACGCCACGGGTTACCCCGGCCGCCGCGTCCTGTTCACCGTCTGGAAGGCGTCCCACTCCGACCAGACCTGCTTCCTGTGCAGCGACACAGTCGTCACCGGCTGAGAGGGGTTCCTCCCGCCCCGAAGCGGTTCAGCTCCGGGCGCACGTCCCCGGGCCCACGCGGAGGGTCCGGGGACCGTCGGGGCGGAGCCGTCGTACGGATCCGCGCGAGACACCGGGCCGACACGCTGGGAGCGGCCTCAACGTCTCTGGCCCGGACGCCGAAGCCCGGGGCATGACACGGACCGGGACGGCACGGGGCCGTGCGGGACACCCGACCGACGAGGTGGTCGAGTGGCTGCGCGGCAGGCCGTCCCTGGGCGAGGCCCGTCGGCGGTATCCCCTGGAGCGGGAACGGGTGGAGCACGAGATCGGGCGCCTGGTCGGGCGCAATGATCCTCAGGAGATCACGCGGTACCTGAGGACGGCGACCCGACCGCGACGATCGTGCCCCGACCGGGCCCGTTCCCGGCAGATCGTGCGTTCCGGGGCGATCCGCCGGTTGATCGTCGAAGCCCTGCGACAGGCGTCCCTCCGTACCGGAGCCCGGAGAGCATCGGCTGCGCCTGTGGGACGGGTGGCTGTCCCAGGAACTGTTGTTCCGGCGGGACCTGGAACGCGAACCGGTGTCCCTGGGAGCCTTCAGGCTCCTGTGGCCGCTGGTCCGGCGCCGGGGCGCCGTCATGCCCCTGGTCCGGGAACGCGGGATTACTGCTTCTGCACCCGACGGCTCGTCCGTGAGATCGCAGCTCTCGTCGCCGGACGTCCCTGCGTGGAGATCGCGGCCGGAGACGGAACGCTGTCACGGTTCCTGCGTTCCGAGGGGGTCGACGTCCTCGCGACCGATGACCGCAGCTGGGACTCCGTCCTGGAGCACCCCCAGGACGTGCTCCGGGAGAGCGCGTCGCGGACCCTGGGCAGGCTTTCCCCCACCGTGGTGATCTGTTCCTGGCCTCCGCCGGGGAACCGTTTCGAACGAATCGTGTTCGAGACGTCGAGCGTGGAGCTCTACATCGTCATCGGGTCCCGGCAGGAGTCCGCCAGCGGCGACTGGGACACCTACCGCACCCGGACCGCCTGGGAGATGACCACGGACGAACACCTGAGCGCACGTGTGCTGCCGCCGGAGAACTCCGGTGCCGTCCACGTGTTCCGTCGGTGCCGCCCCTGACGAACCCAGCCCCGCCTTCCCCCGCTCCACGTCATGAGAGGACGGGGCAGGGGCAGGAACAGGCCAGGGGTCAGACGGGCCTGACCATGGGGAAGAGGATGGTCTCGCGGATGCCGGTGCCGGTGAGGGCCATGAGGAGGCGGTCGATGCCCATGCCGACGCCGCCGGCGGGGGGCATGCCGTACTCCATGGCGGTGAGGAAGTCCTCGTCCAGCTGCATGGCCTCCTCGTCGCCCCCGGCCGCGAGCAGGGACTGCTCGGTCAGGCGACGGCGTTGCTCCGCCGGGTCGTTGAGCTCGGTGTAGCCGGTGCCCAGCTCCATGCCGAAGCCGATGAGGTCCCACTTCTCGGTCAGCAGCGGGTCGTGGCGGTGCCGGCGGGTCAGGGGGGAGGTCTCCTCCGGGTAGTCCCGCACGAAGGTCGGGGCGAGGAGCGTGTCCTCGACGAGGTCCTCGAACAGGGCCTCCGTGAGCTTGCCCGGACCCCACGCCGGGTCGTACGCGATCCGGTGGGAGTCGGCGATCCGGCGCAGCGCCCCGACCGGGGTCGCCGAGGTGATCTCCTCGCCGACGGCCGACGAGACAGCGCCGTGGAGGGTGACCTGCGGCCAGTCCCCGCCCAGGTCCACCTCGCCGTGCTCGGGGACCGTCACGACCGTGCCGCCGGTCACGGCCCGGGCGACCTCCTGGACCAGTTCCCGGGTGATCGTGGCCACGGAGTCGTAGTCGCCGTAGGCCTGGTAGAACTCCAGCATCGTGAACTCGGGATTGTGCGTGGAGTCCGCGCCCTCGTTGCGGAAGTTCCGGTTGATCTCGAAGACCCGGTCCATCCCGCCGACGAGCAGCCGCTTGAGGTGGAGCTCCGGGGCGATCCGCAGGTACAGGTCCAGGTCGTAGGCGTTGATGTGGGTCGTGAACGGGCGGGCGGTCGCCCCGCCGTGGACCGTCTGGAGCATCGGGGTCTCGACCTCGATGAAACCCCGTTCCCGCAGCCCCAGGCGCAGGGTGTGCACCAGGTCCGAGCGTCGTCGCGCCATCGTGCGGGCCTCGGGGTTCACGATGAGGTCGACGTACCGCTGCCGGACCCTTGCCTCCGGGTCGCTCAGGCCCTTGTGCTTGTCCGGCAGGGGTCGCAGGCACTTGGCGGTCAGGGTCCAGGCGTCGGCGAGCACGGACAGCTCGCCGCGACGCGAGGTCACGACCTCCCCGGTGACGCCGACGTGGTCACCCAGGTCGACCTCCGCCTTCCACGCCGCCAGCCGGTCGGCCCCCACCCCGTTCAGGGAGACCATGACCTGGATCGTGTCCTCGCCCTCGCGCAGGGTCGCGAAGCACAGCTTGCCTCCCGTGCGGGAGAGCATCACCCGGCCGGCCAGCTCCACGCGGTCCCCGGTGCCCACGTCCGGGGCGAGGCCCGCGTGCCGGGAACGCACCTCACCGATCGAGGACGTGGGGCGGAAACCCACGGGGAACGGATCGGTGCCCTCGGCCCGCATCCGGTCCGTCTTGTCCCTGCGGACCCGGACCTGCTCGGGAACTGGCTGCTCGACCGTTTCTGGATGCCCGCTCACTCCGTGAAGCTTAGCCAGCCCGCCGGCCGTCCCTCCGAGTGGCCGTTGCCCCGCGGACGCCCGGTCCCCGGACCGTTCGCGCAGCGTGCCGCCGAGGTCAGGCGGCAGACCTCCGTCCTGAGCCTGCGCACCTCCGCCACCAGGTCACTCGTGCGCAGCCCGAAGGTCGCCCTCACGGAGGCGACGACCTGTGTCGCGGGCACGGACGCCTGCGAGTCCTCCGGGCGCAGGCGGACAAGGCGCAGCACGCCGTCCCCGGTCAGCACGTCCACGGTGCCTGCGGCCCGGCCGACGGCCACGACCCGTCCGGGGACCCTCCCCTCCCAGACCGCGGCGTCCGGGGGGTCCGCCACCGCCTCGTCCACGAAGATCCGGCGCAGGCCCAGCCAGGTGAAGGCCCCAGGGAACGGCGGCGCCAGGGCCCTGACCAGGCGGTCGGCCGACTCCGTCGGGGCGGTCCAGTCGATCTGCCCGTCCTCGGGCAGCCGGCTGCAGCCGTACGTCGCGCCGCACGGGTCCTGCGCGCGGCCCGGGTCACCGGCAAGGGCCGCGAGGACGGCGCCGGGCAGGCCCCGGCGCTGCAGGTCGTTGAGGGCCTCGTACACCTGGGTGACGGTGTCCTGCGGCCCGATCGGAACGGACTCGTGCAGGAGCAGCCCGCCGGAGTCCAGATCGGGCACGAGCCGGTGCACCGAGATCCAGGCCCGGTCCTCCCCGTTGAGGATCGCCCAGTTCACCGTGGCCCGCCCCCGCAGCCGGGGCAGGGGGGCGTAGTGCACGTTGACGAAGGGGCAGATCCCCACGATGTCGTCGGGAAGGATGCGGTGGAAGGAGGACACGGCCACGGCATCGGGACGCAACTGCTGCACGGCCGCGCCGACCCCGGCGACCGTGGCGTTCTGGAGCACGGGGATCCCCAGCTGCGCGGCGCGGACCGTCGTGGGGTCGACGCCGTCCCGCAGCAGCCCGACCACCTGCAGCCGATCGTCGGCGCACAGCCCCTCCAGCGCGCTCAGGCTCGTCGGGCCCAGCCCGATCAGCAGCACCCTCGCCGTCACGGTGCACCTCCGGTGCCCGGACCGGCGGCCGGTGACGGCAGGTCCGGGACCCACGGGGCGTCCAGCCACTGCCTGTCCTGCTCGGTCCAGTCCCGCGGGTCCTTCCGCAGCACGCAGGCCGCCTTGATCCCACCGGCCTGCAGGCGGACGATCGGCTCCGGCCCGACCGCCGAGGGCAGCACCCCCATGTGGCCGGGGGCCGGCGGCACCACGGGAACGCACGGCAACCCGGCCACGGCGCAGGCCTCGCGGTCGAGGTCGCCCCAGAACTGGGCCAGGAGCACCCCGGGGCACAGCCGTGCCAGACGCTCCAGGTCACCGGGGCCCAGGACGGGCGCTGCCGTGGGGGACAGGGCCACCACGACGGCGTCGGGGGCCTGCCCGCCGGACAGCAGCGGTTCCAGCTCGGCCGGGGACCTCGCGCCGAGGACCGTCGCGCCGGCCGCCCGCAACCCCGACTCCAGGTACCCGGCGAACGGGTTGTCGCACAGCAGCACGATCCGGGCGTGGCGCACGGCCGTCTGGGCGTCCCCCAGCAACCGCACGGCCATCGACCCCAGGTACCCGAAGACGTCGAGGGCGGGGTGCCGCTCGTTGGTCCCGCAGAAGCGCAGGCCGCGCTGCCGCAGGGCCGCCAGGTCGACGTCGTCCCTGCCGAGGTCGACCTCCCAGGACTCGAACATGAGCGGCACGACGGCCGCGGGCCGCATCGCTGCGACCGCCGCGGCGTCCAGGGGACGCAGGTGCCCGCTGTTGGTCACGACGTCCGCGAGGCCCAGCAGCTCGATCCGGTCCGGTGGTTCGGGATCGACGTGCACGGTGATCCGGTCCGCGACTCCGGCGGCCGACGCCAGGCAGCGCGTGCCGCTCATCACGTCCTGCGCGGTCCCGTACCGGGTCGACCGGGTCACGGCGTGCACGTGGTCGGCCCCGGCCAGCGCAGCGATCACGGGGGTGACCACGTAGGCGCCGGTGGCTGCCTCGGTGAGGACCGTGGCCCCGCGCAGGTCCGGTTCCGTGCGGTCGACGATCCTGCGCACCAGCCGCAGGAGCCTGTCGGGCCGCAGCCCGGCAGGCCAGTCCCGTTCCGTCATGGATCCCCTTCTTCTCCCTCGATCACTGCCCCTGCGCGCGACATGTCCGCGTGACGGTCGATCCGCCGGCGCGTGCGCGGCCCGCGGACGAATCGCGCGGCGGACACCACGGGTGCGGATCGCCGGGCCGGGCGCGGGCGCCGTAACGGGCACGGACCGTGCGCAGGACGGCCCCCGCCGTCGGGAGCCGGGCCCGATCCGCACTGTACGCGGGCAACACGTCGCCATCCGCGCATTCACGGGATCTGTGACGTCGTGGGACGACCCGGGACGTCGTGCCGGGACCCGCGTGCGGTGCCGTCGCGGCGAAGCCCGCCGTCCAGCAGGGGACAGCCAGCCTCTGACCAGTGACGACGCCCTCGGCCACCACAGGCCCCTCCTCGGGCGCCGACCCGGCCGGCGCCCGATGCGAGCCAGCTGTCGTCGTGCCGCGCAACCGCGGTCACGGCGGTGGATAGTCTGGGCGCGTCCCTGCGTAGACACAGAAGCCTGGAGCACTGACGTGGCAACCATTGAGGCCGTCGTCGCCCGCGAGATCCTTGACTCCCGCGGCAACCCAACTGTCGAGGTCGAAGTCGCTCTGGACGACGGCACCGTCGCCAGAGCAGCCGTGCCGTCGGGCGCATCGACCGGTGCCTTCGAGGCCGTCGAACGGCGTGACGGCGACAAGGGCCGCTACCTGGGCAAGGGCGTGGAGAAGGCCGTCACGGCCGTCACGGAGCAGCTCGCTCCCGAGCTGCTGGGCCTGGACGCCGCCGACCAGCGCCTGGTCGACCAGGCCATGATCGACCTGGACGGCACCGACAACAAGGGCGGCCTCGGCGCCAACGCCATCCTCGGCGTCTCCCTCGCCGTCGCCAAGGCCGCGGCCGAGGCGGCGGAACTGCCGCTGTTCCGGTACGTCGGCGGCCCCAACGCCCACGTGCTGCCCGTCCCCATGATGAACATCCTCAACGGTGGGGCCCACGCGGACGGCGGGGTCGACATCCAGGAGTTCATGGTCGCCCCGATCGGAGCCCCCAGCTTCAAGGAGGCGCTGCGCTGGGGCGCCGAGGTCTACCACTCGCTGAAGTCTGTCCTCAAGGCCAAGGGCCTTCCCACGGGCCTCGGTGACGAGGGCGGTTTCGCCCCGAGCCTCCCGGCCAACCGCGAGGCCCTCGAACTCATCGTCTCGGCGATCGAGAAGACCGGCTTCACCCCCGGCAGCGACATCGCCCTTGCCCTCGACGTCGCGGCCACCGAGTTCTGCTCCGAGGGCAGCTACTCCTTCGAGGGCGCCAGGAAGAGCAGCGCCGAGATGATCGAGTACTACACCTCGCTCGTCGACTCCTTCCCGCTGGTCTCCATCGAGGACCCGCTGGACGAGGACGACTGGGAGGGCTGGAAGGCCATCACCACTGCCCTCGGCAGCCGCGTCCAGCTCGTCGGCGACGACCTGTTCGTCACCAACCCGGTCCGCCTGCGCAAGGGCATCGACCTGGGCGCGGCGAACGCCCTGCTGGTCAAGGTGAACCAGATCGGAACCCTCACCGAGACCCTCGACGCCGTGGACCTGGCCCACCGCAGCGGCTACCGCACCATGATGAGCCACCGCTCCGGCGAGACCGAGGACGTCACCATCGCCGACCTGGCCGTCGCCGTCGGTTCCGGCCAGATCAAGACCGGCGCCCCCGCCCGGTCCGAGCGCGTGGCCAAGTACAACCAGCTGCTGCGCATCGAGGAGGAGCTGGACGACGCCGCCGTGTACGCGGGTGCCGGCGCCTTCCCGCGTTTCAGCCGCTGACGGGACCCCCCCGACGGACCGCGCGCGGTCCGTGCTCCGGCGACCGGCGGGCCCGCCCCCGTTCCAGGGGACGGGCCCGCCGTCGTGCCGCGGCCCCCACGGACGCGTGAGGTCACGGACGGCAACTCCCTGCCGACATCCGCGCACGTCATCAGCACGTTCTTCCGGCTGTTCTGGTAGGAAAGAGACACGCGGGGGACCATCTCCTCCGTGGCGGCGGCAGGGACGGCGGGCAGAGGGGAGAGCGGCACCGTGGTGGCTCGCAGACCCCGGGACTCAGGACTTCGCGGCGCCTCCGGCGCGCCCCGGTCCCGGGCGCGCTCGCGTTCAGAACTCGCCGACCCCGCACCCTCCCCCCTCGCGCGGACGGCCCCAGAACCCCGCTCGCCCTCCCAACGCTCCGCGACGGGCCGGTCGGGCAGCCCCCGGCCCACGGCACCTCCCCGGGCGGCAGGGGCACGGCCCGGAACACCGAACCGGCCGGCGCCCCCGGAACAGGACCCGGCCCGCGCCCGCCGGCCCCCCGTGATCCGCCCGGTCACGGTCCTCGCGGGCACCCTCGTGGTGCTGAGCCTGCTCCTCGCCCCGTACATCAAGCAGTGGCTCGCGCAGCGCTCGCAGATCGAGGACAAGGACGCCGAGGTCACGGCCCTCCAGGAGGAGGTGGACGACCTCGTGCAGCGCCGTGACCGCTGGAAGGACGACCGGTACGTCGAGACCCAGGCCAGGCAGCGCCTCCACTTCATCCGCCCGGGGGAGACGGGGTACGTCGCGCTCGACCACGCCGGCACGGGTGGCGACGCCGCCGTGGACCCCCGGCACCAGGCGGCCCTCACCGCCGGCGCGGGGAGGGACGCCGGCGCCCCGTGGTACGGGTCGGTGTGGGAGTCCCTGCGGATCGCCGGTGAC
>Ga0316579_10000130_pt1 | contig 20654 bp, 15 predicted proteins | sample J5NA_2_FD_203074 | JGI IMG/M metagenome (GOLD analysis project Ga0316579, IMG submission 203074) | Rhizosphere microbial communities from salt marsh grasses in Alabama, United States - J5-7_160517rDrA | ecosystem: Host-associated > Plants > Roots > Rhizosphere | place: USA: Alabama | collected... | reverse complement strand
TGCGCAAGACGTGCAGCGATTACGAGGCCTGGGTGACGGCCGGCCTAACGGTGCCGCGCATTGCAGTCAACTTATCCGACAAGGAATTTAGAAATCATGATCTGTTGTCCACTCTAAAAAGCATCCTCAGCGAAACCAGCCTGCAACCCTCCAGCCTGGAATTGGAGTTAACGGAGCGAATTTTTGCCGGCGATGTGAAGAGCACGCTGCAGACCCTCGAAAAACTGAAGGATCTAGGTGTGCATTTATGCCTCGATGACTTCGGAACCGGCTACAGTTCATTGAGCAAGTTGAATCATACCCCGATCCGCACCATCAAGATCGACCGCAGTTTCACCGGCAATATTTGCGGCAACGGCGATGATGCCACCACCATTGCCGCGATCATCGCCATGGCCAATACGCTGCAATTGGAAATCGTCGCCGAAGGCGTGGAAACCAAGACGCAGCTGGATCTGCTGCAGCGCCTTGGCTGCCAGACCATGCAGGGCTATTATTTCAGCCAGGCATTGAAACCCGAGGAAGTCCCGGGCTTACTCGCAGCGGAAGTAAGCGATCAGCCGCGCCGTCACTCTCTATAAGGCGGCTCCGCACCGATCTTGTGAATGCTCAAATCGGCGCCTTGATATTCTTCCTCCTGGCTGAGGCGCAGGCCGACCGCTGCCTTTAATCCGCCATACACCAGCAAGCCGCCCACAACTGCAATCGTGACGCCCAGCAAGGTGCCGACGAGCTGCGACATCAAACTCACCCCGCCCATGCCACCCAGCGCCGTGCTACCGAAAATCCCCGCGGCGATGCCGCCCCACACACCGCACAAGCCGTGCAAGGGCCACACGCCCAACACATCGTCGATCTTCCACTTGTTCTGGGTAAGGGTGAAGGTCCACACGAACAAGGCGCCGGCCACGATGCCCGTTATCAAGGCCCCCACCGGGTGCATGAGATCGGAACCGGCGCAGACGGCCACCAAACCGGCCAGGGGACCGTTATGGACAAAGCCGGGGTCATAACGTCCTGCGACCAAGGCCGCCAGCACCCCGCCCGCCATCGCCATCAAAGAGTTGATGGCCACCAGACCGTTGACCGCATCGATGGCCTGGGCCGACATCACATTGAAGCCAAACCACCCTACCGTGAGGATCCACGCCCCCAGCGCGAGAAAAGGGATGTTCGACGGCGGATGGGCGGTAATCCTGCCATCCTTCCCGTAGCGACCATGGCGCGGCCCCAGCATCAATACCGCCATCAATCCCAGCCAGCCCCCCATGGCATGCACGACCACCGAGCCAGCGAAGTCATGGAAGGCCGCGCCGAAGTGAGCTTCCAGCCACGCCTGCACACCAAAATTACCATGCCAGCTGATGCCTTCAAAAAACGGATAGATGAAACCGACCAGGATAGCCGTCGCCGCCAACTGGGGATTGAATCTGGCCCGTTCGGCTATGCCGCCGGAGATGATCGCGGGGATCGCCGCCGCAAAGGTCAGCAGGAAGAAAAACTTCACCAGTTCATAACCGTTCTTATCGACCAGGGCATGGGCGTTGGAGAAGAACGAGGCTCCGTACGCCACGCCGTAACCGATGAAGAAGTAGGCCAAGGTCGACACGGCAAAATCGACAATGATCTTGACCAGGGCATTAACCTGATTCTTCTTACGCACCGTACCCACCTCCAGGAAGGCGAAGCCGGCATGCATGGCCAGGACCATCACCGCCCCCATCAGCACGAATAAGACATCACTGCCCGATTTCAACGTCTCCATCTAACATCCCCTGTGAGCGAATTTGGCGCATTACTTAGCAAGAATCGCACCATTAAAGTGCGCTCATTGGAATCAATGAGATGCAGCGAAAATATGGCAGAGGCCAGCATCTAACGCGCTCTTATTTGGTGCATAAATGATTACATGGCCCTATTTTGGTTCACGCCCGCCTGATAACTTGCTGGCAACTGCTCAGATGGTGCTCATGGCGGAAATGTAATCACGCTGCTGTAAATACCACCAAACTGGCAACCTGAGGCACTCGACAGGGTGTTCACTTTTTTATACATTATGTTCTTTATTTAGTAACATACCTTAATGCCCGTCGCCCCCCGAATACGTTCCCTGCGCGAATCACGCGGCTTTTCCATCCGCGCCCTGGCCGAAGCGGCGGGGGTAAGCCCCGCGACCCTGTCGCAGATCGAGGCCAGCCAGACCTCGCCATCGGTCGCAACGCTGGAAAAGCTCGCCCACGGGTTACGGGTGCCGGTGGCGGCGTTTTTCGCCGACGGCGAGGAAGGGACCAAGATCGAAGTTATCGATATGAAAGACTGTCCGACCTTCTCCTTAAGCGACGGCGCAGAGCTGATCCCCCTGGCGGCTCAGCGCCATGAATCCAGCTTCGAACCGCTGCTGGTCAGACTCAGTCCGGGCGGCCAGCTGGCGGAGCAACCGTTCCTGGTGGGGATAGAATCGGAATTCGTGTGGGTAAGGCGCGGGCGCGCCGTACTCCATTACGACGGTGATAATTTCGAGGTCGCCGAAACCCAGTCCGTCTACTACGATCCCCGCCGTTCGCACAACTGGCGCAATCCCCATAAACAGCTTTGCGAACTGTTGATCGTGCGGCAACGATGAGCGGCATGTCCTGGGCTTTGGCTGCATTGTCGGCGGCGCTGACGGCCTTCCTGGCCGGCATCCTCTTGAGCGCCACCCCAAAGCATCAGCGCCGCCTCGTCTGCGCTTTACTGCTGCTGTCCGCGCTGGCGGCGCTGGCCGCGGGCTTGGCAGGCCTGCTCTCTGCTCCCGGCGAGGTGAGGCTGCCCATCGGCCTGCCCTGGCTGGCGATGCATTTTCGTCTCGATGCTCTCGGCGGCTTTTTTCTGCTGGTGCTCGGCTTGCTGTTGGGCGCGACGGCACTGTATTCCGTCGGCTATCTGCGGCAACTGGGAAGTCAACGCAACCTGACCCCGCTTTACATATTCCTGCCGCTGTTCGTCATCGGCATGCAGGGAGTGATGCTCGCCGATGACGCCTATACCTTCATGGTCTTCTGGGAACTGATGAGCGTCGCCTCCTATTTCCTGGTGACCTTCGAACACGAACAGGATGGCCATCGCAAGGCGGGCTTCCTCTATCTATTGATGGCCCATCTCGGCGGCATGCTGATCCTGGGCGGTTTCGCGATACTGTATGCGGCAGGCGGTTCTTTCGAATTCGATGCCATGCGCGCCGCAGCGTTGACGCCGCTGTGGGCATCGCTGGCCTTCCTGTTGGCAATGAGCGGTTTCGGCATGAAGGCGGGCATGATGCCTTTGCACGCCTGGCTGCCCGATGCACACCCGGCGGCGCCTTCCAATGTATCCGCGCTGATGAGCGGCATCATGATCAAGGTGGCCATCTTCGGTTTCCTGCGCATGATATGGGATCTGATCGGTCTGCAACAGGCCCACTGGTGGTGGGGCGGCCTGGTACTGGTCATCGGTTCCACTTCAGCGGTAGGCGGAATACTGTTCGCCTTGCAACAAAATGAGCTCAAGCGGGTGCTGGCCTATTCCTCGGTGGAAAACATCGGCATCATCGCCATCGGCCTGGGCTTGGGAATGATCTTCGCCCATTACAATTACCCGAGCCTGGCGGCGCTGGGCCTGGTGGCGGCACTCTACCACTCGCTCAATCATGCCATGTTCAAGGGACTGCTGTTCATGGGTGCGGGAGCGGTAATGCACGGCGCCCATAGCTGCGACATGGGACAGTTGGGCGGCCTGATCCGGCGAATGCCGCGCACCGCCGCCTTGTTCCTGATCGGCTGCATCTCCATCTCCGCGCTGCCGCCGTTCAACGGTTTTGTCTCCGAGTGGCTCACCTTTCAGGCCGCGCTGATGGCCCCGCAGCTGCAGGGCACCCTGCTGTCGGCCCTGATCCCGTTCTCCGCCGCGATGCTGGCCCTGGCCGGCGCGCTGGCGGCGGCCTGTTTCGTCAAGGTCTTCGGCATCGTCTTCCAGGGGACGCCGCGCAGCCCGGCGGCGGCAGAAGCCCGCGAAGCGAATGCCTGGATGCAGATCGGCATGGCGATACCCGCCGCCTTGTGCCTGCTGCTCGGTATCTTTCCGGCTTGGATGCTGCCGCTGATCGACGCCGTACCCAAGGCCCTCATCCACGCGGAGCTCGGTGCGTCCGCGACGGGCAATGCCTGGCTGTGGCTGACCCCCATCGCCCAGGAACGGGCATCCTATTCACCGCTCATCGTGCTCATGGCCTTGCTGCTGGCCGGGTGCACTTTCCTTGTCATCCATTACCGCTACGGTAAAAAGCGACGGACCGAGCCATGGAGTTGCGGTCATCCCCATCTCAATCCGCGCATGCAATATACCGCCGCCGCTTTTTCCCAGCCGCTGCGCCGGATCTTCTCTGACCTCTACCAGCCGCAGGACAAGCTGCTGCGCTCGGATCACGGCCACACCCTGCTGGTGAAAAGGCTACGCTACCAGGTGCATGTCCAGGACCTGCTGTGGCGCCACCTGTACCTGCCCGTCAAGCGTTTCAGCGAATGGCTGACCCAGCGCATCGACTGGCTGCACCACCGCCCGATTCACGGCTATCTCGCCTTCACCTTCGTGACCCTGCTGTTACTACTGGGGCTGCTGCTATGAACCTGTGGCTGTGGAATCTCGCCGAGGCGGTGCTGATGGTCGGCCTGGCCCCCCTGGCCACCGCCCTGGTGAAACTGTTCAAGGCACGTTTACAGAACCGCCGTGGTCCGTCCCTGCTGCAAAGCTATCGCGACCTGGCCAAGCTCTTCGCCAAACAACCGGTGCTGGCCGAGCACGCCTCCTGGATATTTCGGCTCGCGCCCTATGTGATCTTCGCCGCCACCGCGCTGGCGGCGGCGATTGTGCCGGTGATCCTGGTGGCGATGCCCTTGACCGCCGCCGCCGACGTCATCGCCCTGGTGGCCTTGCTGGCCCTGGCGCGCTTCTTCACCGCCCTGGCCGCCATGGACGTGGGTACCGCCTTCGGCGGCATGGGCGCCAGTCGTGAGATGACCTTCGCCGCGCTGAGCGAGCCCGCCATGCTCATGAGTATTTTCGTGTTGTCCATTGCGGCGCACAGCACCAACCTCAGCGCCATGATCGATACGGTACTGAACTCCGGACTGGGCCTGCGGCCGTCACTGGCCTTTGCCCTGGCCGCGCTGGTGATGGTGGCCATCGCCGAAACCGGCCGCATCCCGGTGGACAACCCCGCCACGCATCTGGAACTGACCATGGTCCACGAGGCCATGATCCTTGAATATTCCGGACGCTATCTGGCCCTAATCGAGTGGGCCAATCAGATCAAACTGCTGCTGTTCGCCACCCTGTTGCTCAATCTGTTCCTGCCGTGGGGGATAGCGCAGGACAGCAGCCTGGTGTCGGTACTGATCGCCGCCGGCGCCTGGCTGCTCAAGTTGCTGTTGCTGTTTGCGCTGCTGTCTCTGTTCGAAACCTGGATGGCCAAGATGCGCATCTTCCGCGTGCCGGAGTACCTGGGGCTGGCCTTTCTGCTGGCGATCCTCGGCATACTGAGCCACTACATCCTGGAGGTAGGCGTGTGACACAGCCCGGCCTGTTGCAGCAGTGGGTGGTAGTAGCGGCGGCGGCCATGCTGCTGATCATGTTCGCCCTGCTGGCGCAACGCCACATGCGCGCCCTGCTGCGCTGGTTCGCCTTGCAGGGCGTGTTGCTGGCGCTGACCTCGGCCTTGGTGGCCTTCGTCGCCGGGGTGCCCGAACTGTATGTCTCGGCGCTGCTGGCACTGCTGCTCAAGGGCCTGGTGCTGCCCTGGCTGTTGTGGCGCATCGTTCTCCGCCTCGGCGTGCATCGCGAGGTGGAACCCCTGGTCAACATCTCGGTCACCCTGTTGCTCGGCGCGGCCCTGGTGCTGTTCGCCTTTTATGTGAGCCTGCCCATCGAGAAACTGTCCCAGCTGGTGACGCGCAACATCATCGCCATCGCCCTGGCCTGTGTACTGCTCAGCATGTTGATGATGATCACGCGCCGCAAGGCCATCACCCAGGTGGTCGCCTTTCTTTCATTGGAGAACGCCCTGTTTTTCACCGCCACTGCCGCCACCAACGGCATGCCACTGGTTGTGGAGATAGGCGTAGCCTTCGATGTCTTGATCGCGGCCTTGATCTTCGGCCTGTTCTTTTTCCAGATCCGCAGGACCTTCGACTCCCTGGATTTGGAGCATCTGGAGGAAAAGCCGTGAATCTGTTTGACCTGTTGCTGGCTACGCCGCTGATCGCCGGCACCATCCTGGGTGTGATAGGCCACCGTCCACGCGCGACCATCTTGAATATCGCCGCCAGCGCCGTCACCCTGGCCACCGCCCTGGTGCTGGCCTATCAGGTCCTGGAGCACGGCCCCTACACCGCCCATGACCAGGCGTTTTTTCTCGACGCCTATAACGTGTTCCTGGTCTCCTTGACCGCCTTCATCGCCACCACCACCGCCATCTTTTCGGCTCCGTATATGCGACATGAACAGGCGATTGGGCGGGTGACGGCCGAGCGTCTGCGCCTCTATCACGCCATGTACCAGCTGTTCATATTCGGCATGTACCTGGGCCTCACCACCAACAACCTGGGTGTGCTGTGGATCGCGCTGGAGCTGGCCACCCTGGCGACGGTGCTGCTGGTCTCCTTGTATCGTACGCCTGCCGCCATCGCCGCCGCCTGGAAGTACTTCATCGTGTGCGGCGTGGGCATCGCCCTGGCCCTGTTCGGCACCATTCTGATCTTCTCCACCTCGTCCGACGTCCTGGGACACGACAATGCCGCCCTGACCTGGACCGTGCTCTACGCGCACGCCGAGCAGCTGGCGCCCGGGGTGATGACCATCGCCTTCATGTTCCTGATGGTGGGTTACGGCACCAAGATCGGCCTGGTACCCATGCATACCTGGTTACCGGACGCCCACGGCGAAGGCCCGACGCCCATCTCCGCGGTGCTCTCGGGACTGCTGCTCAACGTGGCGCTCTATGCCCTGGTACGCTGCAAGACACTGGTGGACGGCGCCACCCACGACGGTCTGGCCGGCAAGCTGATGATGGGCTTCGGCCTGTTGTCCTTACTGGTGGCGGCCCTGGCGCTGCATCGCCAACGCGACATCAAACGGCTGTTCTCCTTTTCATCCATCGAACATATGGGGCTGATGACCCTGGCCTTCGGCATTGGCACGCCGCTGGCCAATTTCGCCGGGCTGTTGCATATGACGGTCCACTCGCTGGTCAAGTCCGGGATCTTCTTCACCGCCGGCCATGCGGCTCAGGTCATGGGCACTCAGCAGATGAGCAACATCCGCGGCCTGGTGCGCCACCATCCCGGCATCGGCTGGGGACTGTTGATCGGCACCGTCGCCATCGCCGGCTTTCCGCCCTTCGGCGTGTTCACCAGTAAATTTCTATTGCTGACCGCGGCACTGCATACTCACCCGTGGACGGTGGTCCTGTTGTTGCTAGGTCTGGTGCTGGCCTTCGCGGGCCTGTTTCGGCATGTGCAACCCATGGCCTTCGGCATTCCGCCGGAACAGGTGCATGTAGCGCGCGTCAACATGCTTCCCGTCTATATCCATTTCGGCTTGGCGCTGTGGCTGGGACTGGCCATTCCCGGCTTCCTCGCCGACTGGTACCAGACCGCCGCCGCCCTGCTGCAAGGTGCCGCCCCATGAGATTCACACTTCACGCACACCTGCACACGCTGCTCACCCAGGCCGGCATCGCCGCGCACGATCACTCCACGCAACTGCCTTGTCTAGACATTGCCGTCGCGCAGTGGACCGCGACGGCCAAGCTGGCTAGCGAGGCAAAGCTGCGCCTGGTAGCGCTATGGGCGGAGCAGGAGGGTGATGGCTACACCGTGCATGCCGCCTTCGCCCATAAAGATCACGGCTACGCCTTGACCAGAACCACATTGGACGCCGCCACCGGCGAGTTTCCCAGCATCACGACCTATTACGTCGCTGCGGCGCGCATGGAACGCGTCATTCACGATCTGTTCGGTTTGATACCGGGCGGCCATCCCGATACGCGGCCGTGGCTCAAACACGAGCATTGGCCGCAGAATGCATTCCCGCTGCGCAAGACGTTCGCCGCCGCAACGGCGCTGCCGCGGGTCGATGGCCGCTATCCCTTCATCGAGGCGGAAGGCGACGGCGTCTACGAGATTCCGGTAGGGCCGGTACATGCCGGCATCATCGAGCCGGGACACTTCCGCTTTCTCGCCGTGGGCGAACTGATCCTCAATCTGGAGGAGCGGCTGGGCTATGTCCACAAGGGCATCGAAAAGGCCATGGAGGGTCGCGATGTGCCGGCGGGCGCGCGCCTGGCGGCGCGGGTCTCGGGCGATGCCACGGTGGCCCATAGCTGGGCCTATTGCCAGGCAGCGGAACAGGCTGCCGGCATAGCCATACCGCGCCGCGCCGTGGCGCTGCGTGCGGTATTGTGTGAGCGCGAGCGGCTGGCCAACCATATCGGTGACATCGGCGCCATCTGCAATGATGCCGCCTGGAGCTTCATGCACATGCAGTGTCAACGGCTGCGCGAGGATCTGGCGCGTACCCATCAGCGACTGTTCGGCCATCGCCTGCTCATGGACTGCATCCAAGCCGGTGGCCTAGCCCGCGACGTGGACGATGACGGCATACGGCAGCTGCTGACCCAGACCCGCGCCGTCGCCGCCGAGATGCGTGAACTCTACGACACCTATGAGAACCATACGCCGATTCGTGAGCGGGTCATCGACTCCGGCAAGGTCACGGCCGCCGACGCCGTTGATATAGGCTTGCTGGGCTATGTCGGACGCAGCGTGGAACAGGACAGCGATGCACGCCGGGATGCGGCCTATGCCCCTTATGACCGCCATCCGCCACAGCTTGCCGTATGCCGCGGCGGTGATGTGGCGGCGCGTCTGTGGGTACGCTTCGCGGAGATACAAGACAGCGCGCGCTTGATCGAAACACTGTTGCTCGATCTCCCCGACGGTGCAGTACAGACGGCATGGCAGGCACCGCGGGATACCGGTTGCGGCTTTGCGGTGATCGAATCATGGCGCGGCGAGATCGTCACCTGGGTGCGGCTGGCGACACACGGCGCCATCGACCGCTGCTATATACGCGATCCCTCCATGATCAATTGGCTGGGCCTGGAGTTGGCCGCGCGCGAAGTGCCCGTGCCGGATTTCCCGCTTAACAACAAATCCTTCAACTGCTCCTATTCCGGGCACGATCTGTGAGGCGGCGGACATGAAGATATTTCGCAAGATCCTGCGCACCGGCGTGATCACCGAGCCACCGGCGCGGCCTGACGCTGAGATCGAGGATTTGGGTAAGCAGATCTCCACGATGATTCAGCGTCGCTATCGCGGCTCACTCGCCATCCGCATGGTGGATGCGGGCTCGTGCAACGCCTGCGAGCTGGAGATTCACGCCCTCAACAATCCTTATTACGATCTGGAGCGTTTCGGTATCCACTTCGTCGCCTCGCCGCGCCATGCCGACATGCTGCTGGTGACCGGGCCGGTAACGCGCAACATGGAGACGGCATTGAAGATGACCCTGGCCGCCGTTGCCGAACCCACGCTGGTGGTGGCAGTAGGCGATTGCGCGGCCTGCGGCGGCGAGTTCGGCGAGTCCTACGCCAGCCTCGGCGCAGTGAACAACGTTATACCCGTGGACGCAGTGATCCGCGGCTGTCCACCCACCCCGCTGAGCTTATTGCATGGGCTGCTTGCGGTCCTCGGACGCCAGTCCTAATTTCTTAGAAAGTTCTGATTAATTCAACCTTGTCATTTCGAGCGTCAGCGCAAAATGACGTTGATGCTAGATGCAAAGCCTCAAGGCGATAAACGACTCCGCGACCTTAAACCGGCAAGCATCGCCAACAAGACCAGTGTTTCGAAACCAACAGCCCCACCGCCACCGGAACTCGAACTCTGACTGGCCGCTGCCGTCAAACTCAGATTCTTATCGGGTGCCGCGGTAAAATTCTGGTCGACGCTATTAGTGGTCAAGTTGCTCAGGGAAATTTTTTTCGGAGTAAAGCTATAACCGTTCAGTGACGGTGTAATATCACCGCTCCAATCGCTGGCAACGATGCATGAAAAGGCGCCGTTAGCCCCAGTGGCGCTGCATGTGGCCGGTGCCGAGGTATTCACCTGCACCCCGCTCAACGCCTTACCATCCACGGTGACCACCCCCGCGATCGAAAGCATCTGCACGGCGGTAGATGCCTCCGGCGTATAGGCCGCCACGTAACGACGGGTATTGTTGAGAGACCTGGCGTTATCGGCGGAGTTCGCAGTATCCGTCTCCGCTATGCCGCAAGCCGCTTGCCCAGTGCACATCTTATCCGGGTTGGAAAACTTACCAACCTCGGGATCGACGTAACTCATGATGGTGCCGAATTGCCCAACCAACCCGTAACCGAATGAATAAGGGTATGCGCCATGATTACCATCTTGCTGTGCGACCGTGGCGCGATCATGCACATTCCCCATATTGTGACCAAGCTCATGAGCGAAAGTATACCCCGAGCAAAAGTAGCCGCCGTCCCGGCCGTCGCTTACCACCGAGTAGCCTTGATCACGATAAAGCGCCATGGATGCACCATTGGAGCCACCCACCCAACTGATTCCACACAAACCGCCCTGCGCCATGGAAAAGGGCCGGATGAGAGACACCAGGTCCGCACCGTAAGCATTGCGCAGCCACGCGACGTTATTATAAGGAGCGCTACCGTTGGTGATGGCCTTCAAGGTATCGATGTTCGAAGAATTATCCGGTGCATCTATCTTGACGACACCCACCAATCGCAGACTGATATCAACTCCACTGTCGATATAGGCCTGATTGGCCAAGGCTGTGAGATTTTGTATGCGGGTCTGAATCTGATCTACACCGCCATAGCGGTTTTCCATTCCCGGGGTATACACCACCAACACATCGATGCGCGTCTTGGTTGTATCTGCAGCGGCTGCGGCTGCTATTGAAGTCGAGGCAGGACTCGTGGTCGCGCCGGCGGCGACCGCAACCCCGGTCTGTACGGCTGCGCCTGCAATGGCCGCTGCCGGCGCTTGCGCCTGACTGCCTAGGCCATCATTACCGGCCGGCACCACATGATGTAGATCGGAACCGTCGACATCGATCAGCCATTGTTGACGACCTATGGTTTTAATGAGGTACATACCATACGGAGTCAGTATCTGGCCCTGTGCACCGCTGGGAGAATAGGTGACGATCATACGGAAGTCATCACCGAAATCCTTGAGATAACCGATGAAGGTCGTCGCCCCCAGATCCCCGGCCAGGGTATTGTCATGAACTACGCGAAAATTTCCGGCGCCCGGTAAGGAGACATTCACTTCAGCGTTGAGCGGCACATTAGCAAGCGCCGCCGCGTTGAATTGAACCGGATAGGAAACACTGGCCGGCTTGTTGTTCTCGGTGGTGCTGTTCGGGTCGAGCGGCTTATCCAACAGCGCCTCGGGAATTTCTTTAGCAACGGCCATTGATGGCGCGGCCGCTGCGCGACTCTGTTTATACACGATATAGTTGCCCGCCTGCCCTAACAGCACGCGTCCGCGCGGCGTGTCTATGACCCCGCTCACCATGCCAGATATGCCTTTGACAAAGGTGACTTTCAAGGCATCGTATCCTGCGACATGACCCTCCCAGCGCGTTACGACACCACCGAGATCTACAGTCCGGGTACGATCATGCTCGATTGCAATCCTGCCAAGATGCGGCAATACCAGGTCATGCTTGGAGTTCGGCGGATAGGCAAACAGCGCCTTACTGTTCAGTGCGACGGGCTCGAAGTAACCGTCGGGAATATTTGCGATCAAACCGGACCCAATGGAAAACGGCGCAAGCAAGGCAACGGGTCTGTCCGCGGCGAATACCGGCAAGTTCAATGCCGCCATCACCAGCCCAACGATCAGTCGCGAGGTAAATTTTCCCATGCCGGCTCCTGCTTCCTGTTCTGCGGAGGCAAGTAACCGGGGAGAGACACGAAGGATTAACCGGGGTACGCGCATATTCAGCCGCAAGGGACTGACTAGGCTTGGAGTTGTCGGCAATCCCGCTGTCGTGGGGCCTGAGCCCTTTAGACCGGAAACTTTGCGCCCCCGCCTTTCGATCGGGTTTGCCTTTTTCGATTTCCTATTTCGAGAGATTTATCGGTAAAACGATCTGTGGCTTAATAGATTTTATGCTGCAAACTAAGGGCGATTATGGATATGCGGACTCGATCACATTTTGATGATCCGCCTTATAAAAAAAACGTGAACCGGGTCTCAGAAGCTCATATACAACAGGCTGCGATCACCCTGTTTCTAGGGCCCCGTCAGCTGCGAAACGTAATTATTCGCGACCCGTGGGATGTGCGATGAATCGCCAGTGGTAATGAAGCAAGACAGGATTAGCGGATACATAACGCGCTGAGCAACAGCGGCACTGTCCCCGGCAAGGCCATCATGCCGTACTCCAATAGCGTATCTAGGACACCACTGCCCTTGAGGAACTGATCGCGAATGATTACCTGGGAATGGCATTCCCATATTGATCGTGCTTCAGCGGATTTATGCTTGAGATATATTCCCAAGGGTGGTGGCCCGACTATATATTGGTTGAGGTCAAAGCGCTACCATAGGCAATGCGGGTGGTTTTCCCGGCGCGACATTCCACGTGCGTCTCGCTACACTCATACCCCGGCCCAATAACAGAACCGAGATAGCACTTCGCATGAACAAACGGATCAAGTTCCTGCTTCCCCTGCTTTTGATTCTCATCGCCGCCGCCACTGCCGGCTACTACTTCTGGCACCGCACCGACGGCAACAACGCCGGCGATATCCTTAGCCTCCACGGCAATGTGGACATCCGCCAGGTCCAGCTTGCCTTCAACGGCAGTGAACGAATTTCCGACATGCGCTTCCAGGAAGGGGATCGGGTCAATAAGGGCGACCTGCTGGCCAGCCTCGACAAGACACGTCTGCAGCACGCCACAGACCAGGCCGCCGCCCGCGCCGCGGCGCAGCAGGAGGTCGTGGCGAGGCTCAAGGCCGGCACCCGCCGCGAGGAAATCCGCCAGCTGCGGGCGGAGGTGGAGGCGGCCCGCATCACCGCCGCCAACGCCGAGCGCACCAGCCGCCGTCTCGCCGAGCTGACAACGCAGAAGTTGGCGGCCCAGGAGCAGGCGGACAATGCCCGCGCCGTAGCGGATGCGGCCAAGGCGAAGCTGCGGGCCGCCGAGGAGGCACTCCGCCTTGCCGAGGCTGGCCCGCGCAAGGAGGATATTGCCGCTGCCGAGGCGATACTCAAGGCAGACCAGGCACAGCTGGCCCTGGTGCAGCGCCAGCTGTCCGACGCGGACCTCTATGCCCCGACAGACGGAGTGATTCAGGACCGCCTGCTGGAGCCGGGCGACATGGCCTCTCCGCAGCGTCCGGTCTATACCCTGGCCTTAAGCAATCCGCTCTGGGTTCGCGCCTATGTCGGCGAGACCGACCTGGGCCACATCCATCCGGGCATGCGCGCCACGGTGCACACGGACAGCTTCCCCGACAAAAACTATGAAGGCTGGGTCGGTTTCATCTCCCCCACTGCCGAATTCACACCCAAATCGGTGGAAACTCGCGAAGTGCGCACGGACCTCGTCTACCAGGTTCGAATCTTCGTCTGCAATCCGCAGAATCAATTACGCCTCGGCATGCCCGCCGTCACCACTATCGACTTGAACCAAGCCTCCGACGAGAATGCTGCACAGCGCAAGCCTTGCGGAGATCGCTAATGCCCGAGACCGATGAGTACGCCTTGCACCTCGATCGGGTCGACAAGCGTTTTCATGTCGGCAAGCGCACGGTCGAGGCGCTGCGCGGCGCCGACCTCAAGGTACGGCATGGCGCCGTCACCGGCCTGATCGGCCCGGACGGCGCGGGCAAGACCACCCTGATGCGCCTGGCCGCCGGGCTGCTGCGCGCCGACGCCGGCAAGGTGAGCGTGCTCGGCCTCGATGCCGACCGCGACGCCCTGCAGGTGCAATCCTCCATCGGCTACATGCCGCAGCGCTTCGGCCTCTACGAGGACCTCACGGTGCAGGAGAACCTGGACCTCTATGCCAATCTGCAGGGCCTGCCTAACCAGGTGCGGCCGCCGCGCTACAAAGAACTGATGCATATGACCGGCCTCGGTCCCTTCACAGGGCGGCTCGCCGGTCGCCTCTCCGGCGGCATGAAACAGAAGCTCGGGCTCGCCTGCACCCTGGTGCGCCCGCCGCGCCTGCTGCTGCTCGACGAGCCGACGGTGGGGGTAGACCCGGTCTCGCGCCGCGAGCTGTGGTCCATCGTCTACCGGCTGGTGCAGGAGGAGCAGATGACGGTGCTGCTCAGCACCGCCTATCTGGACGAGGCGGAGCGCTGCGCCGAGGTGATCCTGATGCATGAGGGGCAAGTGCTCAGTCAGGGGGCGCCGGCGAGTTTCAGCCGCCACCTTGACGGGCGCACCTTCGCCGTCGAGGTGCCGCAAACGAGCAACAAACGCACCCTGCAAAACCGCTTGTCGGAGACCGAGGGTGTTATCGACGCGGTGATCCAGAAGGAGCATGTGCGTCTGGTCCTCGCCGACGGCGTCGACCCCGCCTCGCTAGATGTGTTGCAGAGCTTGCACTATCGTCCCGTCGAACCGCGCTTCGAGGACCACTTCATCGCTACCCTGCGTAAGGACCAGACGTCCCACAACGGCAATGACAGCGTAGCGCCGGTCGCTCACCGCAGCGACAACGGCGAGACTGTTATCAAGGTCGAGCGGCTGCAGCGGCGCTTCGGCGACTTCTACGCGGTGAAGGATGTCAGCTTCGATGTACAGCGCGGCGAGATCTTCGGCCTGCTCGGCGCCAACGGCGCGGGCAAGTCCACCACCTTCCGCATGCTCTGCGGCCTGCTGCCGGCCAGCGGCGGCAAACTGCAGGTGGCCGGCGTCAATCTGCGTCGCGCCGCGGCCATCGCCCGCCAGCGCATCGGCTACATGTCACAGAAGTTCTCCCTCTATGGCAGCCTGGACGTAGCGCAGAACCTGGAGTTCTTCAGCAGCGCCTACGGCCTGACCGGCAGCAAGCGCAGCGAACGGATCACCTGGGCCCTGGAGACCTTCCACCTGAACGAACAGCAGGAAGCGAAGAGCGGCGACCTGCCCCTCGGCTACAAGCAGCGCCTCGCCCTCGCCTGCGCCCTGATGCACGAACCGGACATCCTCTTCCTCGACGAGCCCACCTCCGGCGTCGACCCCCTCGCCCGCCGCGAGTTCTGGCACCGTATCAACGCCCTGGCCGAGGCCGGGGTAACCGTGATGGTCACCACCCATTTCATGGAGGAGGCGGAGTACTGCGACCGGCTGGCGATCATGGCCGCCGGCGAGATCCTAAGCCTGGGCACACCGACCGAGGTGAAGGCCGCCGCGCGCAGCGAACAGATGCCTGACCCGAGCATGGCGGATGCCTTCATCGCCCTGATAGAGGCACACGATGCGCCGGCAAGGGCCGCCTCGTGAACCGCGAAATGCAACAGCGCGGCGGCTCGGCGATGCGCCTGCGCGGGCTGGTGCGCAAGGAGTTCTATCAAATCCTCCGCGACCCCAGCAGCATCGCCATCGCCTTCCTGATGCCGGTGCTGCTGCTGCTCATCTTCGGTTACGGCGTCTCCCTCGATGCGGACCACGTGCCGGTGGCGATCGTTGCCGATCAGCCCAGCACCGACACCGCTTCCTTTACCAGCGCCTTCGGCAACACCCGCTATTTTCAGACCCTGGTGTTGCCGAGCATGCGCGAGGCGGAAGCGGCGCTGATGGCGGGCAAGGTCAACGGCATCGTCCACCTGCGCGCCGACTTCGCCCGCCGCCTGCGCAGCAGCGAGGGGGCGCCGATCCAGGTGATCGTCAACGGCGTCGACGCCAACACCGGCCGCATCGTCATCGGTTACGCCCAGGGGGTCTGGGCCTCCTGGCTGCAACAGCAGGCCCGCTCCCGCGGCGAGGAGTTGAAGATGCCGGCGCAGTTGGAGCAACGGGTCTGGTACAACAGTGAACTGCGCAGCCGCAACTTCCTGGTGCCCGGCCTCATCGCCATCATCATGACCCTGATCGGCGCCCTGCTCACGGCTTTGGTAATGGCGCGGGAGTGGGAGCGCGGCACCATGGAGGCCCTGATGGTCACCCCGGTAACGATCCGCGAGCTGCTGATCGGCAAACTGATCCCCTACTTCATCCTCGGCATGGGCGGCATGGGGCTGTCGGTGGCGATGGCGCTGTTCCTGTTCGAGGTGCCGCTGCGCGGTTCGCTGCTACTGCTCGCCGCCGCCTCGTCCCTGTTCCTGCTCGTCGCCCTGGCGATGGGACTGCTCATCTCCATCGTGGCGAAGAACCAGTTCGTCGCTGGTCAGGTGGCGATAATCGTCACCTTCCTGCCGGCGTTCATCCTCTCCGGTTTCATCTTCGATATCGGTAGCATGCCCGGCGTGATCCAGGCGCTGACCCACGTGATCGCGGCGCGCTATTTCGTCGCCATTCTGCAGACCATATTCATGGCCGGCAACGTCTGGACGGTGATACTGCCCAACGCCTTGGCGCTGGCAGTAATGGCGCTGATCCTTTTCGCCATCATCCGGCGCCGAGCCCACAAGCGACTGGAGTGAAACGAACCGATGTCGAACATGTGGCGTCGCATCATCGCCCTGATGAAAAAGGAGTTCCTCACCCTGCTGCAGGACAAGAAGAGCCGTTTCGTCATCATCGGCCCACCGCTGCTGCAGTTGCTGGTCTTCGGCTATGCCGCCACCTTTGACCTGAACCACGTCGCCTTCGCCGTCTACAACGAAGACGGCGGCAGCGCCTCGCGCGAGCTCGTCGCCCGCTTAGAGGGCTCGCCCAACTTCCACTTGGTGCGGCAGGTGCGCAATGAAGCGGAGATCGCACCGATAATCGACAACAAGGAGGCGCTGCTGCTGATCCACATCGGCCCGCAGTTCAGCCGTCACCTGAGCCTCGGTGAACCGGCACCGCTGCAGGTGATCGTCGACGGGCGCGACTCCAACACCGCGCTGATCGCCCTCGGCTACCTGCGCACCATCGTCATCGACTTCAACGAACAGTGGGCCCGGGATCACAAGCTGCAGACACCGCCGGCGAAGCTGGTCACCCGTGCCTGGTTCAACCCCAACCTGGAAAGCCGCTGGTTCATTGTCCCCGGCATCGTCGGCCTGCTGACTCTCGTCGTCACGATGCTGGTCACCGCCCTGTCGGTGGCCCGCGAGCGCGAACAGGGCACCTTCGACCAGTTGCTGGTCACGCCGATGCACCCCACCGAAATCCTGCTCGGCAAGGCGCTGCCCGGTTTCGTCATCGGCCTGGTGGAGGCCACGGCGATCATCGCCATCGCCGTGTTCTGGTTCGATATCCCCCTGCGCGGCCACCTGCTCACCCTCTATACCGGGCTGCTGCTGTTCCTGCTCTCGGCCATCGGCGTCGGCCTGATGATCTCCTCCCTCGCCGTCACCCAGCAGCAGGGGCTGCTCGGCGCCTTCCTGTTTCTGGTCCCCGCCGTCATTCTCTCCGGTTTCGCCACCCCCATCGCCAACATGCCGGAAGCGGTGCAGACGCTGACCCTGATCGACCCGCTACGCTACTTCATGGTGGTGCTACGAGGCGTCTTCCTCGAAGGCACCCCGTTCCATCTGCTGCTGGACCAGTTCTGGCCAATGGCGGTGATCGGCCTGTCCACCCTCACCCTCGCCGGCTGGCTGTTCCGCCACCGCATGTACTAAACACCGTCAGGACGCAAGGATCTACTCTCAACTGGAAAATTCGCAATGGAGCGTCCAGAAATCTTCTGGGCGTAGCTCGATCCCACCCGGAAAAGTCATCGCGCATAATGGATCGATGCACAGGGCTACGACTGGTCGCGCACAACCGTAATCTCAAACTCTCTGATCCCCCACACGCTCAGCAACGCATCTTTAAGCCCATAGTAAGTGATTATTCAGCCATGTTTAATGGCTGTCTGATTGAATGTTATCCAAGCCTGATAAACAGCATCACCTGCAGAACGGAGGGAAGGATCATGACTCTTCAAGACTCGAAATACTCCGAGCTGGGCAATATGAGCAAGGCCGAAGGCATCCTGCGCGGCGTGGTCGGCATGGCCGTGATCGAAGCCATGCTCGTAATTCCGTCCCTGTCGGAGACGACGCTGGCCGTACTGGTTTCGATCAGCATCTATATCGTCATTAGTGCGATCATGCGCTGGGATCCACTCTATGCCCTGCTCGGCAAGTTCGGCCGACAGACATCATCCGCCACTATAGCCGTTACGCCGTTGCCGGAGCCGCACTCTAAGGCCGAGGTCGAAGTCGAACGCAAAAAGGCAGCCTAAAAAAGCCTCCTTTCACCAATCCCTGCTGGCGCACGGTCACCCCTTATTACTGGGCGGCCGTGCCCGCTGTCATTGGTCCACCAGCTTATAACCGCTGCCATGAACCGTAATCAGGTAGCGGGGATCGGCGGGATCGGCTTCGATCTTTTTGCGCAGACGGACGATGAAGTTGTCGACGGTGCGCGTCGCCACTTCACGCTGGTGCCCCCATACTTCGCTCAACAGACTATCCCGTGACACCACCTCGCCGCGATGCGCAACCAGATAGCGGAGCAGTTCCAGTTCCTTAGCGCTGATCTCTAACAACTCACCGTCACGACTGAGTTGATGGCGTTTGAAATCCACCACCGCCATCCCCACCGCTAGCGGCCCTTGCAGCTGTGCCGCCGTGCCATGACGGCGCAGATGGGCGTGAATGCGCGCCAACAATTCACGCAACCCGAAAGGTTTAACGATGTAATCGTCGGCCCCACCCTCAAAACCCAGAACCTTGTCCATCTCCTCACCGCGCGCGGTGAGCATGATGATGGGTTGCTGCAGGCCATGGGCGCGCAAATCGCGGCACAGACTCACCCCGTCACCGTCGGGCAGCATCACATCGAGCAACACCAAATCCGGCCTGCCGCGCAATGCCGCTTCACGACCCTGACGCATGGTGCTCGCGGTCATGAGTCGATAGCCTTCGATTTCCAGATTATCCTTCAATCCAGCGAGCATTGCCGTATCGTCCTCGATCACCAGAATCGTTGCCGGGATGCTCATGACTTCGCCCTATGGATTGGAAACCGGATAACGGCCTCAAGCCCGCTGCCGCCGCGGGGCGCCGTCAAAATAAATTGCGCATGATGAATCGCGGCGATCTGCTCCACCAGGGTCAGCCCCAAACCGCTGCCACTGGCGGGATCGGCTTCCTTGCCGCGTTCGAAAGGTTTGCGCAATCGTTCACGGTCTTCGGCAGCAATACCCGGCCCGCGATCGATGATGCGTAATTCCACGACGCCAGCGACGGCGCACAACATCACCTGCACTACACCGCCGGCCGCCGCATACTTCACCGCATTATCCACCAGATTGAGGATGATCTGGGTAACACCATAGCGATCATGGGCTACCGGCGGGACATCCTCATCCAGCGCAATCTCCAGACGCAACCCTTGTTCTTCCACCCGCCAGCGATAACTGTCCAATATTCCCTCCACGCTGCGGCGCAAATCGGTCTCGGTCAAATGATAGAGGACGCCGCCCTGATTCAAGCGGGAAAAATCCAGAACCGTGTTGATCATTTGACTGAGGCGTTCGGCTTCGTGCAATAAGACACGATGATATTGATGCTGGCGCTGCTCGTCGCTGATACGGCGTAGGTATAAGGTTTCGGCGTACATACGGATCAGGGCCAGCGGCGTCTTCAACTCATGGGATACATTGGCGATGAAACGATTGCGCAAATCCACTAGGGCATGTTCACGCCGTACTTCCCGCCATACCGCAAAGCTCGCCATCACCATGGTGAGGATGACCGCCGCGCTCACACCCCACATCAAGGCGCCCTCGCGTCGCATGCTGCGCGCCTCCACCTGATCGGAAGCGGTGAACACCAGCAGCCAGCCCGGCAGGACACGGCCCACCGGCCAATTCAGGGCGTCATCGTCCCAGCTGGCATCGGCGTCCTGCAACTGCACGTCGCCGCCCAGTTTGGCGCTGAATTCCGTCAACAGCGGCGTCACCAAACGCTTGGTCATCACGGCCAGATTGAAACGGATGAGGATCCAGCCCGCCGATTTGTCGATTTCGCTCACCCGCTGCAAGGCGAACAAGGTCGGATGGCCGTCCAGCGTCTCCACGAAGGTATGCAAAATATAACGCCCTTCCCGGGCATCGATGCCTTCCAGGGCGGTACGCTGTGCCAGCCACTCGTTGAGATGGCGTTCGCGCGTGGTCTGCGGCATGGGAAAACTGTTTTTCACGCGCATGCCGGCGCCCAGGAATATAACCTGTTCCACTTCGGGCGAAGCCTCGCGCAGCTGGGCGAAACGGTTCGCATTCACCTCAGCCGGCGGAATGTTTTTCAAAGCGAGAAATGGGGGACGTAAGGCGGTCAACAAGGTCTGATCGATGCGATTGCCGAGCAGCGCCATGGTTTGCGCCTGCGATTCCCGGATGGTGTCTTCCAGAAGGGTGCGCTGACCGTTCAGCAATTTAATGGTCAGGCC
>Ga0316579_10000128_pt1 | contig 20939 bp, 21 predicted proteins | sample J5NA_2_FD_203074 | JGI IMG/M metagenome (GOLD analysis project Ga0316579, IMG submission 203074) | Rhizosphere microbial communities from salt marsh grasses in Alabama, United States - J5-7_160517rDrA | ecosystem: Host-associated > Plants > Roots > Rhizosphere | place: USA: Alabama | collected... | reverse complement strand
AGCGGGCGACGCGCGGCCCGGGAATCTCCTGCTCGACGCTGTCGCGCGCGAACCCCATGACCAGGCTCGCCATGGCGCTGACGACCAGCAGCACCAAGGCTGCGAGCAGATCGACCCGGTACTCGATGCCCCAGGGGGGCGCCCATCCGCCCAGGTGATAGCTGATCGCCCCGCCATCGGGCACCCGCAGCAGCAGGCCGACGGCGCACAGGAGGCTGATCAGGGCCGCACCGAGCGCGACCTTCCATGCCGGGTCGGGTCGGTCCACGAGCACGCACAGCGGCGCGGCCATCAGCGGCACCACCACCACCAGGATCGGCAACTGCTCCAGCAGGGTCAAAGATCCGTGCTCCCGCCCGCGCTCCCCCCGCCGTCTTCGTCCCGCCGCTCGGCAGCCCTGTCCTGCGCCTGGATCTCCTCCTCCTCGACGCTGCCGTAGGCCTCCTGAATGCGCACGACCAGCGCCAGGCCGAGGGCCGTCGTCGCCACGCCGACCACGATTGCGGTGAGGATCAGCACGTGGGGCAGCGGGTTGGAGTAGCTGGTCACGCCGGCGGTCAGGATCGGCGCATGGCCTCCGGCGACCTTGCCGATGGAGATGTAGAAGATGAACACCGAGGTCTGAAACAGCGACAGCCCGACGAGCTTCTTGACCAGGTTGCCCTGTGAGATGACCACGTAGAAGCCCGCCATCATCAGGAAGATGGCGATGAAGTCGTTGTACAGGCCGGGCAGCTCGCTCACGACGCCCGTCTCCGGCCGGAGAGGGCGAAGAAGATTGCGAGGATCACCGAGAACACGGTGATGCCGACGCCGAGCTCGACCAGCAGCACGCCGAGGTGCTGGCCGTGCACCGGGTCGCGAGCCAGCACCGAGTAGTCGAGATAGGCCTTGCCGCCGAGCAGTGCGATGACGCCGACGCCGCCGTAGAGCAGCAGGCCGAGCGCCGCGAGACGGCTCAGCCACCGTGGAGGCACCACCAGCCGCGCGTTTCCCTCGCCGAAGACCAGGTCGTAGAGCACGAAGGCGGTGGCGAAGATGACGCCGGCCTGGAAGCCGCCGCCGGCCCCGTAGTCGCCGTGGAACTGCACGTACAGCGCATAGAGCAGGATCAGCGGGATCAGCAGCTTGACCAGCACGCGCAGCACGCGCTGGTCACCGATGGCGGTGCGCCCGGGCCTGTTCTCCGGGTTGTCTTGGATGCCCAGCAAGAGCAGCACGGCGAGCCCGGCGGTAAAGATGACGACGATCTCGCCGAAGGTGTCGTAGCCGCGGTAACTGGCCAGCACGGCCGTGACCATGTTCGGCACGCCGACCTCGATTGGCCCCTCCTCGATATAGCGTGGCGCCACGTGCTGATGCGCCGGCGCCTGAGGGTCGCCGAGCAGCGGCGCATCCAGGGTGCCGTAAATGAGCGCCGCCCCGGTGACGCCGACGACCACCAACGGCAGCAACGGGCCGTGCTTGGGACGCTTCTCCCAGCGGCTGGTCAGACGCAGGCTCGAGAGCATCAGCACCGTTGTCACGCCGGCACCGACCGCGGCCTCGGTGAAGGCGACATCCACCGCGTCCAGGTCCATGAACAGGGCGGCGGTCATGAAGCTGTAGATGCCGAATAGCATCACCACCGCGAATAGGTCCCGGAGCTTGATCGCGGCCAGTGCAATCAGCACCAGGAACCCGAGCAGGACGACATCGATCAGGCCTTCGATGACCCGTCCTCCTTCGCCGTGCTGTCGGCGCCGCCGAGCCAGGGTGAATGCCCCCCATGCAGCGCGGCCTTGGCCATTGCATGGGTGGCCGTGGGACTGGTCGCCAGCACCAGCAGCAGGATCGCCAGGACTTTGAACAGGTCCAGGGACCAGCCCATCTCCAGCATGATGCCGGTGAGCAGCAACGGCGCCGCAAGTGTCTCGGCGAGGCCGGCGGCATGCACGCGAGAGAAGAAATCGGGTAGCCGCAGCAGACCGACACCACCGGTGATGCAGAGCGCGCCACCGCTCAACAGGCAGAAGCCGCTCAACATCTCGATCGGAGTCATGACTGGCCCTCGTCTTCGCAGGCGGGCCGCGTCGTGCCGCTGTGCTCGAAGAAGCGCATCACGGCGATGGTGCCGACGAAGTTGACCATGGCATACAGCAAGGCGACGTCGAGGTAGCTGTGCCAGTCCATGGTGAATCCGCCCAGCGCGATGAGCAGCACCGTCTTGGTGCCGAACAGGTTGGCGGCGAGCATACGGTCGTAGGCGCTTGGCCCCTCGAAGGCCCGGATCAGCGCGAGCACCATGGTCACCAGGACCGCGAGGAGTGCAGCGCCAAGGAACACGTCAGAGCCCGAGCTTCAGGATCCGGCGTTCCATCTCGCCCTGGCGCAGCTCGTCGATGGCCTCCTGCCAGACGGCGTGGATCAGAAAGTGATGCCTGCAGACGTCGGTGGTCAGGGTTCCTGGGGTGAGCGTGATGGAGTTGGCGTACAGGGTCGTCTCGACCGGCGTCTTCACCCGAATATCGAGCCTGGCCCAGACGGGATAGACCGGCAGCTTCGGATCCCAAATCCGTCGTGCCAGATCGAGGTTGGACTTGATGACGCACCAGAAGAGCCAGCCCAGGTAGAGGAACAGGCCCAGGCTCGGGCGCAGCCGCACGGCCTCCCGGTCGATACCATCCATGCGCCTCACGAGCCACACGACGAGTAGCACCGATGCCGCGCCGAGCACGATCAGCAACGGCGTATAGTGCCCGGACAGCAACAGCCAGAATGCGCCCAGCACGAGCAGGAGTTGGAGGTTGCGTGTGATCGGCAGCGGCATACAGCTTGACCGGGGCCATCCGTGGCCGGCTGGTTTGACAACGACCGCGAACATCCTCGGCGGACAACGCGGCGACGGCACGCTTGCGGCAACGACGTTAGCGAGCGTCGGGAGATCGGTCAAGGCTGAAGCCCGACCCACCCCGGGATGGAATCGATCGGCTTACCGAAGGCGGCTTCCCGGTCGGGGTACAATCCCCGGCGCCGGATGCTGGTGCCGCGGGCCCGCGGCCCTGACCGGGACACCCTTCACGAGAAGCGAGGACAGCATGCAGAGACGCGATTTCCTGAAGACCGCCGGGATCGGTGCCGCCGCGGCGGGTCTGACCCTGCCGGCCCGGGCCGAGGGTCCGGCGATCAAGTGGCGAATGGCCTCCAGCTTCCCCAAGAGCCTGGACACCATCTACGGCGGGGCCGAGACCCTGGCCAAGCGGGTGTCCGAGCTCACCGACGGCCGCTTCGAGATCCGGGTCTTCGCGGGCGGCGAGATCGTCCCGTCCTTCGGTGTCCTGGACGCGGTGCAGCAGAACACGGTGGAGTGCGGTCACACCGCCTCCTACTACTACTACGGCAAGGACAAGGCCCTGGCCCTGGAGACCACTTGTCCCTTCGGTCTCAACTCCCGCCAGCTCACGGCCTGGACCTATTTCGGCGGCGGCCTGGAGCTGCTGCGGGCCATGTTCGCCGGCTACAACATCGTCAACTTCCCCGGCGGCAGCACCGGCGCCCAGATGGGCGGCTGGTACCGCAAGGAGATCAATTCCCTGGCCGACATGCAGGGGCTCAAGATCCGCATCCCGGGGTTCGGCGCCGAGATCTTCTCCCGCATGGGCGCGGTGCCCCAGTCCCTTCCGGGCGGCGAGATCTATCCGGCCCTGGAGCGCGGGGCCATCGACGCGGCGGAGTGGACGGTCCCCTACGACGACGAGAAGCTCGGGTTCTTCAAGGTCGCCCGGTACTACTACTACCCGGGTTGGTGGGAGCCGGGGACCCAGCTGGTCTTCTACGTGAACCAGACGCAGTGGGACTCCCTGCCCCCGAGCTATCAGGCGGCCTTCGAGGCGGCGGCCAAGGAGGCCCACGCGACCATGCTGGCCGCCTACGACGCCAAGAACCCTCCGGCCCTGCAGCGGCTGCTCCAGGGCGGGGCCGTGATCAAGCGGTTCCCGGACGACGTGCTGCTCAAGTCCTACGAGATCGCCCAGGCGATCTTCGCGGAGGAGTCCGCCAAGAACCCGACCTTCAAGTCCATCTATGACTCGATGATGGCCTTCCAGGAGATCTCCGACGTCTGGTGGGCGATCGGCGAGTCCTCCATGACCAACTTCAGGCAGGCCATACGGCGCAGGAGCTAGGTCCGGATCACCGCGGAACCGCTGACGGGTCTTGCGGCCCTTGGCGGTCCTGGTGCCCGCCGCGCCCCCTTGGCCCGGCTCAGGGCGTGCTCTGACTTGCGGGCGGGGTCGTCGCCGGCACTGGGGGCGGGGCGAGCAGCCCGTCGAACTCCAGGCTGTCGAGCAGGCTTGATCCCTCGTGCTCCGGGATCACCACCTCCGTGGGGGTCTCCATCGTGGACGGGCCGTCGAGCCCCCAGCTCACCAGCTGGGGGAAGCTCACGATCAGGACGACCATCAGCAGCTGGATCCCCAGGAAGGGCACGGCCCCCCAGTAGATCTGCGAGGTGCGCACCTCGGGCGGGGCCACCGAGCGCAGGTAGAAGAGGGCGAAGCCGAAGGGCGGGTGCATGAAGCTCGTCTGCAGGTTCACCCCGATCAGCACCCCGAACCAGACGAGGTCGATCCCCAGCTTCTCGGCCACCGGCGCCAGGAGCGGCAGGATGATGAAGGCGATCTCGAAGAAGTCCAGGAAGAAGGCCAGCAGGAAGACCATGAGGTTCACGAAGATCAGGAACCCCAGGGCCCCCCCGGGCAGGCTGGTCAGGAGGTGCTCCACCCACAGGTCCCCGTCCACCCCGCGGAAGGTCAAGCTGAAAACGCTCGATCCGATGAGGATGAAGATCACGAAGCTCGTGATCTTCGCCGTGGTCGCCATGGCCTGGGTAAGGACCGCGCGGGTCAGCCGGCCCTTTGCGGCGGCCAGCAGCAGCGCCCCGACCGCCCCCATGGCCCCGCCCTCCGTGGGTGTGGCCCAGCCGATGAAGATGGTCCCGAGGACCAGGAAGATGAGGGCCAGGGGCGGCAGCAGGGCGATGAGCACCCGAAGGAGCAGGGCCCGACCCCGCAAGGTCCTGGCCTCCGGCGGCAGGGGCGGCAGGGCCTCGGGCCGCACCAGGGTGTTGGCGAAGACGTAGAGGGCATAGAGCCCGGTCAGCATGAGCCCGGGGATCAGGGCCCCCTTGTACATGTCCCCGACGGAGCGCCCGAGCACGTCCGCCATCACGATCAGGACCAGGGAGGGGGGGACGATCTGGGCCAGGGTCCCGCTGGCGGCGATCACGCCAGTCGCCAGGGGCTTGTGGTAGCCGTAGCGCAGCATGATGGGCAGCGAGATGAGCCCCATCGCGATCACCGAGGCGGCAACGACCCCGGTGGTCGCTGCGAGAAGGGCGCCGACGAAGATTACCGCGTAGGCGAGCCCCCCGCGCACCCCGCCGAAGATCTGGCCCACGGTGTCCAGGAGCTCCTCGGCCATGCCGCTGCGCTCCAGGATCAGTCCCATGAAGGTGAAGAAGGGCACCGCGAGCAGGATCTCGTTGCGCATGATCCCGAAGACGCGGTCGGGCAGGGCCTGGAGCAGGGCCGGGGTCAGGAGACCCATCTCGATCCCGATCCAACCGAAGAGCATCCCCACCGCCGCCAGGGAGAAGGCGACCGGGTAGCCCAGGAGCAGGAACAGCACCAGGGCCGAGAACATGATCGGCGCCAGGTTGGCGGCGAGCCAGGCCTCCATCTCAATGCCCCCCTGGCGCGCTCGGCAAGGGGCGCCTGCCCATCAGGGCCGCCGCCCCCTTGATGATCTCCGAGACCCCCTGGGCGGCCATCAGGGCGAAGGCCACCGGGATCGCGAGCTTCATGGGCCACCACAGGAGGCCCCCGGGGTTGAAGGACGCCTCCCACTGGCGGAACGAGATCAGGAAGTAGGCCCAGCCGTCCCAGACGATCAGCAGGCTCACCGGGATCAGGAACAGGAGTCCGCCCAGGATGTCGATCCAGACCCGCACCCGCGGGGGGAGTCGCGTGTAGAGGATGTCCACCCGCACGTGGCCGTTCTCCTGGAGTGTCCATGGGGCGCAGAGCAGGAAGATCAGCCCGAACAGGAACCACTGGGCCTCGATCATGGCGTTCGAGCCCCAGTCGAGCAGATAGCGCAGGGTGGCGGTGAGCGCCGAGAGCAGCACGCAGACCAGGATCAGCCAGACCGTGGCGCGTCCGATACGGCGGTTGATCGTGTCGATGACCGCCGAAAGGCGCAGCAACGCATCCATCTTCGATCGACTCCGGGGTGACCAAGGGGTCGCGGACAACAGTACCAGAGGGCCAATCGGACACCAAGCCGGCGGGGTCGAGCCGAACTGCGTTCCGTCAGGGTCCGAGGACCGCGGACCAAGGTATCCTAGACGGCTTCGGCGACCGACGCGCCGTTGCGCGCCCCTCACAACCGCCCCATCACACCTGGAGAACGCCCATGTCGGGACAAACCGCCCGAGACGTCATGGACACCAACCCCACGGTCCTCTCCGCGACGGATACCCTCGCCAAGGGGATCGGGTACATCATGGACAACCGCTTTCGCAATGTCCCCATCGTCGACGATCAGGGCCGCTATATGGGGGTCTTCGGGGTTGGCTGCATGCTGCGCCTGGTCCTGCCCCGGGCCGCCTTGATGGAGCACGGGCTGACGGACATCTCCTTCGTGTCCGACAGTCTCAAGGATCTGCGCCGCCGTCTTCGGGAGTTCGAGGACAAGCCGGTCACCATCTGCCTCAGCGACGAGGCCACGGTCATCGAGCCCGACATGCCCCTGCTCGAGACCCTGCTGGTGCTGTACCAGACGCGCCGTAGCGTGCCGGTGGTCGATCCGAAGGACCGTCGGTTGCTGGGAGTCGTTTCCTACTGGGACGTGGGCCGGGCCATCCTGGCGCAGGAGGTTTGAATGCACGCCGATGTCGTCCCGAGCGTGATCCTGGGTCTCGATCCCCTTTGGTTCGCCACGGCCGTCTTCGCCGCCACGTACATCCTGGTGATGACGGAGCGCATCAACCGCGCCATCGTCGCCATGCTTGCCGCCGGGGTCATGGTCCTGGCCGGCGTCCTGACCCAGAAGCAGGCCGTGGCCGGGGTGGACTTCAACACCCTGGGCCTCCTGGCCGGGATGATGGTCATCGTCGCCATCACCCGAAAATCCGGGGTGTTCCAGTTTCTGGCGGTGTGGTCCGCCAAGAAGGTCAACGCGGACCCCTGGGGCATCCTCGTGATGCTGGCCCTGGTCACCGCCGTGCTCTCCGCGTTGCTGGACAATGTCACCACGGTCCTCCTGGTAGCCCCGGTGACCCTCCTCATCACCGAGACCCTGCGGGTCAGTCCCTACCCCTATCTGTTCACCCAGATCTTCGCCGCCAATATCGGCGGCACGGCCACCCTCATCGGCGACCCGCCGAACATCATGATCGGCTCGGCGGTGGGTTATTCCTTCAACGACTTCGTCCTGAATCTGGCCCCGGTGGTCGTGGTCATCCTGGCGGCCACCCTGATCCCCGTGTATCTCATCTGGGGCCGCGGCCTCCACGCCGACCCCGACGATCGCCGGCGGGTGATGGAGTACGACGAGCGCGAGGCCATTACTGATCGGCGGGTGCTGATTCAATCCCTATCGGTTCTGACCGCGGTCATCCTCGGCTTCGTCGCCGCCCACGGGCTGCACCAGGAGCCCTCCACCATCGCCCTGTTCGGGGCGGCCGTCCTGCTGCTGCTGGACAACTACCCGCGCAAGCCCGAGGAGCAGACCCACGCGGTGCACTCGGCCCTGACGGAGGTGGAGTGGGTGACCCTCTTCTTCTTCCTCGGGCTCTTCATCGTCGTCCACGGCCTGGAGGTCACCGGGGCCCTGAGCCTGCTGGCGAACGAGCTGCTGTCGCTCACGGGCGGGGACATGGGGGTCACGGCGATGGTCATCATGTGGGGCTCGGCGGTCGCCTCCGCGGTCGTGGACAACATCCCCTTCGTCGCCAGCACCATCCCCCTGATCAAGGCCATGGCGCCGACCTTCGGCGGAGCCGAGAGCCTGGAGCCCCTGTGGTGGTCCCTGGCCCTGGGGGCCTGTCTCGGCGGCAATGGCTCCCTGGTGGGGGCGAGCGCCAATCTGATCGTGGCGGGCTTCGCCGAGCGGGCCGGGCACCGCATCAGGTTCGTGCCCTTCATGCTCCTGGCCTTTCCGCTGATGCTGCTCAGCATCGCCATCGCCAGCGGCTACGTGTGGCTACGCTACCTCTGAGCCCGGATCGGGATCGACCAGGGCCAGGATGCTCCAGCCGGCGGCGGGCTCCAGGGGTGCTTCGGCGGTGAAGAACTCCAAGCGTCCCTTGGGATCCAGCGCGAAGAGCGGCGTCGCGCGCTCGCCGTGCATGGCCCGGAAATCCCCGAGGGTGAAGGTCTCGGAGAGGTTGGTGCGGCGGATCTCGGCGCCCCGGTAGAGTCGCAGCGAGAGGTCCGCGTAGCTGACCTGGTCGCCGAAGGCGGTCCGGCCCGGGCGCGCGGCCTCGCGCCGGGGGCTCCTGCCCGCGGGCGCCGCGACCCGCAGGGCGAAGACGCGGCCGGGCCCGAAGATGCCCTTGTAGCGCGTACACGCCAGGGCGTTGAGGTGCGCATCGGGGGTCACGGCCAGGAGCCGTCCGAGCCCGGTGGTATCGAGATAGGTCTCCGCGTGCTCCGACAGTAGGTTGCCGTAATAGGCCCTGAGTCCGGCCATCCGGGCACGCCGGACGTTGTCCCACAGGCTGTCGCAGATGAGCACGGGGATCCCCTCGCGGTGGAGCGCCGCGCCCAGGGCGCGCCCGAGGGGGTTGGCACCCAGGATGAGGAACCCGGTGGCCTCGGGCGCGGATGCCTCGAGGAGGCGGGCCAGGGGGGCGGCCGTCAGGCTCTGCAGCACCACGGTGCCGATGATGACCGCGAAGGCCAGCGGTACCAGCAGACCGGCCTGCTCGAAGCCCCGCTGCTCCAGCGCCAGGGCGAAGAGGGCGCTCACCGCCGCCGCCACGATACCGCGCGGAGCGATCCACGCGAGTAGGCCGCGCTCGCCCCAGGACAGGCTCGACCCCCAGGTGCAATAGAGCACCTCGAGGGGCCGGGCGATGAGCTGGATCGCCAGGAAGACGCCCGCCACTCCCCAGCCGAGGGCCTGGAGCCCGGCGAGGTCCAGGCGCGCGGCCAGCAGGATGAACAGGGCCGTGATGAGCAGGAGCGACAGGCCCTCCTTGAACTCCAGGATCTCATCTGGGGTCGATGACGATTCCCTCCCAGCGCAGGATCCCGGCGACCCGGGCGGACGGGCGCACCGTGCGCAGCATCGGGACGATGACGGTAGGGCCAGTCACCACCATGATGGCACCGAACAGGGTCGCCAGCCCCCAGTCCAGGCCCGCGATGTAGCGCGCGGCCAGGGCGGCCACGGCCCAGGTCACCAGCACCCCGCCCGTGACGAAGCGCCGCACCACGCCCTCCAGCCCGCGGATCTCCGAGAAGCGCAGGGTCAGGCTGCCCTCGAAGAGGATCACCGCGACCGCCAGGGACACGAAGGGAAAGAGGAGGGGCCCCAGCAGGGCGTCCGGATCGAGCCAGCCGGCCACGGGGCCGATCAGGATTCCGGTGATCAGGAGGAACAGGATGGCGGGCAGGCGCAGCCGCCAGGCGAGCCATTGACCGGCGGCGCCGAGCAGGGCGATCGCCGCGACGGCGAGGATGGTGTAGTGGCTCAAGCGGACCTCCGGGACTCGACGATCGGGATCTCCCTAGTCTCGGTAGAGCAGTCCCGAGCGGACCAGCCACTTCTCGGTCTCGACCGCGACCAGCACCAGGGAGGACAGCGCGAAACAGCCGATGAGCACCGGCAGGGGCAGGGGCTCGGTGTGGAAGACCGCGTTCAGGGCCGGCACGTAGATGACCAGCAGCTGAAGGACCACGGTGAGGGACACCGCGCCCAGCATGGGCAGGTTGCTGAGCAGCCCGATGCGGGCCAGGGAGGCGCGCTCGGCGCGGACCGCCAGGGAGTGGAACGGCTGGGAGACGGTCAGCACCGTGAACACCACCGTCTGCCAGTAGCTCTCGCCGCGGCCCCAGGCCCAGGCCTGGGCGGCGATGGAGATGGCGCCCACGAACAGGCCCACCCAGAGGATATGCTGCCACATGCCATGGGCGAAGACGCTCTCCTGGGGCGGTCTGGGCGGGCGCTGCATGGTTCCGGGCTCCTCGGGCTCCGCGGTGAAGGCGAGCCCGGGAAGGCCGTCGGTGACTAGGTTGATCCAGAGGATGTGCACCGGGAGCAGCGGCACCGGCAGTCCCAGGAACGGCGCCAGGAAGAGCGTCCAGATCTCGCCGGAGTTGGAGCTCATGGTGTCCTTGATGAACTTGCGGATGTTGTCGAAGACCCGCCGGCCCGCGCGCACCGCCTGGACGATGGTGGCGAAGTTGTCGTCCAGGAGCACCATGTCCGCCGCCTCCCGGGCGACGTCGGTGCCCTTGCCCCCCATGGCGACCCCGATACCCGCGCGCTTGAGGGCGGGGGCGTCGTTGACCCCGTCACCCGTCATCGCCACGAACTCGCCCCGCTCCTGGAGGGCCTCGACGATGCGCGTCTTCTGCTCGGGGCTGACCCGGGCGTAGACGCGAATCAGCCCCACCTGGCTGAGGAAGGCCTCGGGCGACAGCCCGGCGAGCTCCCGGCCGGTCATCACCTCGCCATCCTCTTCCAGGATGCCCAGGCGCCGGGCGATGGCGCGGGCCGTTCCGGGGTGATCGCCGGTGATCATCACCGGTGTGATGCCGGCACCGCGGCAGTCGGCCACCGCCTTCGGCACCTCCGGGCGGGGCGGGTCGATGAGGCCCACCAGCCCGAGCAGGGTCAGATCCCGCTCGATCGACTCCGGCCCCAGCTCGTCGGGCAGGGCAGGCATCCGGCGCTGGGCGAGGGCGAGCACCCGGTAGCCCTCCTCCGCCAGCCCCTGGGCCTGCCCGGCGAGGGCCTCGCGGTCGATCTCCGAGCCGCCGCCCGCGCCGAGCTGATCGACGCACAGGGGCAGCACCGCCTCCGGGGCGCCCTTGACGTAGACGATCACGTCGCCGTCACCCTGGTGGAGGGTCGCCATGCGCTTGCGCCCGCTGTCGAAGGCCAGCTCGCCGCGCCGGGGCAGGGTTGGCTCCAGGGCCTCCTTGTCGACTCCTGCCGCCCGGGCCGCGGCATGCAGGGCGAGCTCGGTGGGGTCGCCGGAAGGCTTCCCGTCCCGTTGGGTCACGTCGTTGCTCAGCGCCAGGGCCCGCGCCAGCTCATGCCAGGGAGACGACTCGACCGAAGGGAGCGCGTCGAGGCGCTCACCGGCCGCGAGGAACACCTCGGCGGTCATCCGGTTGAGGGTCAGGGTGCCGGTCTTGTCCGTGCAGATGTAGGTGACCGACCCCAGGGTCTCCACCGCCGGCAGGTTGCGGACCAGGGCGTTGCGACGGCTGAGCTTGCGCGCCCCAAACGCCAGCGACACCGTGACGACGGCGGGCAGGGCCTCGGGGATGGCGGCGACCGCCAGGCTCACCGCCGTGAGGAACATCAAGAGCAGCGGCTGGCCCTGGAGCAGCCCGCTGACGAACACCAGGGCGCAGATCGCCAGCACCGCCAGGGCCAGGTAGCGGCCGAACCGGGTCAGGCGCTCCTGCAGCGGGGTCTTCACCGCCTTCTGGGTGTGGAGCAGCTCGGCGATGCGGCCGATCTCCGTGGCCATCCCGGTGGCGACGACCACCCCCCGGGCCCGGCCATGGGTCACCAGGCTGCTCTTGAAGAGCAGGTTGCTTCGATTGCCCAGGGGGAGGTCGGGCTCGTCGAGCGGTGCCTGCCCCTTGTCCACGACCTGGGACTCCCCGGTGAGGGCGGATTCGTCGGCCTGCAGCTCGACCGCCTCGATCAGGCGGAGATCCGCGGGGACCACGTCCCCCGCCTTCAGCAGCACCAGGTCGCCGGGCACCAGGGCCTCGGTAGGCAGGCTCACCTGGGCGCCGTCCCGAATCACCAGGGCCTGGGGCGCCGACATGGCGCGCAGGGCCGCGATGGCGCGGTCGGCGCGATACTCTTGAACGGCGCCGATGATGGCGTTGAGCAGCACGATGAGCAGGATGGCGATGCTGTCCTGGGGGTCGCCGATCACCCCGGAGATGAGCGCCGCGGCGAGCAGCACCAGGATCATGAAATCCGTGAACTGACCGAGGAGCATGGACGCCAGGGATCGCCGGCGCCGCTCGGCGAGGCGGTTGGGGCCCAGCTCCGCGAGGCGGGTCCGTGCCTCCCGATCGGCCAGGCCCTGGTCCGCATCGGCCTGCAAGGCCTCGATCGTCTGGGGGACCGACAGGGTGTGCCAGACCGGGGTGCCGTGCATGCTCGGGGCGGCCGGCATCAGCCGACCAGCAAGATGATGGCCATGGTGCACAGTGCGATCAGAAGGGCCTGGACACCGCTCCACAGCCAGAGGGTGTTTCCGATCTGGCCGAGGAACACCCCGAGCAGGAAGATCAGCGCGAGGGCCGCGGCGATCGCCATGACCAGCGGCGGAAACGGCAGGGGCAGGCCCAGGTGGGCCAGACCCAGGGGCAGGATGATGATCAGCGAGAGCACCAGTGGGGCCAGGCCGTTCACGGCGGCGATCAGGAGTGGGACCCAGCGGGCGGCGCTGCCATGGGCGGACCCCTTGAGGTCCACGATCATTGACTCCTCCAGCTCGGCGAGGGCCTTGCGCCGCTCCGCCCGCTCGCTGATGTAGGCGCTGCTCAGGCCGCTCATGGCCAGCGCAACGGCGGCGCCCACGCAGGCGCTGATGACCACCCGCAGGTCCTCGACCCCGCCCACTTGGAACCCCGTGAGGATGCCGAGCATCGTGAGGGCGCCGTCGAAGCCGTTGACCACGAAGTAGCGCCGCGCGATGCCATGGGTGCGCGTGATCCTCAGGAGGAACCCGACCCGGGAGAGGCCCATGGCGCGACCCTACTCGCCGTCCGGGACGGACTGGACCTCGACCTCGTCGATGCTGTGCAGTGAGCCGCCCAGGTCCGAGATGGCCTCGCGGATCCTGTCCATGTCGAGGCTCGCGCCTTCCACGGATACCGCGAGGGTCTCGGTCTTGTCGTCCATCTCCAGGACGGTGAGCAGCACGCGGTAGTCAGGTCCGCAGGCGGCAATCGCGCGGGCGAGCTCCAGCACGTCCGGGTGGTGGGGCTTGAGGATATCCAGGGCGAGGCGTTTGACAGTGATCATGTGCGGTGCGTATCCAGACCAGGCTGAGGGTTCGGGCAAGCACCGAGGGCCTGCCGGATCCAGCATTCTGGCTCGCCGACCGGAGCACCGGACGGGAGTCACTTCGGTCTCGGACACAGTCTAGCGCGTGACGTCGGCCCAGGGAGACGCTATGTTGGCCGGGTTCGCGAATCACGCCCAAACCATGCCGAGCCATCGGAAACTGCCCGATCCCGAGCTGGGTCCCGATGCGGCCGCGCATCGCGACGACACTATGGCCAATCAGGCAGAGGCCGCCCTGCGGGCCAGCGAGGAGCGGCTGCGCACCATCTACCAGCATGCCCCCATGGGCATCATCCAGGTAGACCCCGCCAAGGGCGCCCTGGAAATGGTCAATCCGGCCTTCTGCGACATGCTCGGCTACAGCGAGGCTGAGCTGGCCGGCCGTCCGCTGGCGGAGATCACCCACCCGGACGACCGGGCGGCCGACCAGGAGGGATTCCGACGCATCATGGCCGGCGACATCGACTTCTATCACGCGGTCAAGCGCTACATCCGCAAGGACGGGAGGTTCGTCTGGGCCCAGGTCCATGCCGCGGTATTGCGCGACCCCGAGGGGCGAGCGCGATTCAACGTGGGCGTGGTCTCGGACATCACCGACCTGCGCCAGGCGGAGGAGGAGGCCCGGGAGCATCTGGAAGAAGCCTCCCGGCTGCAGCGCCTGCATACCGTCAACGAGCTGGCCACCCTGCTGGCCCATGAGCTCAACCAGCCCCTGGCCGCCATCGCCACCTATACGGAAGTGGGGCGGCAATTGCTGCGCGGGTCCTCTCTGGACCAGGTCAGGCTGGCCGGCAACCTGGAGAAGATCGGCCAACAGGCCCTGCGGGCCGGGGACATCATTCGCCACCTGCGCAGCTTCGTCCGTCGGCGCCCCATCGATCCGGAGCCCCTGGACCTGCACGAGGTCGTGCGCGGGGCCTGCGACCTGATGGCGCCCGAGGCGCGCAAGGGCGGGATCCGCCTGGAGCTGAGATTGGACCCCAACCCGTCCCTGGTCATCGGGGTGAGCGTGCAGGTGGAGCAGGTGCTGCTCAACCTGCTGCGCAACGCCTTCGATGCCATCGATGATGCCGGCATGCGGGGTGGGACGGTGACGGTGACGACGCAACGCGCGGGAGACAAGGTCCGGGTGACGGTCAGCGACAGCGGACCGGGCATCGACGCCGAGGCGGCCGCCAGGCTGTTCGAGCCCTTGTCCAGCCGCAAGGTCGACGGTCTTGGGGTGGGCCTTCGTATCAGCCGCAGCCCGATAGCGGCCCACGGCGGACGTCTCTGGGTGGAGCCGCGAGTTCCGGGCGGCGTCTTCCATTTCGAGCTGTCCCTGGCGCCATGAGCATCGCCCGTCGGACCACCCCCGCCGCCTTCGTGGTGGACCAGGGGTGTCTGTCCTCTGCCGGTGCCTGACGTACCCGATTCAGGAAGTCGCCCCGATGACGACGCAGGTCCACCAGATGCCCTTCGGCGCCGAGCTCCTGGACGACGGCAGGGTGCGTTTCCGGCTCTGGGCACCGGCCCCGCGGCGCGTCGACCTCTGTCTGGTGGACGGTGGTGACGAACGCTGCCTGCCCATGGCCCCGATCGGCGACGGCTGGCGCGAGTGCGTATCCGCCCAGGCCGGGCCTGGCAGCCTGTACCGCTACCGGATCGACGGTGGCCATGAGGTCCCGGATCCCGCCTCACGATTCCAGCCCCGAGACGTGCACGGACCGAGCGAGGTCATCGACCCGGCGGCCTTCACCTGGCGAGATCGATCCTGGAGGGGGCGGCCCTGGGAGGACGTGGTCTTCTACGAGCTCCACGTGGGGACCTTCTCGCCCCAGGGGACCTTTCGCGGAGTCGCCGAGCGGCTGGACTATCTGGTCGATCTGGGCGTGACCGCCATCGAGCTGATGCCGGTGGCGGACTTCCCCGGGGGGCGCAACTGGGGTTACGACGGGGCCCTGTCCTTCGCCCCGGATGGGAGCTACGGTCGCCCGGAGGACCTCAAGGCGCTGGTCCAGGCCGCCCATGAGCGCGGGCTGATGGTCTTCCTCGACGTCGTCTACAACCACTTCGGGCCCGAGGGCAACTATCTGCACCTCTATGCCCCCCAGTTCTTCACCGACCGCCACCACACCCCCTGGGGCGCGGGCATCAACTTCGACGGGGACGGCAGCCGTCCGGTGCGGGACTTCTTCATCCACAACGCGCTGTACTGGCTCACGGAGTACCGCCTCGACGGGCTGCGCCTGGACGCGGTCCAGGCCATCGCCGACGACTCGGTCCCCCATGTTCTGACCGAGCTGGCGGAGGCGGTCCAGGCGGGGCCCGGCCGGGAGCGTCGCATCCACCTGGTCCTGGAGAACGATGCGAATACCGCCCGCTATCTGCAGCGCCGGGAGGACGGATCGCCACGCTGGTACGTCGCCCAATGGAGCGACGACTTCCATCACGCCCTGCATCTGCTCGCCACCGGTGAGGAGGACGGCTACTACGTCGACTACGCCCAGGCGCCCATGCGGTGCCTCGGACGCTGTCTCGTCGAGGGGTTCGCCTATCAGGGCGAGCCCTCGGCCTTCCGTCACGGCGCACCGAGAGGCGAGCCCAGCGCCCACCTGCCGCCCACCGCGTTCGTCAACCTGATCCAGAACCACGATCAGGTCGGAAACCGCGCCCTCGGCGAGCGAATCGGCGAGCTGGTGCCTTCGCGGAGCCTGCGCGCCATGCTCGCGCTCCTCTTGCTGGCGCCTTCCCCGCCGCTCCTCTTCATGGGCCAGGAATTCATGGCAACAAGCCCCTTCCTGTTCTTCTGCGATTTCGAGGGCGGCCTCGCGCGGGCCGTCAGGGAAGGCCGGCAGCGTGAATTCGCCCGCTTCGAGCGCTTCGCCGACCCGCGGGTGCGGCTGCACATTCCAGACCCCCATGATCCCGAGACCTTCAATCGGTCCAGGCTCGATTGGGGGCCCCTGGACAGGGAGCCTCACCGCGCCTGGCACCAGTTTCATCGGGACCTCCTGGCCCTGCGCAGGCAGGAGATCAGCCCCCGACTGGAGGGCCTGTCCCGCGGAGCGGGGTCTTTCCGGATCCTGGGAGAGCGCGGGCTGCACGCAGACTGGCGACTGGGTGACGGGTCGCAACTGCGACTCAGGGCCAACCTGGGGCACGAGGTCCTCGCGGACCCGTCGCTGGTTCCGCACCCCGGGGAGCGGCTGCTTCACTCGGAGCCCGGTGCGACCGAGGCTGAGCTGGCGGGGGGGAGGCTCGCCCCCTGGTCAGTGGCCTGGCACCTGGATTCGCGGGGCGGCGGCCGGTGAGCCACGGTCGCGCCCTCGATTCGCTCGTGGTGGTCGACTGCCGGGTGTCTGGCGGCAACAGAGGGCTCGGCCCATGCAGGGGGCGCCCGGTCCACCGCGGGTGGTCGGGGTCCGCCGGCTATACTGACCCTAGACGGGCTGCCTCGGGGCCAGTGCCTGTTCGGGCTGATCCGTGGACAGGAACGTGCACAGTGCGTTGCGGCCCCTTGGGCGCCGGTCAGGATCCGTGCACCCACGAATGAGGACCTTGCGATGCCTAATCGAGATCAACTGCTCGCGCCGCTGGTGGCCGCCGTCTGTGTGACCCCGTTGCTCGCCGCTGCCACCCCCGCCGACCCGGCCGTTCCCTCCATCGGGCGCTCGGACGCCCCGCTGACGGTCGCTCAAGGCATGAGAGGCGGATCCGGCCCCGCTCGAGGCGGTGGGTCCAGGCCCGGCGGCGCACTATCTCCCGGCAAAGGGGGGGGCAAGGCTGCCGACATCGGCCAGGGCCAGGGGCGCGGCGGACCCGGCTTCGCGCAAGGACCGGGCGGGTCCGGCTTCGGCAGCGGACCCGGACAGGGCCGCGGCGGTCCGGGTCAGGGTCGCGGGGGCGGTCCAGGAACGGGCTATGACTACTACGGCGACTACGGCAGGCTCCCCGGGTACGGTACTGGCTACCCCGGCTCTGGCCCCGGTGGTCCCGGCTACGGTCCCGGTCCCAAGGGTCCGAGTTACGGCCCCGGCTATCCGGGGTACGGTCGCGATTCCAATCTCGGCGACTGGCCGAACATCTGGGACCGTCGCCGCTGGTGAGACCCCAGTCAGCGGGATGGCGGCGCACTGGATTCAGGTCGCCACCGGTGCCGCAAGCGCGGTGCGCCTTCTGCGCCGACCCGTAAATGAAAAAGGGGCGATCCCTCGCCCCGTTCGTCCTCTCATCCGACCCAAGTAGAGACCCTGGGCGACCGCCCGTTCGCTGCCGTTCGACGCATCCTGGGCTAGGTCTGGCTATCCAGTAAACCGCGTAACGTAAGCGCGTTGGCCACGGCGTGGCCGGACTCGTCGTTGTCGAAGTAGCAATAGACGTCCAGGCCCGATGCGAGCCAACCGACGCAGGCTTCGGCCCAACCGATGAGGACCTGCCGGTCGTAGTCGCCCTGATAGGGCCCGTTCGGGCCGTGTAGGCGGAGGTAGACGAAATCGGCCGTGACTTCCCTGGGTGAAAGGAACCCGTCGAGCTCGTAGATGCAGAAGGCGGCCTTGTAGCGCGCGAGCAGATCCAGTGCCCGGTCGTTGATCGAGCTGTGGTCCCTGAGCTCGAAGGCGTAACAGTGTTCTTTGCCGAGCGCGGCGAGAAACCGCTCGAGCCGATCCGGGTCGAAGTGCCAGCGCGGGGGCAGCTGGAACAGCACGGGCCCCAGGTGCGATCCGAGGAGCGCAATTCGGTCGAGAAAAATGCTCAGGCTCGACTCGGCGTCCTTGAGCTTCTTCATGTGCGTAATGTAACGGCTCGCCTTGACGGCGAAGCGGACACCGTCCGGAACGGCCTGGCGCCAGGCACCCAGGGTCCGCGCTGACGGCAGGTGGTAGAAGGAGCTGTTGACCTCGGCGCTGTCGAGATGGCGTGCGTAGTAGGCCAGCCGCTCGCCGGTGCGAAGCCCTGGCGGATAGAAGGGGCCGACTCAGTGGTCGTAGGACCAGCCGGAGGTCCCGATTCGCAGCCGAGGGTTCACCGTCGCCCTCTTGGTTTCTCGCCGTCTGCCCGACTCCCGGTGGGGATCCCGGGCGGCCCGCTCCCGGTCTCGATGCGCAGTCCCGTCTCGCCATCGAAGAGATGGGTGCAGTCCCTGCGGATGGCCAGGGAGAGCCGCTGGCCCTCGGCCACCGGCTCGGCCGGGTCGAGCCGGGCGATCAGGCGCGCGCGCTCGGAGCCGGTCTCTGGGGACCAGGTGGCCGCGGCCTGGCTCAGGGCGGGCGGCGGCTCAAGGGGCCGGCACCCCGCGTCGAGATGCACGAAGAGCTCCGCCCCCAGCCATTCCACCAGCTCCACGGTTCCGTCGAAGACGGCGGCCCCCGCGGCATCCCCCGGCCGGGCGGGGACCAGGTGCTCTGGCCGGATCCCCACGATCACGGGCCCATCCGCGTACGGGATCCGCCCCCGCCCGGCGGCGTCGAGGGCCAGCTCGGCCATGGGCAGGACGAGCCGGTCGGCGGCGAGCCGCGCGGGCAGGACGTTCATCGGCGGCGTGCCGATGAATCGGGCGACGAAGAGGTTGGCGGGCCGGGCATAGAGGTCCCGGGGCGTGGCGACCTGCTGGATGTCCCCGCGGCGCAGGATGGCCACCCGGTCCCCCAGGGTCATCGCCTCGGTCTGGTCGTGGGTCACGTAGATGGTCGTGGTTCCGAGCCGGTGCTGGAGGCGGGCCAGCTCCGCGCGCATCTGGGCCCGGAGCTGGGCGTCGAGGTTGGACAGGGGCTCGTCGAGCAGGAAGACCTTGGGGCGGCGCACGATCGCCCGCCCCATGGCGACCCGCTGACGCTGGCCCCCCGAGAGGCTCTCGGGCCTGCGGCCGAGGAGGTCCGAGATGGCCAGCAGCCGGGCGGTCTCCTCCACCCGCGCCGCGATCTCCGCCCGGGGTAGACCGGCCAGCTTCAAGGGAAAGGCGAGGTTCTCGCCGACCGTCATGTGCGGATAGAGGGCGTAGCTCTGGAAGACCATGGCCATGTCCCTGTCCTTCGGGTCGACGCCCCGCATGGAGCGGCCATCGACCCGGATCTCTCCCGAGGTCGGCTCCTCCAGACCGACGATCATGTTGAGCAGGGTCGACTTGCCGCAGCCGGAGGGGCCGACCAGGATGAATCGCTCGCCGTCGTGGACGGTGAAGGTCGCGTCCCGGACGGCATGGGTGCCGTCGGCGAACTGCTTGGTCACGTGCTCGAGTCGGATCTCGGCCATGGTCGGCTAGCCCTTGACCGCCCCGCCGGTGAGGCCGGCGACGATACGGCGCTGGAAGATCAGGATGAGGACCACGACCGGGATCGTCACCACCACCGAGGCGGCGGCGATGGAGCCGGTCGGCTGCTCGAACCGGGAGCTCCCGGTGAAGAAGGCGATGGCCGCGGGGACGGTGCGCGAGGCCTGGGTCGAGGTCAGGGCGGCGGCGAACAGAAAGTCGTTCCAGGCGAAGATGAACACCAGGATGGCCGACGCGAAGACCCCGGGCGCCGCCAGGGGCAGGATCGCATGCCGAAAGGCGCCCAGGCGCGTGGCCCCGTCGACCCTGGCCGCCCGCTCCAGCTCCCAGGGGAGCTCCCGGAAGAAGGCCGCGATGGTCCAGATGGCGAGCGGCAGGGTGAGGGTCATGTAGGGGATGATCAGCCCCGCCCAGGTGTCGAACAGGCCGAGCAGCCGCCACAGGTCGAACAGGGGGCCGATGATGGCGATGGGGGGGAACATGGCCACCGCCAGGGCCGCCACCAGCACCAGACGGCGGCCGGGAAAGTCCAGCCGCACGATGGCGTAGGCCGCCAGAGTGGCCAGCACCACGGCGATCAGGGTCGCGATCAGTCCGATGCCCAGGGAGTTCATCAGCGCGGCCGGGAACTGGGGGTCCCGGAAGACCGCCACGTAGTGCTCCAGGCTCAACGAGCGGGGAAGGAAACGGCCATCGGCCAGATCGGCCGCGGGCTTGAGCGAGAGTGAGAGCAGCCAGGCCACCGGCAGCAGGGCATAACAGAGGACGATCAGGACCGTGAGCCGCCAGAAGAGGCGCTCCGCCAGCGGGGGTCGCAGGCCCTTGGACGACATGGTCACGCCCGTGCCCCCGGCCCCCCGGTCCGGCCCATCAGGCCGGGTCGGAAGGCACCCAGGTAGAGTAGGGCGATGGCCACGGTGGCGAGGAATATCAGCACCGAGACGGCGGCCCCCAACCCCAGGTTGAGCCGAGCGATCAGGGCCTGGTAGGCCAGGACGGACACCGACTCCGTGTCCTGGGCACCGCGCGTCAGGACATAGACCATGTCGAAGATCCGAAAGGCGTCGAGGGTGCGGAACAGGAGCGCCACCAGGATCGCCGGTTTCATCAGGGGCAGGGTCACCAGCCAGAGCCGCTGCCAGGCCGAGGCCCCGTCCACGCGGGCGGCGCGCAGCACGTCGGGGGGCACCAGGGTCAGCCCCGCCAGGAGCAGCAGGGCGACGAAAGGCGTGGTCTTCCACACCTCCGCGGCGATGATGACGACGAAGGCGCTCCTGCGCTCCGAGAGCCAGGCGTCTCCGATTCCCAGCAGGCCGTGGACGAAGCCGGTCGTGGGATCGAAGGCGAAGCGCCAGGCGAGGGCGGCGACCACCGT
>Ga0316579_10000127_pt1 | contig 21020 bp, 25 predicted proteins | sample J5NA_2_FD_203074 | JGI IMG/M metagenome (GOLD analysis project Ga0316579, IMG submission 203074) | Rhizosphere microbial communities from salt marsh grasses in Alabama, United States - J5-7_160517rDrA | ecosystem: Host-associated > Plants > Roots > Rhizosphere | place: USA: Alabama | collected... | reverse complement strand
TTCGGTGCAGATCTACCTGCTCTAACCCAAATGGTCATCAATATGTCGAAATTCACCCAGGCCTATTGGTGGGCGATGCTCCTGGCAATCGGTGGTGGAGTCTTTGCCTTCATCGAAAGTAAAAAACGCTTCCCCAAATTTAATCATTTTCTGGATCGGTTATCACTGCAATTTCCAGTTTTCGGCCCTATTGTCAACAAGGCGGCCATAGCCCGTTATGCTCGAACTCTTGCCACCATGTTCGCCGCCGGTGTGCCGCTAGTAGAGGCCATGACCACCGTAGCCGGCGCCGCCGGCAATATAGTCTATAGCAACGCTATCCTGCGCATGCGCGACGATGTCGCAACCGGTATAACTCTGCAGATGGCAATGCGTCAAGCGGGCCTATTTCCCAATATGGTGGTACAGATGGTCGCCATTGGTGAAGAGGCCGGGTCCTTGGATGCCATGTTGTCTAAGGTGGCGGATTTTTACGAAGAAGAGGTGGACAACGCCGTAGACGGCCTGAGCAGTCTCATGGAGCCCATGATTATGGGTGTGCTCGGCGTTCTCATTGGCGGATTGGTGATTGCCATGTATCTTCCCATATTCAAGATGGGTTCGGTCGTATAATTTCCGAAGCAATCTTTCCATGGCCAAGGAAGCGATCATTCTCCGCGGATTGTTCCCCGCGATCGCGACAAGAATGCCGTGACCGTATATTCTAGCTATCTTAGCGACAATCTCTGGGCGTTTAGCCTCATAGCTGTAGTTTTGGGGCTGCTGGTAGGCAGTTTTCTGAATGTCGTCGCCTATCGGCTTCCTGTCATGATGGAACGGGCTTGGCATGCCCAGTGCCAGGAGCTGACAGGTTCCCCTGAACCTCCTGCCTCAGACGCCAAGCAGGAAGAGCCCTTCAACCTGATGACCCCCCGCTCCCGCTGCCCCCATTGCGGTCATGCGATCTCGGCCTGGGAGAATATCCCTGTCATCAGCTATCTGTGGCTGCGCGGTCGCTGCGCAGGTTGCGGCAAGTCGATCTCAATGCGTTATCCGCTGGTCGAACTGTCTACTGCCTTGCTGTCGGGAATCGCCGCCTGGCACTTCGGCTTCGGCTGGGCGGCCGCTGCGGCTCTGCTCTTAACCTGGGCCTTGATTGCGCTGACCTTGATCGATTACGACCACCAGCTCTTGCCTGACGATATCACCTTGCCATTCTTATGGATCGGCATGTTAGTGAGCCTCTATGGGCTGTTCACCAATAGCACTTCCAGCATCGTCGGCGCCGTTGCGGGCTATCTCAGCCTGTGGTCGATCTATATCTTGTTTAAATGGGCCACCGGCAAAGAAGGTATGGGCTACGGTGACTTCAAGCTGCTGGCGATGCTGGGCGCCTGGATGGGATGGCAGGCCTTGCCGGTAATCATCTTACTATCCTCGGTGGTAGGAGCGGTGGTGGGTATTACCCTCATCGTAGTCAGAGGCCGTGACAGGAACATCCCCATTCCCTTCGGCCCCTATCTGGCGGCAGCGGGCTGGTTGACCTTGCTGTGGGGGCACGACATCACCCGCCATTATTTTGCGCTCCTGGGATTATCGAGTTAAGCGACCCCGGCGACTTGCACAGCCGCCACCGGCTCCGTAACCTAAAGCCTATGTTAATCATTGGACTCACGGGTGGTATCGGTAGCGGCAAATCCACCGTCGCCAGCTATTTTGCTCAGCACGGCATCCCAGTGATCGATGCCGACCAACTTGCCAGGGAACTGGTTGCCCCCAGCAGCCCCGCCCTGAATGAAATTATCGACATCTTCGGCCCCAAGGTATTACTGCCTGACGGCAGCCTGGATCGGCATCAGCTGCGGCGATGGATCTTCGCCGACCCGGCCCGGAAACGCCGCTTGGAGGCCATCCTCCACCCCCGCGTATACACCGAGCTGCGCTACCGCACCCAGGCGCTGCGCACCCCATACTGTATCTGGGTCATCCCCTTGCTCCTGGAAACAGGGGGAACCGCCTTGGTCGACCGAGTGCTGGTGGTAGACGCGCCGGAAACACTACAGCGGCAGCGGGTTTTAAGGCGTGAGAGCATGGATGAGAGTACCTTCGAGGCCATCCTCAGCAGTCAGGTAAACCGTACCGAACGGCTAAGTGCAGCAGACGATGTCATCGAAAATAACTCTGATCTCAGCCAGCTACAACAGCAGGTCACTGCCCTTCATCATCGCTACCTGGATTTGGCCGGCGCGCTACCATCCCCCACCAATTAATGATTTAATCCCTTACACCATCCGGCTCAATGCCGTAAACTAGCTGGATTGACGCCATAGAACACCCGCAATTTCAAGGGGGAAGCGAGTACGTGGTTTCATGGACTTGTAGGGCAGGCAGTCGCCCGATAGATCAGCACCAACCAACTTAAAGACGCCTCGTGCCAAATGTAATTTACGAACAACCGCTCAATGAAAGAGTACGCACATTCCTGCGGCTGGAATTCCTATTCAACGAATTTTTCTCGCGGCTCGAAGGCCACACGCAGTGGGATAGCCGTAATGCCCTGGCCAGCCTGCTCGACATCCTGAATATCTTTAACCGCACCGACCTCAAGACCGAAGTCATGAAGGAACTCGAACGGCAAATGAGCACACTGTCGGCGTTGGAACACGCCCCGGGAGTAGACCGGACACGCTTGAGCCAACTTCTCGATGAATTCGATACCCTGGCAGACCGTATGCATGACTTACACGGCCAGGTCGGACAAGAGCTAAGGCAGAATGAATTCTTAAACAGTATCAAACAGCGTATCAGCATCCCCGGCGGCACCTGCGATTTCGACCTCCCCGGTTATCATTTCTGGTTACAGAGACCCGCGGAAAATCGTATCGCAGACCTGCGCCGTTGGATCAAGGTCTTTGAGCCCGTCCGTCTCTCCGTGCTGCTCCTGTTACGCCTAGTCCGGGAAAGTGCGCACTCATCCCAGGAACTGGCACACGAAGGATTCTTCCAGAAGATGCTGGATCCCAATGCCCCATGCCAACTGGTGCGGGTCACGGTGCTCGCGGAAGCTCCCTACTTCGCGGAGGTCAGCGGCGGCCGCCATCGTTTTACTCTCAGGTTTTTGGAATACCTCACCGACGGCCATGCAGTACAAACCAGCCAGGATGTGCCGTTCAAACTCACCTGCTGCATGATATGAGCACCTTTGTTAACTGTCCCACCTGCGGTGCCAAAGTGGAATGGAACGAATTCCAGTTATGGCGCCCCTTTTGCAGCGAGCGTTGCCGACTCATCGATCTAGGCAAGTGGGCGGGCGAAGAACATCGCATCCTCGGTGAAGAAATACCATTCAGCGAAGACACCCCCGGCGACCATCAACACTGAAGTCCGTGCCCCATAGGGCTGATATGGATGCAATCCCCTGACAACCATGGTCCCAAGCCGTGGCGATGTCAGCCAAACGCATACCACCCAGAGCGTACACCGGCACCGTGGCTCGTTCGGCAAGTTGTTGCAGGACCTGCCATCCCAGCGGCCGCGCCCTGGGATGCGTCGCGGTGGCCAAAACCGGCGCAAGCACTATGAAATCCACGCCGATGCGACAGGCGTGATCAAGTTCCTCGGCAGAATGGCAGGAAGCTGCCACCCATTGTTCTCGCCCTAAAGGACGCTCCTTAAGCCCCATCAAAGCGCCACTGGTAAGATGCACACCGGCAGCGCCAAGCTCCTCGGCGAGCATGGGTGGAGCATTCAATAGTAATCGTGCCCCGGTTTCCGCGCACAGTGATATAACCCGCCTCGCCAATTTGGCATAAGCCGTCGACTCCAACGTCTTGGCGCGTAACTGTAGCAAATCGATCCCTTCTGCCAACAAGGTCTCGAGTCTGCCAAGAAATTTTACGGCATCATCAGGCTCCGGGGTAACCAGATAGATGCTTGGCAAACGAGCCGCCGTCACGATAGGACGGTTGGCCGCCGGGAAGTCACGATCAGGCAGCTCCTGCGGAAAGACCCACTCGATCGACTGGCCCTCTCTACCATGAGGCTCACCGCCGAACGCGCTTACCCGCCATACGTCCAGCAACACCGATTTATCCGGGTATTCATGACATACCTTGATCAACGGTCGGACATCCTGCACAACGATGCCCAATTCTTCGTGCAGCTCGCGGGCCAGAGCCGCGCGCGAGTCTTCGCCGTGCTCTACCTTGCCGCCCGGGAATTCCCATAAGCCGCCTTGATGTCGGTCCAAGGGCCGTTTCGCCAACAATACCTGCTGTGAACGGTTCACTATCACCGCCGCAACCACGTGCTGCACGTCAGTCTTGCTCCCTTACATCCATTTTTTCCATCTCATAAAAAATCGAAATTCTGCCCTGCATTCACAATGCGTGCGCATCCCCTTTGACGAGTTCTCCGGCAGATTGGGCACAATAGCTTTCAATAATTACCCCGTGAAGAAACTGATGCTGCACATCAGCACGTAGGCTGTTGTCATGATCATTTCAATCACACGCCCGTCGCTCGCCCAGTGTCTCCGAGATAACACGGCCCTCTAAGGACTAATTCATAGCCTAACCGTTATGACTGTCCATCGATCCCTGGGACGAGGATCAATTTGACTGAACACTGGGGTTACATACACCGGTTTAACCGCGATTAACCCGGGTTTAGTTCTGATGTCGCATATCACAATACCGCAAGCTGCCGCAGCTGTTCGGCGGTAAGATGGAAGGCCCGGGCAAACCCTCCCACATAGCGGGCCTCTTGAGGATGCAGCCTCATCAGCACAAAATCCTCGAATCCGAACAATTGTTCCGCATCGGGCAATTTCGCGAGATAACGTTCACGTGAAGCAAGATAATCCGGCGTCCCACGCGGAATCACCGCGACGGAACCCTGAATAGTAATCCGTGCCAACAACTGCGGATCTCCCCGCCCGGTATCCGGCTCGCTGATAGCTAATGCTAGCGCAGGGCGTTGCAGTAAATTCCGGGTATGCTCAGCAAGACGACTTATATGCAGGAGAAAGCCGTTGAATCCCGGCTCCGTGACATAGGCGACAAACGCTGCAGCAGGGCTGCCATCCTCTCGCAGGCTGGCCAATGCCGCCCACCGCTGCACCAAGAGCATTTGCCGTACCTGGGTAAGTACATCATCATTCACAGCGATGACATCTCGCTGCGGAAAAAGATACACAACATGAGGATGGGGAAAACAAAGCCCGTTATGCGTAGTAATCGATCGACCGTGACTGGCCCCCACCGCTACTCGCGCCGGGCGCTGCCGCATTATCAAGATAGGCATTGATCGCACGCTGCGCCGTTTGGGCAGTAGGTGTCGCGTCCGGGGAGTTCGCCGCGCTGTTGGCGAAACGGCCGCGCTGGAATAGCTGGTCTAAGGAATCGCCCGCGGGATTGCTACGATTTCTGAGTACCTCTCCTTCGACCACCCGCTCAGCGGGTAAAACAGACGGGCGCGACAGATTTGCCGCCGTCTTGTCGGCCTCCGTCTGTTTCCGGTTGACAGAGGGCTGGCGGAAATAGCCATAATGATCTTGTGTTAGCCTTACTGCCTGCATAGCCTGCACAATCCCTTGGAGCGTGTTCCTGCTTATCAGTATACTAGCGGCATGCTGATATTTTACCTTAAGCCGCGCTTAATATTGATTAATCCTAATTAAAACCGGAACTTAATTCCCACATAGCCGCCCGAATCCACAGTCTGATTATTGCCGCTTTGCACACCCACCTTGATGCGGCGGTAGCCGACATAGGCGACGGCATCCTGAAATATTTCATAACCCAGGTAAGCGCTGCTTTCGTATAAGTGATCGCCGTCGATGAATGTGACAATACTCGGCGCCAAATCAATCTCGCCGCCCACCCGCAGGCGCGGCATCGGCGGTGGCGCATAATCGAACCTGCCGCTCAGGGCCAAGGCGGCGACGTCATTATGTTTAGTGGTCACACCGTAAAGGTTCACGCCTACGCCCACCATCAAACCCGGAGAACCGCTGCCTGCCTCGCCCACTACACCAAAACCGGCTTTTCCCATAAAGGTATCGTTATCGGTAAACAAGACGGCGGCATCCAATTGGCCATGACCAAAACCTTGCTGGCCGAGTGCTGAGCTATAGGCCAGCATGGCGGCATCATTACTCAAATTGATATCGAAAGATTGGGCCATGGCACTGACGCTGACCAGACAAGATGCAGCGGCGACAAGCTGTCGTAATGACATCGAAAACTCCTCTGACAATAAACCCGGAATGATTAATGCTAGGAATTGCTATATAACAAGCACACCATGAATGCGAGGGGAAAAAGTCTAGCACAAGGCTCAGCCCCCGAATACTGCCCGCGCACATACCCATACGCTGATATCCGCCACTCCCTTGCGGCACAGCGCCAGGGCCAGTTCGTTCACCGTATGCCCTGTGGTCATCACATCATCGACGATGGCGATGCGCTGCCCCGTAAACTCAGCGGTGACGGCGAATGCGCCCTTGACGTTTCGGGAACGAAGCTTGGCGGGCAAATCGCTCTGGGGATCGGTGGCCCGGTTCCGGATAACATGATGCCAATCCAACGGTACGGCCAGTTGTTCCGCGATAGGTCGCGCTAACTCCAACGCCTGATTGAATCCTCGTTCACGCAGACGCCGGACATGCAGGGGAACGGGCACAATAATATCCGGCACTGGGGTATCCGAGGCATCCAGTCGCTCCGCCATCAATCCCCCCAATAAGCGCGCAAGATAGAGATCACCATTAAATTTAAGCCGCTTCACCAAGTCATCCAGCGGCGGCAGGTAATGAAAGACCGCAATGGTGCTGGCAAAGGCTGGCGGGAGCCGTTGACAGCGGCCGCAGACGCCCGGCAGCGGCAACGGCGCACCGCATTGGCAGCAGGCGGTATTAATGACGGGTAAATCCTGTACACAATCAGGGCATAATTCCCGGCCCCAGCGACCAGACGCCCCGCATAAGGCGCAGAGCCTTGGGAATAAGCATTCTTGCGCACTTTTAATGCGCTTGTTAACTTTCAAAAACCCAGAACGGTTGACAAGAGAATATAACTGATTATATTCAGTGGGTTTATACATGGGGCATTCCGTCGCCTTAACTGGTTAGCCGTCAATCCATTGATAGCAGGCCTGTCATCATAGCCTGCTTTTCATCCCCCATGAATCCCACAATTTTCCAAGAGCGGAAGGCACACAATGGACAACACCCTTTACCAGCGCATCGATGACATCACCCAACGCATCCTCACCGGCGGCACCATGACGGCGGAAGAAGGACGCTGGATGATCCGCCTAGATCACGCTTATCTCCCCTGGCTCATGGCCGGCGCCGACCGTCTGCGCAAAACCTTCCGCGGTGACGAGGTGGAGGTGTGCGCCATCTCCAATGTGCGCTCGGGCAACTGTTCCGAAAATTGTTCTTTCTGCGGACAGAGCGGTCACCACCAGACCAGTTCACCTAAATATAACTATATCCCCGCAGAGCAACTGGTGGAACAGGCGCGTCGCGCCCGCGAATGGGGTGCCAGCGACTTCGGCGTGGTCTCTAAGGGCTGGGGCGTACGCAACGATAAAGAACGCACGCAATTGCACGAATATTTCACGGCAATGCAACAAGAATCCGACATCGGTCGCTGCGCCAGTCTCGGCGCACTCGACAAAGAGACCGCGGTGATGCTCAAGGAAATGGGCATGGAGAATTACCACCACAATCTCGAAACCGCCGAGAGTTTTTTCCACAATGTGTGTACCACTCATACCTATCAGGAAAACATCGACACCATCCGCCATGCCGTGGCGGCGGGCCTGCGGGTATGTGCCGGCGGCATCCTGGGCATGGGCGAATCGCTGGACCAACGTATCGAGCTGGCGGAGACCTTGCGCAATCTCGGCGTGGAATCGGTGCCGTTGAATTTTCTCAATCCCATCGACGGCACGCCCATGGGCGAGCAAACCGCCATGCAACCGTTGGAGATCCTGCACATGATCGCGGTATTCCGCTACATGTTACCCAAGGCGGAAATCCGCATCGCCGGCGGCCGCCATTTCCTGCGCGACCTTCAGGCCATGATCTTTTTCGCCGGCGCCTCCGGGGTAATGATCGGCGACTATCTCACCACCAAGGGCCGCCAAGTGCATGATGACCTCACCATGCTTGACGACCTCAAAGTGAGAGCGCGCGGCGACACCCAACAACGCCGTGCCACGGCGGGAGACAACGCTGTCGCATGAGAGATCTGGCCGCCGAGCTGGCGCGGCTACGCACCGAACATCTTTACCGCAGCCGCGCCGCGGTAGACGGCCCCCAGGGCGCGGAGATCACGGTAAATGGCACGCGCTACCTGTCTTTTTGCAGCAATGATTACCTGGGGCTGGCCAATGATCCCCGGGTCGTTGCCGCACTCAAGGAAGGCGCGGAAATGTACGGCGCGGGCAGCGGCGCCTCCCACCTGGTGACCGGCCACCAGCGCGCTCATCATGTACTGGAAGAGGCGCTCGCCGCATTTATCGGCCGACCGCGAACCCTGCTGTTTTCCAGCGGCTACCTGGCCAATCTGGGTACGGTGGCGGCATTGGCGGAGCGCGGTGAACTGGTCTGGGAAGATCGCCTCAATCACGCCTCCTTGTTGGATGCGGGACTGCTGTCGGGGGCGCGCCTGCACCGTTACCCGCACTGTGACACTAACGCCTTGCAGCAACGGCTCATGGAAAACACCGGCCGCCACGCCATGATCATTACCGACGGCGTGTTCAGCATGGATGGCGATCTGGCGCCGCTGCCGCAACTCGCGGACATCGCACAACGGCATGATGCATGGTTGTTGGTGGACGATGCCCACGGCATGGGAGTACTGGGCGCCGGCGGACGCGGTACCTTAGAGTACCTCGGCTTGGACGCCACAGCGGCGCCTGTCCTAATCGGCACCCTGGGCAAGGCCTTCGGTACCTTCGGCGCCTTTGTCGCGGGCAACGAAGATTTGATCGAGTATCTTATCCAACGCGCGCGACCCTACGTCTATACCACCGCACTGCCGCCAGCGCTGGCCCATGCCACGCTTGCCAGCCTGCGAGCACTTCAAGAGGAAGGCTGGCGGCGCGAACATCTGCAAAACTTAATCACCCGCTTCCGTCACGGCGCCGAACAGCTGGGCATGCAATTACTGCCTTCACCAACACCCATACAGCCGCTGCTGATCGGCGGTTCGGAGCAGGCCCTGGCCTTAAGCGCCGCACTGCGTCGGCACGGCATCTATGTCAGCGCTATCCGACCACCCACCGTGCCGAAGGGCACGGCACGATTGCGCATTACCCTGTCCGCCGCCCATAGCGAAGCCCATATCGATCGCCTGCTGAGCGCCTTGGAAACAGTGTCATGAGCCTGCACATTCAACACCTCGGTTCGGGGCCTGAGCTCGTAATGCTGCACGGTTGGGGACTGCATGGCGGGGTATTCACCACCCTGGCCAAACAGCTGGCGTCACGCTTCCGAATTTCGCTCATCGACATGCCCGGTCACGGTCGTTCACCACCGCCGCAACAATTATTTGAACTCGCTGGCTTGACCGAAATGGTGGCGTCCGCCGCCCCATCCCGCGCAACCTGGCTGGGCTGGTCATTGGGCGGCATGGTCGCAGCCCAGCTGGCGCTTACCGCGCCAGCCCGAGTGGAGAAATTAATCCTGGTCACCAGCTCGCCGCGCTTCGTCACCGCCGACGATTGGCCGTGTGCCATGGATCCGGCGGTGCTCAACGGCTTTGCCCTGGCGTTGCGCGAGGATTATCACAGCACCCTGGAACGCTTTCTGAGTTTACAGATCGCGCCCGGTACGGCCGAGGGACGGCACAACCTGCGGCAGTTGCGCGAGATGATGCTGCAATTCCCTACACCAGCAGCGCAGGCCTTACGTGACTGCTTGGCGATATTGCGCTCCGCAGACTTACGGACTCAATTTCCCGCGCTACACTGCCCCACCTTATTGCTCCTGGGAGAACGCGACCGACTGGTACCCGCCGCTGTCGGCCCGGCCATACACGACTTGCTGGCTACGGCGCGAATTGAAGTGATCAAAAGGGCCGGTCACATACCGTTTCTTTCTCACCAACGCCAATTCCTCACCGCGGTCAGTGCCTTTTTAGAAGATCATCATGACTGACACCAAAGGGTTTCATATTGACAAACAACGGGTGCGCCATGCCTTCGATCGCGCCGCCGGTGACTACGATCGCGTCGCAGTGTTGCAACGGGAAGTAGGTAATCGCCTGCTGGAACGACTCGACTATATCCGCCTGCGACCCAACACCATTACCGACATCGGCGCCGGCACCGGCTATCTCAGCAAGCACCTGGCGCAGCGTTACAAACAGGCCAGCGTGATCGCCCTGGATATCGCCCCTAATATGTTGCGTCGCGCTCGCCGCCATGCTGGCATCCTGGCGCGCCTGCTCCGCTGCCAGTCCTTTGTCTGCGCCGATGCCGAACGGCTGCCCTTGGCCGATCAATCGACGGATATGATCTTCTCCAATCTCACCCTGCAATGGTGCGGCGATCTGGACCGGGTCTTCGCTGAATTCCGCCGCGTTCTCAGACCGGGAGGTATGGCGCTGTTCTCGACCTTCGGTCCGGACACCCTCAAGGAACTGCGCGACAGCTGGAGCGCGGCCGACGGCGCCGTCCATGTCAGCGCCTTTATCGACATGCATGATATCGGCGACGCCTTGTTGCGCAGCGGTTTCGTCGATCCGGTGATGGATGCGGAACGCTTTACCCTCACCTACCCCGATGTCTATATGCTCATGAGGGAACTCAAACTGCTGGGGGCGCATAATGCCGCCAGGGGCCGCAATCACAGCCTGACCGGCAAAGGCCGCCTCCGCGCTATGACGGCCGCTTATGAACTCCACCGCGACAACGGAACGCTGCCGGCCAGTTATGAAGTAGTCTATGGTCTGGCGTGGGCGCCGGAAGTATCGAGCATGAACGTTCAGGAAAGCGGCGTGGTAAATATACCGCTCACAGCCCTGCAGCGCCGCCGCCCGGACAGGGAATCATGAAGGGGTTTTTTATCACCGGCACGGATACCGGCGTGGGTAAGACCTGGATGACGGCGGCGCTACTTCACGCCCTGGCGGCACGGGGTTTGCGCGTCGCCGGCATGAAGCCCCTGGCCTGCGGCGGCCATGCCAGCAGCGATGGCTGGCGTCATGAAGATGCGGAACTGCTCATGCAACACGCCTCGGTCGCGCTGCCCTACGCGACGGTCAACCCCGTTCTGCTGCGCGAACCGATCGCGCCGCACATCGCCGCGCGCCGTGCCGGGCTGCGGCTTTCCGCCGCGGCCTTGCACGAGACATGCACTAACCTTGAGGAGAGGCTGGACTATCTACTGATCGAAGGCGTGGGTGGCTGGGAAGTGCCGCTGAATGACAACGAAACCACGGCGAACTTCGCGCGCCTGCTGGGTTTGCCGGTGATACTGGTGGTGGGGATTCGCCTAGGCTGCCTCAATCATGCCCTGTTGAGCTGTGACGCCATTCTGCGTCAGCAACTCCCCCTTGCGGGCTGGATCGCCAATATTATCGATGCGGAGATGTTCGATATCCCGGAAAATATCGCGGCCCTGGAGGCGCGTCTGCCGGCGCCGCGACTCGGCACCGTTCCCTACCTACCACAGTTTGATGCGGCGCGGGTCGCGGCCCGGCTGGATACGGAAAATCTCGCGTTAAATGCTTAGGCCTCCAAAGCCACTTTGAGCTTCTTCATGGCGTTGCTCTCAAGCTGGCGGATACGCTCGGCGGAAACCTGGTATTGATCGGCCAGTTCATGGAGCGTGGATTTGCTCTCCGCCAGCCAGCGGCGGGCGACGATATCCCGGCTGCGCTCATCCAGGTCGGCCAGGGCGCGGTGCAGGCGATCGCTGTGATGCGCCTCCCACTCATCGGCCTCCAGTTCCGCCGCCGGATCGGCACGCATGTCGGCCAGATAGGTGATGGGCGCCACATAGGATGAGTTCTCGTCATCCTGATCCGCATCACCCTCCAGAGAGGCGTCATAACCACTCATACGCGCCTCCATCTCCACCACCGTTTCCGGCTTGACGCCCAGATCCTTGGCCACCGCTGCCACCTCGTCGCGGCTGAACCAGCCCAGGCGCTGCTTGGCGCTGCGCAGATTGAAGAACAATTTGCGCTGCGCCTTGGTGGTGGCGACTTTGACGATGCGCCAGTTGCGCAGGATAAATTCGTGCATCTCGGCACGAATCCAGTGCACGGCGAAGGATACCAGGCGCACATTCATTTCCGGGTCGAAACGCTTCACCGCCTTCATCAAACCGATATTGCCTTCCTGGATCAGGTCGGCATGCGCCAGGCCATAGCCGTCATAGCCGCGGGCGACATGGACCACGAAGCGCAAATGGGACATCACCAATTCCCGAGCCGCATCCAAGTCATTGAAATCTCTAAAGCGCCGTGCCAAAGACTTTTCCTCTTCCACACTCAGCATGGGTATGGAGGACACCGCCTGAGTATAGGCCTCGAGGCTGCCCATGGGGATCGCCAGTTCCAAACTCTTGTTTCTATCGCTCATCAGGATTTAGTCCCTCTATAATGAGAATCGCTCATCAGTTTCAAGCTATTGACACATAAAAGATAACGCAAATATCACACCATGACTCAAAATCAAATGATACCGCATTTTTATTAATATTCTAGGTTATTTTAGCACTCGCATCGTAAGAGTGCTAAAGCCCGGAAAAAGTTCCCCCTCAACCGGGTTCGATGTGGCGCAAATGCCTCCCCACCGCCACCCACGCGCCCAGCCACCCCAGGAAGGCGCCCGCCACCAGGATGAACAGGGTTTCGCCGGCGCCTATCATCCCCAACTGAAAATCGCTCTTATATAAGGCCGCCAGGCGCGCCACCGGCCCTCTCATACCCCATAACACCCCATCGACGATGATCAGGGCGATAAGCCCCCCCGCCAGCCCATACCAAATGCCGCCATAGATAAATGGCCGACGAATAAAGGCGTCCGTCGCCCCGACGAGTTTGGTTATGATGATTTCCTCACGACGATTTTCAATGGCGAGGCGTATGGTATTCCCCACGATAAACAGCACCGCCACCGCCAGCACCACCCCTACCCAGGCCATGGCACGGTCCGCCAGGGCCACCAAGGCATGCAGGCGTTCCAGCCACGCCCAATCCAACTGGGTACTTTCTACTTCCGGCAGGGCTTGCAGACGCTGCACCAGGTCGCGCATGACCGCGGGACGCGCAAAACCCTCGGCGGGTTTCACCACCAACACCGCCGGCAGAGGATTATCGTCCAGGTAAGCTAGGGCGTCGCTGAGTCCGGAACTGCGCTGAAATTCCTCCAGCGCCTGTTGCGGTGAGATATAGCGCACCCCTGCCACGTCATCCATGGAGCGCAGTCGCCACGCCAGGTTGCGCGCGGCATCATCCTTGATGTCCGGCTTTAAAAACAATGAAACTTGCGCCACCTCACCCTCCCAACCCGATGCCAGGGACTGCACACTGAGCAACAGGGCGTGAAAACCGCTGGGCAAGGCCAGCGCCACACCGATCACCACCGCCGTCATAAAGCTGGCGAAGGGAGTACGCAATAAGCTGCCCAAACTGGCGAAGAAGGCGCGTAGGTGATGGATAAGATAATTCTCTATGCCCAACCATGGCTGAGAATCGCGTGACGCCGCCCTTGTTTTGGCCACGGAGGTAGCGACCGGCGATGTCGATCCCACTGCGCGGCGCTGCGAACCCCTGGTCCTTTTCATACCTGTGTCCCACGACTATCACTCACCAGTCGACCGTTATTCAAGACCAATACCCGCCGTTGCATATGCGCGATCAACTCGACGTTATGGCTGGCAATCAGCACCGTTACTCCCACACGATTGAAGGCTTCGAACAAGGCCATGATCTCCCCCGCCAGGGTCGGATCGAGATTTCCGGTCGGCTCATCGGCCAGCAGCAGTACCGGTTTATGCACCACCGCACGCGCGATGCCGACGCGCTGCTGCTCTCCGCCGGACAACTCAAGGGGATACAGTTTTTCCTTCCCCAACAGGCCCACTTTATCCAAGGCGGCACGGGCCCGCCGCCTGATCTCCTGTTGATCGTAATGGCCGGCGATCACCAGCGGCAAGGCCACGTTGTCAAAAATGGTTCTATCGGCAAGCAGACGAAAATCCTGGTAGATCATGCCCAGGGTACGACGATGATAGGGGATTTGTCGTTTCGATAGGCGACCGAGGTTGCGATCATTGACGATCAATTCGCCGACGCTGGGCCGCTCGATGACGCCCAGCAATTTCAGAAGTGTACTTTTGCCGGCGCCAGAATGGCCGGTGATGAAAACCATCTCGCCGCGCTCGACGCCGAAACTCACCTCATGCAGAGCTTCATGACCGGCGGGATAACGCTTGCCCACATTGTGCAACTGAATCATGCTGGCTACCAATAACTACCCGGGATTACTTTTACCACCCGCCCGTCACCTCACTTCTCCTCGAACTCTTCGGAAGCGAACAAGGCCTCGACAAAATCATCGGCGTCGAAGGGCCGCAGATCATCGATACCCTCCCCGACACCGATGTAGCGAATCGGCAGTTTCATCTGTTCGGCGACCGCAAAGATCACCCCGCCCTTTGCAGTTCCGTCTAATTTGGTTAAGACGATGCCACTGACACCGACGGCATTGTGAAACTGGCGCGCCTGATTCAAGGCATTCTGCCCGATACTGGCATCGATCACCAACAAGGTCTCATGAGGCGCATCGGCATCCAATTTTGCCATCACCCGCTTGATCTTTTTCAATTCATCCATGAGATTGGATTGGGTGTGGAGCCGCCCAGCGGTATCGGCGATCAATACATCGGCCTTACGCGCCCGCGCCGCTTGAATGCCGTCGAAAATCACTGACGCCGGGTCCGCCGCCCGTTCCTGGGCGATGACGGTCACACCGTTGCGTTCCCCCCAGGTCTGTAATTGTTCCACCGCCGCCGCGCGAAAGGTATCCCCGGCGGCCAGCATCACCGACAGGCCTTCACCCTGCAAACGCTTGGCGAGTTTGCCGATGGTCGTGGTCTTACCCACTCCGTTCACGCCCACCATCAGGATGATATAAGGACGAATCTCCGCGGGGATGATCAATGGCTGGCTGCACGGCGTCAAAATGGCACCCATGTCTTCCTTAAGAGCGGCCAGCAAGGCCTGCGCATCCCCCAACTGTTTGCGTTTTACCCGTGCGGTGAGATCGTCCAGGATGCGCTGGGTCGCCGCGGCCCCTACATCCGCCGTCAGCAGATGCGTCTCGATTTCCTCCAGGAGCTCATCATCTATGGCCTTCTTCCCCAATACCAGGCGCGCCAGGCCCTCGGTGAGGCTGCCGCGTGTGCGGGTCAACCCTTGTTTCAGTCGTTGAAAGAAGCCGGGACGGACAGCCGCTACAGTATCGGTTTGGCGATCTTTTTTGAAACTAAACATGGTGATTAATGGTCTTTAATAAGCCGATCAACAATTAGAAAGCGCTAAATCGCTAATGAGAATATATGAACAAATAGCTCCCGCCGAGCGAGTTACGCTATCCTATCACCCCTCCGGTCTTCGAGTAAGCCAGCACTACCTCAAGGATTAATACATGTTAACATTCAAACGCCTGCTGATGCTGTGCTTGTTGTTTCCCCTGGGCGCGGCCGCAGATAATCCTGCCGTCCATGAGTTGACTCTAAAGAACGGCCTCAAGGTCATCGTCAAAGAAGACCACCGCTCGCCGGTCGTCGTGTCGCAGGTATGGTACAAGGTGGGCAGCAGTTATGAGCATGATGGCATAACCGGCCTGTCCCATGCCCTAGAACACATGATGTTCAAGGGTACTCCTAAACACGGACCCAATGAATTCTCGCGCATTATCGCCGAAAACGGCGGGCGGGAAAACGCCTTCACCAGCCGTGACTACACCGCCTATTTCCAGCAACTGGAAAAAAACCGGCTCAAGGTCAGTTTCGAACTGGAAGCAGACCGCATGCGCAACCTCACCCTGTCGCCCAAGGAGTTCGCCAAAGAGATTCAAGTCGTGATGGAAGAACGGCGGATGCGCACTGATGATGACCCTGAATCCCTCACCGACGAGCAGTTCAACGCCGTGGCCTTCTTGAACAGTGCCTATCGCATCCCTGTGATCGGCTGGATGGACGACCTGAAGAGCATGCGTGTCGATGACTTACGTAAATGGTACGAAACCTGGTATGCACCCAACAACGCCACGCTGGTAGTGGTCGGCGACGTGCGGCCGCAACACGTGTTCGAGATGGCCAAGAAGTACTTCGGCCCGCTGAAGCCCAGCACCATCCCGGAAGTCAAACCGCGCCAGGAAATTCCCCAAACCGGTATCCGCCGCATCACGGTGAAGGCCCCGGCGGAATTGCCCTATATCGTCATGGGCTATAAGGTTCCTGTCCTGCATACTGCGAAGATCGAGTGGGAACCTTACGCCCTGGAAGTCTTGTCCGGCATCCTCGATGGCGGCGACAGCGCCCGACTTCCCAAAGATCTCATTCGGGGCAGCCAGGTTGCCGCCCAGACCAGTGCCGGCTACAGCCTGGATGCACGCAACGACTATCTGCTTGAACTGGACGGCACCCCTGCCCAAGGCCACGACATTGGCGAATTGGAAAAGGCCTTGCGTGAACAGGTGCAGAAACTGCGTGATGACTTGGTAAACGAAGACGAACTCAAGAGAGTCAAGGCGCAAGTGGTGGCCAGTGACGTCTACCAGCGGGATTCGGTATTTTATCAAGCCATGCAGATCGGCTCCCTGGAAAGCGTAGGGCTGGGCTGGCAAGTGGGCGATCAATACGTCGATAAGGTCAAGGCGGTTACCGCCGAACAGGTACGGGATGTGGCGCGCAAATATTTGATTGATGATCACCTCACTGTGGCGGTCCTCGACCCGCTGCCTATTAGTGACGAAGAAAAAATGCGTCGTTCACAGCACAGCGGAGGCGACAATGTACGCTAATCACCCGAATAAGAAATCCATGCAGCCCATCCGCCTGATACTGTCAGCTTGTTTCGCCATGCTCGGCCTGATCGCTAGCGGCACCGCCACTGCCAACCCCAAGATCCAACACTGGACCACGGCCAACGGCGCGCGGATATATTTTGTCCCCAGTCCAGAACTCCCCATCGTAGACATTCGCGTGGTATTCGATGCTGGCAGCGCCCGCGACGGCACGCACAGCGGGCTGGCCCGACTGACCAACAGCCTACTCAATCAAGGGGCCAGCAAGTTTGACGCGGATCAAATCGCCGAACGCCTAGACGGCATCGGGGCCAAGCTCGACACCAGTTCCTATCGCGACATGGCCATCGTCAGTCTGCGCAGTCTCACGGAACCGAGCTTGCTGGATCCCGCCCTCGATATTATGACGCTGGTGGTAAGCCAACCCAGCTTTCCGGAAGCTGCCTTCAAGCTCGAGCAAAAGCGCACCTTGATCGCCGTGCGCGGCGAGAAGGAATCGCCGAGCGCCATCGCCGAAAAGGCCTTCTTTGCTGCGATTTACGGTAAGCACCCCTATGCCACGCCGTCGCTGGGCACCGAGGAATCCGTCGCCGCGCTCACCCGCCAGGATGTGGCGGACTTTCACCAACGCTATTACGTCGGCCACAACGCCGTGGTGGCCATAGTCGGCGCCATCGATCGCACTGCTGCGGAAAAGATCGCCGAAAAGGTGGTGGGCAAGCTCCCGGCCGGCGAGACGGCGGCGGCACTACCCCCGGTACAATCCCTGGCCGCCGCCAAGGTGGAACACATCCCCTATCCTTCGGCGCAAACGCATATCCTGGTAGGGCAGCCGGGCATCTCCCGTGATGACTCCGATTACTTCCCCCTGGTATTAGGCAACCACGTCCTCGGCGGCAGCGGCCTGGTGTCACGCATGGCCGATGAAGTGCGCGAGAAACGCGGCCTCGCCTACAGCGCCTACAGCTATTTCGCACCCATGCATGTGGCCGGCCCCTTCACCGCCGGCCTGCAAACCCGCAACGAAAAGGCGGAAGCAGCATTGAAGGTGTTGCAGGACACCCTGCGTGACTTCATCGCCAAAGGCCCCACCGCGGCTGAACTCTCCGCGGCCAAGAAAAATATCACTGGCGGCTTTGCCCTGAACCTGGACAGCAATGCCAAGATCGTCGACAACCTGGCCTCCATCGGTTTCTACAAACTGCCGCTGGATTATCTCGACACCTATAATCAGCATATCGAGGCCGTCACCGCCGACCAGATCCGCGCGGCCTTCCAGCGCCGCGTCCATCCCCAGGACATGGTGACGGTAATGGTGGGCGGCGAGACGGCCGCCACCGCCGCCAAGCCGTGACGGAAAGGGGCCACAAGCGCTTACGCATCATCGGTGGGGAGTGGCGGGGACGCAAACTGTCTTTCCCCGCCCTACCCGATCTGCGGCCCACGCCGGATCGGGTGCGGGAAACCCTGTTCAATTGGCTGCGCGATATCCTGCCCGGTGCCCGCTGCCTGGATCTGTTCGCCGGCAGCGGCGCGCTGGGATTCGAGGCCTTGTCACGTGGGGCGCAAGAAGTGGTGATGGTCGATAGGCACCCTGCGGTCATCACGCAACTCAAGCAGCATGTTCAGCAGCTCAAGGCCGTCAATGCCCGCGTGGTACAGGCCGAGGCCCTGGCTTTCTTGCAAGGACCATCACGTCCATTCGACATCATTTTTCTCGACCCACCCTTTCAGGGCAATCTGCTCGACCCCTGCCTGAAGAAACTGGCACAGCCCGGATGGCTAGCGGCAACAGCCTGGCTGTACCTGGAGACCGACCGCCGTACCCCTTTCCCGCCTGTGCCTGCCGATTGGAAGGTCCTGCGCCACAAACAGGCCGGGCAAGTAGGTTATTATTTGTTGCAGCGCACTTCCGCCAGCGGCACCCAAGGGGACCCATCATGAAAGGCACTCGGACCACCGCCATCTATCCCGGCACCTTCGACCCCATCACCAACGGGCACAGCGATCTGGTGCAACGGGCCACCCGCATGTTTGAGCGGGTGATCGTGGCGGTCGCGGCCAATCCCAGCAAGACACCGACGTTCTCTCTGGAAGAACGGGTCGCCATGGCAGGCACGGCCCTGGCCGGCCTGGATAAGGTAGAGATATGCGGCTTCGACACTCTACTGGTCGAATTTAGTAAGAGCAAAGGCGCACAGGTCATCCTGCGGGGACTGCGTGCCGTATCCGACTTCGAGTTCGAATTCCAGCTGGCCGGCATGAACCGTAAAATGGCCCCGGATATCGAGACGGTCTTCATGATGCCCGCAGAAAAATACACCTACCTCTCGTCCAGCCTGGTACGGGAAATCGCCACCCTGGGCGGCGACGTCAGCGATTTTGTCCACCCTGATGTGAAACGGGCGCTCTACGAGCGTCTGCGTTAAAATAGCCGATCAGTTCTCTTTGTAATACCAGGAGTTTTGCCGTGGCGTTGATGATCACCGACGAATGCATCAATTGCGACGTCTGCGAGCCGGAGTGCCCGAATCAGGCCATCTCCCAAGGCGTGGAGATCTATGTCATCGACCCTAATCGCTGCACTGAGTGCATCGGTCACTTTGACACCCCGCAATGTGTCGCCGTTTGTCCGGTGGAGTGCATCCCCAAGGATCCCGCACACCCGGAGACCCGTGAACAACTCCAGGAAAAATACTTGAAGCTCACCCAACGATAGCGATGGCCGCAGCCCGCCTTGCCATCACCATGCTAAGCCACTAAAAATAAATGACTTTAAATGCTATAACAAACTTTGAAATCTCGACGCTCGCCGAGTCCTTTGCCCTTTTCCGCCCAGCCGTTTTCCCAAGCATCCCGGTGGGGTATTCAGCGAATTTTCATGGAAGTTCCGAGGCTTGTATGTAACATTCAAATCCGGTAAAGTCTCCGCCAGCAATCGTTGTTCTGGACTAACAATAAGTAAATGTCCTAATGGGCAGAGGAGGAGTTATGGGTTGGGTATGGCCAAGCATCTTAGTCCCGATTGGAGTATTCACCATCGGCGCAATAATTTTATCCATAATAATTAGCAATGACGCCCTGGAAAGTAAGAGTAAACAGTAAATCCTGTTGCGCGAGTTACAGTACCTGACTGTAACTCGCGCTTTGTACTTTCCCGTAACGAGCGAAATGCACATCATCCGCTGCCTATGGGAAAGATGCTCCCCTTGATCTGGCCTCGCTATGCCGCGACCAATCTTTACTGCGAAACGTTCTGGTTTTACGTTTTAGTGGTGGAGGTTTGCGGTGAGCGGGGGTAGTTTTTATCCACACTTAGTATTGTCGTTCCTACCCTAGCATAACGCTATTTTTTGCACGCTTAGTCGCCCAAAGTGAATTCGAAATACTACCCCAGATTACGGAATCAATCATTGCCGAAAGCTGCTGATAATCAAGTAATGGAACTACCTGGCGAGAACCGCTACCTGCTAAAATTCGTACTGGTATCAAGTCTGTCATTTTTCATAGGCACGGTACACGGCGTGCTGCAAATGATCCCGTTCATACGCAGCTGGCTGGATTCTATAGGCAGCCCCTACGGCGGCCCGGGGCATATGATCGACCCGCTCGCCCACGCCCATATCAACTTGATTGGCGGGGTCATGATATTGAGCATGGCCGTCACCTACTACTTACTGCCAAAATTTTCCAATACCCCAATCTACTCGCGCCGCCTTGCTGAACATTCATTTTGGTGGACAACTATAGGCGCGATGTGTTTTTACCTCATCCTCATGGTCTTTGGCGTCATCGAAGGAGTTCTGCTGCTCGACAAAAAATCAATCGAGCTCGATCATGTGCACCAGATTTATCGCTCCGTGGTCGCTGTGTCTGCCTCGATCATGGGGATAGGCTTATGGATTTATCTGACCAACATCATGCTTACCATCAAAAACATCTATAAGCGGTCATGAGCATCAGTTGTGCCTGCCCCG
>Ga0316579_10000126_pt1 | contig 21042 bp, 16 predicted proteins | sample J5NA_2_FD_203074 | JGI IMG/M metagenome (GOLD analysis project Ga0316579, IMG submission 203074) | Rhizosphere microbial communities from salt marsh grasses in Alabama, United States - J5-7_160517rDrA | ecosystem: Host-associated > Plants > Roots > Rhizosphere | place: USA: Alabama | collected... | reverse complement strand
ACAGCTCGATCGGCCATATGGGCTTTGCGCTTGTCGGCCTTGCGGCCGGCACGGAGCAGGGCGTGCAGGGCGTGATCATCTATATGGCGATCTATCTCGTGATGACGCTCGGCACCTTCGCCGTCATTCTGTCGCTACGCCGCGACGGCGAGATGGTCGAGGAAATCGATCAGCTCGCGGGCCTTTCACGGACAAGCCCGTTGATGGCCCTTGCACTCGCGATCCTGCTGTTCTCATTAGCGGGCATTCCACCGCTCGCCGGCTTCTTTGCGAAGTTCTACGTCTTCCTCGCGGCCGTCGAAGCGGGGCTCTACGCTCTCGCGATCATCGGTGTACTGCTTAGCGTCGTGGGCGCCTTCTACTACTTGCGCATTGTGAAGCTCATGTATTTCGACGAGCCCGCAAAGGCCTTCGAGCCCATGCCGCGCCCTCTGGCCATTGTGCTTGGCACGGCCGGGGTGTTGATCATGCTCTTCTTCGTTTATCCGTCTCCGCTTGTCGCGGCCGCCGGAACCGCTGCAAAATCGCTTTTTTGAAGTCAGCGCTAATCCGATGGAGCGCGGCGCGTCCGTCCCGCCGCCTAATATTGAACCGTTAGCCGCATACCTGAATGAACCAATTCGCGCGCACTACACCCAAGCTTCCCGCAGGCTATCGCCTTGTCCAATTGGACACGGTGGATTCGACCAACGACGAAGCGAAGCGGCGCGCGGATATGGGCGAGCCCGGCCCCTTGTGGATCTGGTCGGCCCGCCAGTCGAAGGGGCGCGGACGGGCAGGTCGGCACTGGACCTCTCAGGTCGGGAACCTCTTCGCAAGCCTCCTGGTCCGCCTCAACTGTCCGCTTCAGACCGCAAGCCAACTCGCCCTCGTGGCGGGCATCATCACCTACGAGACGCTCTCGAAGCTCATCGCCTATGAAGGTCGCTCCAAACTGCTCCTCAAATGGCCCAACGACGTGCTGCTCGACGAGGAGAAAATCGCGGGGATGCTTCTCGAGAATCTCGGTTCGCCGGGCGATAGACGTTCCGCGGTCGTGATCGGTACGGGTATCAATCTCGCGAGCCATCCCGAGGATCTGCCGCAACCCGCTGTGAGCCTCGACGCCTATGGGCTGACGGTCCAACCGGCCAAAGCGCTGGAAGTGCTCGCGGCGACCACCCATGAATGGCTGAAGCGCTGGGACGAAGGGGCGACCTTCCCGTCCATTCGCCGCGCTTGGCTCGACCGTGCAGGCCCCACGGGACGAAAGCTCGTCGTTCAGATCGGTAACGAGCGGATCGAAGGCACCTATGAGGGTCTCGATCTTGAAGGGGCGCTTCGGCTCCAAACACAGGAAGGCAAGCGCACCATTGCGGCAGGCGATGTCTTCTTCGCGCCCTGACGCCATGGCCGCCCAGGACCCCAAGAGCAAGAACAAGCTGGTCTTCGTCCCGCTCGGCGGCGTGGGCGAGATCGGCATGAACCTGTACCTCTATGGGTATGGTCAGAAGAATGCGTACACCTGGCTCATCGTCGATATGGGCGTGACGTTCGGCGGCGAGTACGAGCCCGGGATCGACGTCATCCTGCCGGACATCCGCTTCCTCGAAGAAGAACGCCACAACATCGCGGGGCTTGTGCTGACCCACGCCCACGAGGACCATTACGGCGCCATTCCCGACCTGTGGCCATTGATCGGACGCGTCCCGATATACGCCACGCCGTTCACGGCGGCGATGCTGCGGGGCAAGCTCGGCGAGGCGCGCATGGACGACGACGATCTGCCGCTCGAGATCGTGCCCTTGGGTGCGCGGCGTCAGATCGGTCCATTCGATGTCGAGCTGATCTCCATGTCCCACTCGATTCCAGAGCCGACTGCGCTTGCGATCCGGACACCCCTCGGAACTGTTCTTCACACGGGCGACTGGAAGCTGGACGAGACACCGCTCACCAGCGCACCGACCGATGAGAACCGCCTGCGCGAGATCGGCCGTGAGGGCCTCGACGCGCTGATCTGCGATTCGACCAATGCCATCCGCGAGGGCGTTTCCCCGTCCGAGGCCGAGGTCGCTGAGAACTTGGTCAAGCTCGTCAAACAAGCACCGGCCTGCGTCGCCGTCACCACCTTCGCCTCCAACGTCGCGCGGCTGGGTTCGGTGGCGAAGGCCGCACGGGCCGCAAAGCGCGAACTCGTCGTGGTGGGCCGCGCCATGTACCGCGTCATCGAAGCGGCCCAGGCGACCGGCTATCTCGACCCGGAACTGCGCTTTCACCAGGAGACGGCCTTCAATCAGTTTCCGCCCGACAAGATCGTGGCACTGTGCACGGGAAGCCAGGGAGAACCGCGCGCCGCGCTGTCGCGCATCGCGTCCGGAGAACATCCGCATGTTTCTCTCAAGAAAGGTGACTGGGTGATCTTCTCGTCGCGCACGATTCCCGGGAACGAGAAATCCGTGGGGCGAATTCAGAATGCCCTGTCCGATAATGCCATTGAGATTCTCACGGATCAGGACGCGCTGGTGCATGTCTCGGGCCATCCGCGCCGAGGGGAATTGGAGCAGCTCTACGGGTGGCTGAAGCCTGCCATTGCGGTGCCCATGCATGGCGAGGGACGGCATTTGGAGGCGCACGCGGAATTGGCCGAGGACCTCGGCGTTGCGGAGGTCGTTCGGGCCCGCAACGGGACGATGGTCCAACTTCTACCGAAGCCGGCCGGCATTATCGATGACGTCCCCGTAGGCCGGCTCTATCGCGACGGCGCGATTCTGACCTCGGCTGACGAGGGCCAAGTTCGGGATCGCCGCAAGCTCAGCTTTGCCGGCATTGCGGCCGTATCGCTTGTCCTGACCACGAAGGGCGAACTTGTCGCCGATCCCGAAGTGACCCTCACGGGGATGCCTGAAGAGGACAATGACGGCGTGCCGCTCGACGAAATCGCGCGCGACGCCGCCATCGGAACGGTCGAAAGCATTCCGCGCCCGCGCCGCAAGGACCCGCAACTCGTCTCCGAAGCGGTCCGCCGCGCGGTCCGGGCAGCTCTGGGACAGGCCTGGGGCAAGAAACCGATCTGTACCGTGTTGACGACCGTACTCTAACCGCCCCAAAAAGAGGGCATTGAACGCCTCAGTTGCCGCTTGGATTGAGGCTGAGATGATTGTTCGAAGGAGCAGAGATTCATGATTGGCCGTCTGAACCATGTAGCCATCGTCGTGCCGGACCTGACGGCCGCGACCGCCGTCTATCGCGACACGCTCGGAGCCACTGTGTCTCCTGAAGAAGATCAGCCGGAGCACGGTGTACGGACGGTTTTCATCGAGTTGCCGAACACCAAGGTCGAACTTCTGGGTGTCCTCGGCGACAACTCGCCGATCGCCGCCTTTCTCGAACGGAATCCTAGCGGCGGCATTCATCACATCTGCTACGAAGTGCCGGACATCATGGAAGCACGCGACCAGCTCACGAAGGAGGGCGCACGCGTCCTTGGTGATGGTGAGCCCAAGATCGGCGCGCACGGCAAGCCGGTTCTCTTCCTTCACCCCAAGGATTTCTGCGGCACCTTGGTCGAGCTCGAAGAGGCCTAGGCCGTGAGTCTTACCTTCGGCATCGCCATCTACTTCGTCATCTGGTGGGTGCTGCTCTTCGCCATTCTGCCCTGGGGCGTTCGCACGTCCGAAGAAGCGGGTGAAGCCAGCAATCCGGGCTTCGCCGACAGCGCACCGCATAAGCCTAAGCTGCTGCCGAAGATCATCGCGACCACAATTGTGTCCGGAATCGTCTTCGCCTTCATCTACGCGATCATGGTGCACCACATCATCCGGCTCGATGACATTCCGTTCTTCCCACGCTACGAGCGGGTACAGGAAGCGCACTAGCGAGCGGCGAAAACCATCTGGTTTGCACTGGCTGGGACACGGCCAAAAAAAAGCAAGATCCCTAAGGACCTTGCTTTTCAAGTGGTTTCTCCTTTACTCCCCCACCGGGACAACTCACGAGGAGCGTGGCGGAAAAGCGGCTGCGCTTGTCTATTTGGTAGACGCGCGCCAGGAGTCTTTCCTCCCAAGACTTGGACCTAAAGTCGTCGACACTCTTGGTCTTTGACACTGTCCAATCTCTAAACGCTTCACGTCACAACCTACGGGGGCCGAGCGCTCTTGCGTTGTGGGCGGACCCTAGCTTGGCCGCGCCAAATTGTCACCATCATTGTGACCGGTCGACGCATATTTGTTCAAAAAAATCGATCACCCAATTTGCGAACCAGAACAATTTGAGCCATTTCGACTTTCGGAACCGAAGAATCTGCCTCACTGGAGGGCAATTTGCACAACTGACTAAAATCAGGGCGCGACTCTGACCTTGAACTATGACCTCGCACAGCTCTGGCGGCCTGAGCGGGCCGATGCTGCGCCACAATTCGGGAACCATCACAAGGGTCAGACAAAGGTTGCGCCGCTCGATTGCCTACACCGGCGAACTTGGCTATTAGCCGCGTCTAGGGTGCGTCATGGTGCCAGCCGCCGCTTGCAAGCCCGATATGAAAACGCGGCCGGCCCTTCTGGCCTTGGCCACAGCAACGCCTTCAGAGCTTCACGATGCGCCTCAGCCGTTTCTTTCTTCCGATCCTGCGCGACGACCCCAAAGAGGCCGAGATCGTCTCGCACCGGCTCATGCTCCGCGCCGGCATGATCCGCCAGTCAAGCGCGGGCATCTACACGTGGCTTCCCCTGGGCTTCCGCGTGCTGAGCAAAATCGAGCAGATCGTGCGCGAGGAGCAGGACCGGGCAGGGGCACTCGAGCTCCTGATGCCGACCATTCAGTCGGCCGATTTGTGGCGCGAGAGCGGACGTTATGACGACTACGGCAAGGAGATGCTGCGCATCCAGGACCGGCACGAGCGCGACATGCTTTACGGTCCCACCAACGAGGAGCTCATCACCGCGATCTTCCGCGACGGCGTGAAGTCCTACAAGGATCTGCCGCGCATCCTCTATCACATCCAATGGAAGTTCCGGGACGAGATCAGACCGCGTTTCGGCGTCATGCGCGGCCGCGAATTCCTGATGAAGGATTCCTACTCCTTCGATCTGACCCAGGACGATGCGCGCAAATCCTATAATCGCATGTTCGTTTCGTACCTGCGCACCTTCGCGCGTATGGGATTGAAGTCGATCCCGATGGCGGCCGAGACGGGCCCGATCGGCGGCGACCTCTCGCACGAGTTCATCATCCTGGCTGAAACAGGTGAAAGCGAAGTCTATTGCCACAAGGACTATCTCGCGATGGAGCCGCCGGGGGCGGATCTGGACTATGACGGCGATCTGGCGCCGCTCGTGCGTGACTGGACGGGCCGATACGCGGCGACGTCGGAGATGCATGACGCGGCACGCTTCGAGGCGGACGTCGCCGAGGCGGACCGTGTCACCGCACGCGGCATCGAAGTGGGTCACATCTTCTTCTTCGGAACGAAGTATTCCGAAGCGATGGGCGCAAAGGTGCAAGGCCCCGGCGGCGATCTGATTACCGTCGAGATGGGCTCTTACGGCATCGGCGTCTCCCGCCTGGTTGGGGCGATCATCGAAGCTTCCCATGATGAGGCGGGCATCATTTGGCCGCAATCGGTGGCGCCTTTCGACATCGGGTTGATCAACCTGAAAGTGGGCGATGAGGCCACCGACGCCGCATGCGAGGACTTCTACGCGCAGCTGCAAAATGCGGGCTTCGACGTGCTATACGACGACCGCGACGACCGCGCCGGGGCCAAGTTCGCCGCCATGGACTTGATCGGTCTCCCCTGGCAGTTGATCGTCGGGCCCAAGAGCCTCAAGGCCGGCGAGGTCGAACTGAAGGAACGTGCGACCGGCGCCCGTCATAGTCTCACCTTCGACTCGGCGTTGACTATGCTCACCGACGCAAGGGCAGGCCGCACCAGGGAAGGCGCATGAGCGCGAGCAGAACCGCAATGAGCGCGAGCGAAACCGTAGCCGAACACATTGAAAGCCCCGCGGCGCCGATCACGCGTCCGTTCGCGCCGTTCGAATGGCTGGTGGCGCTGCGATACCTGCGCGCCCGCCGCAAGGAAGGCTTCATCTCCGTTATCGCGGGTTTCTCCTTCATCGGCATCATGCTCGGCGTCGCGACGCTGATCATCGTGATGGCGGTCATGAACGGCTTCCGGCAGGAGCTGTTCGACAAGATGCTGGGGCTCAACGGCCACGTCGTCGTGCACAGCGTTGGGCAGTTCACGGATTACGATCAGGTCTCCAAGCGCGTAGCCAGCGTCAACGACGTCAAATACGCGCTCCCGCTTGTCGAAGGCCAGGTTCTCGCCTCCACGCCCCTGGGCTCCACCGGCGCTCTTGTGCGGGGCTTGCGCGAAAAAGATCTAAAGAGCCTGAAGGCCATTTCGAGCAAGGTTCATTTCGGCACGCTCGACGGCTTCGACGACAATCCCGGCATCGCGATCGGTAGCCGCATGGCGAATACGCTCAACGTCAAGGTTGGCGATAGCGTCTCGATCCTGACGCCGCGCGGGGCGTCGACACCGCTCGGCACGGCGCCGCGCATCAAGCGCTACCCGGTCGTGGCGATTTTCGAGATCGGCATGTCGGAATACGACGCCTCCATCATGTTCATGCCGCTGAACGAGGCGCAGATATATTTCAATCAGCCCGACTCTGTAACCGTGCTCGAAGTTGTACTGGAATCGCCGGACGAGGTGGCGGAACTTGCGCCCGAGATCCTCAAGGCCGGCGGGCCGTCCATCTATGTCACCGACTGGCGCCAGCGCAACGCGACCTTCTTTTCGGCGCTCCAGGTCGAGCGCAATGTGATGTTCCTGATCCTGACGCTGATCGTCTTGGTGGCGGCGCTCAACATCATCTCGGGCTTGAAGATGCTCGTGAAGGACAAGGCCCGCGACATCGCGATCCTCAGGACAATGGGCGCGACGCGCGGCTCGGTGATGCGCATCTTTCTGATCGCGGGCGCCACCATCGGCGTCGCCGGGACCCTTGCGGGTCTCGCCCTCGGCGTGCTCGTCTGTCTGAACATCGACCACATCCGCTGGTTCGTGTCGTGGCTCACGGACACCGAGCTCTTCCCAGCCGAGCTCTACTATCTGTCCGAGCTGCCCGCCAAGATGGATGTCGGGGAGACGGTGTCCGTCGTGATCATGGCGCTGTCGCTCTCTATCCTGGCCTCGGTCTACCCGGCCTGGCGCGCCTCCCGGCTCGATCCGGTCGAAGCGCTACGCTACGAGTAGGGGGCACCGTGGACGCGATCGAAAGAACACCCACGCTGCAACTGGTCGATCTCGAGCGCGGCTTCACGCAAGGCGGCCGCCGGATCGACGTGCTGAAGAAGGCCTGCGCCAGCTTCTATCCAGGTGAGACCGTGGCGCTGCTCGGGCCCTCAGGCGCCGGCAAATCGACCCTGCTGCATATCGCTGGCCTGCTTGAAACACCCGACACGGGCAGCGTGATCATCAACGGCCGCGACTGCGTCACACTGGGCGACAATGAGCGCACACGAATCCGCCGAATGGAGGTGGGGTTCGTCTACCAATTTCACCATCTGTTGCCCGAGTTCTCGGCGCTCGAGAACGTGATGCTTCCCCAGCTCGTGCTCGGCCGTCCCAAGTACGACGCCGAAGCCCGGGCCAAAGCGCTGTTGGACCCGCTCGGGCTCAAGGACCGGTGGACCCATCGGCCAGCCGAACTTTCCGGTGGCGAGCAGCAGCGCGTCGCCATCGCCCGTGCGGTAGCGAACCAGCCCAAGGTGCTTCTTGCCGACGAGCCGACCGGCAACCTAGACCCGAGCACCGCCGAAAGGGTCTTCGATCAGATGATGCACCTCGTCCGGGACGAGGGCGTCGCCGCCGTGATCGCCACCCACAATCTCGATCTCGCCGCACGCATGGACAGGGTCCTGCGTCTGTCCGATGGATTGCTTGTGGAGGAAGAAGTCACGGTCGTGGAAGCGATCACCTGACCGCCTTGCCATACGGGCTCAAGGGTCCACAATTCCGTCAGGCAACCCGGTGAGTCTCTGACCACCCCGAAGACGGAAGACCATGAGCGACAAGCAACCCTTCGTGCATCTGCGCGTGCATTCCGCCTATTCCTTGCTGGAGGGCGCGCTCAAGATTCCGAAGCTTGTCGAGCTGGCGAAGGCGGACGCGGCACCGGCTTTAGCCCTCACCGATTCCAACAATTTGTTCGGCGCACTCGAATTCTCCGAGGCCGTTTCTGGGGCAGGCATCCAGCCCATCATCGGCTGCACGCTGAGCGTAACGTTCGAGAAGTCCGCCAAGACGGGCAGCGCGCCGGAGCCGGTAAACCACCAGACCCCCGACGGCCGCATCGCGCTGCTGGCAAAGGACGAGGCCGGCTACGGCAATCTGATGGAGTTGACGACCCGCGCGTACTTCACGGCGGCCGAGACCGGAGAGGCCTTCGTCACCATCGACGAACTGGCGAACCACGCGCAAGGCCTGATCGCGCTCAGCGGGGGCCCCGAGGGCCTCGTGGACACGGCCTTCGCGGACGGGAACGCGGAACTCGCCCGGCACCGGGTCGAGGCGCTGCATTCGATCTTTGGAGACCGGTTCTACATTGAACTGCAACGCCATGGCCTGGCGCAGGAAAAAGCGGTCGAGCCACAGCTCCTACAAATGGCCTACGAGCTTGAGGTCCCGCTTGTGGCCACGAATGAGCCGTTCTTCGCCACCACGGACGATTTCGAGGCGCACGATGCTCTGATCTGCATCGCGCAAGGCAGCTACGTCGCCGTCGACGACCGCCGCCGCCTGAGCCCCGAGCATTACTTCAAGTCAGCGGACGAGATGCGGGCCCTATTCGCGGACCTGCCCGAGGCCATCGAGAACACCGCCGAGATCGCCCAGCGCTGCGCCTTTCGGCCACAGAAACACAGCCCGATCCTGCCGGCGTTTTTTTCAGGCGGCGAGGCAAGCGCGGCCCTTGCAGAGACCGAAGCCGAGGAGCTGAAACGCCAGGCGGAAGAGGGGCTTACCGCCCGCCTTGCACAGCACGGTACAGCACCGGGCTCGGACGAGGCGGCCTACCGCGAGCGGCTCGCCTTCGAACTCGAGATCATCACCCGCATGAACTATCAGGGCTACTTCCTGATCGTTTCGGACTTCATCAAATGGACCAAGGGCCAGGGCATTCCCGTGGGGCCCGGACGTGGTTCCGGCGCCGGTTCGCTGGTCGCCTACGCGCTGACGATCACCGACCTTGATCCCATCCGCTTCGGGCTCCTGTTCGAGCGCTTCCTGAACCCGGAACGCGTGTCCATGCCCGACTTTGATATCGACTTCTGCCAGGACCGGCGGGACGAGGTCATCACCTATGTGCGCGACCGCTACGGTGCAGACCGGGTAGCGCAGATCATCACCTTCGGTAAGCTCCAGGCCCGCGCGGTGCTGCGCGATGTGGGCCGCGTGCTGCAGATGCCTTACGGGCAGGTGGACCGGCTCTGTAAGCTCGTCCCGATGAACCCAGCCAACCCGGTCACGCTGCCCCAGGCCATTGCCGGCGAGCCGCGCCTGCAGGAAGAGCGCGACAAGGAGCCGATCGTCGCCAAGCTGCTCGACATCGGACAGAGGCTCGAAGGGCTCTACCGCCACGCCTCGACCCATGCGGCGGGCGTCGTGATCGCCGACCGGTCGTTGACTGAGCTCGTGCCGCTCTATCGCGACGCGCGCGCGCAGCTTCCGGCGACGCAATTCAATATGAAATGGGCGGAGGCGGCCGGACTGGTGAAGTTCGACTTCCTGGGACTGAAGACGCTGACCGTCATCGACATGGCGCGGCGGCTCATCGCCCGAGACGGGCCGAACATCGACCCGGCGAAGATCCCGCTCGATGACACCAAGACCTACGAACTGATCCAGCGGGCGGAGACGATCGGCGTGTTCCAGCTGGAAAGTCAGGGCATGCGCGATGCGTTGCGCAAGCTGAAGCCGGACCGGTTCGAGGACATCATCGCCATGGTCGCTCTCTACCGACCGGGGCCGATGGACAATATCGAAACCTTCGTGAACCGGAAGCACGGCAAGGAGGAGATCGAGACCCTCCATCCCATGATCGAACCCATCCTGGCGGAGACCTACGGCGTCATCATCTACCAGGAGCAGGTGATGCAGATCGCACAGGTCCTGTCCGGCTACTCGCTGGGCGAAGCCGACCTGCTGCGCCGGGCCATGGGCAAGAAGATCAAGGCCGAGATGGACAAGCAGCGCAAGCGCTTCGTCGACGGTGCCGTGGCGAACGGGGTCCAGAAGGGCCGGGCGGAGTATATCTTCGAACTCGTCGCGAAGTTCGCGGGCTACGGCTTCAACAAATCCCACGCGGCGGCCTATGCGCTGATCGCCTACCAGACCGCCTATCTCAAGGCGAACTACCCGTCCGAATTCGTCGCGGCCTCCATGACCCTCGACATGGGCAATGCCGACAAGCTCAACAGCTTCGCCCAGGAGGCGCGGCGGCTCGGCATCAAGCTCAAACAGCCGTCGGTGAACCACTCTGAAGTTGGTTTCATCCCGAATGGAAAGGCAATCCGCTATTCCCTTGCCGCGCTTAAGAATGTCGGACAGCCGGCCGTCGAATCCATCGTCGCGGAGCGGAACGCCAACGGTCTCTTCGGCGACATTTCGGACTTCGCACGCCGCTTGAACCCGCGCCACGTCAACAAGCGGGCCTTGGAGACCCTCTCGATGGCGGGGGCCTTTGACGAACTCGGCATCGACCGGGCGACGGCGCTCGAAAACGTCGACCGGATTATCCTGGCCGGAAACAGCGCGCAGGAAGCCCGCGCCGGCGGCCAGAACGATCTGTTCTTCTCCGGCGGCAATCAGGCCCCGCCGCCGATCGAGCTGCGCAAGGCAGATCCCTGGCTTCCGACTGACAGGCTTGCCAAAGAGTTCGACGCCGTGGGCTTCTTCCTGACCGGGCACCCGCTCGACGAATACAGCGAGGTCCTCAAGTCTCTCGGCGTGGAGACCTGGACCGAATTCTCAGCGAAGGCCCAAACCAAGCGGGTAGTCGGCCGGCTCGCCGGAACGGTCCTGTCGTCACGCGAGCGCAAGGGCAAGACCGGCAACCCATACGCATTCGTGGCCTTTTCCGACGCCACTGGCCAATTCGAGGCGGTGATCTTCTCCGAAGCGCTGATTGCCGGCCGGGACCTTCTCGAGGCGGGCTCCGTGGTGCTCCTGGACGTGGAGGCCGAAGCGGAGGGTGAGAACGTGCGCGTCCGTGTCCAAGGGCTCTCGTCACTGGACAACACTGCCGAGGAACGCTCGTCGGGCATGAAGGTCACGCTGGACGATCCGCAAGCCTTGCCGTTGCTCGCCGCACAGGTCGGGTCCGAGGGCGGGCAGGGGCGCTTTCAGCTTCGCCTTCTCGTCGACGGCAAGGAGGTTGAGTTCGAGGTGCCGCAGGGCATCGACTCCACGCCGCGGCAGCGCAGTGCGCTGAAGCTCCTCGACGGTGTCCGGGACGTCAGCGCGCTGTAGAAAGCCCGGCGGCCACGAGCCCTTGTTTTGGAGGCGTTTCCAGACTTGCCAAGCGCGGACCGGCCCCCTATAAGGCGCACCATCTCACACGCGGGGATCAAGCGTCACAAAGGTTCTCTATAACCCTTGCGCTCGCTCCGGTGACCGGTTTTTGGCCGGTCTCTCAACGCCCCGCGGCGGAAAAACCGGAAAAAGGAGTCTGCAGTCCCATGGCACTGCCCGATCTATCTATGCGCCAGCTCTTGGAAGCTGGGGTTCACTTCGGCCACCAGACCCATCGCTGGAACCCGAAAATGGCGCCGTTCATCTTCGGCTCCCGGAACAACATCCACATCATCGACCTGACCCAGACGGTGCCGTTGCTGCACCAGGCTCTGGTCGCCGTTTCCGACGTTGTCGCCAAGGGCGGACGCGTGCTCTTCGTGGGCACCAAGCGTCAGGCCACCGAAGCCATCGCGGAAGGCGCGCGCTCCTCGGCGCAGTACTTCATCAATCATCGCTGGCTCGGCGGCACGCTGACGAACTGGCGGACCATTTCGCATTCCATCAAGCGCCTGAAGGCCTTGGAGGAGTTGCTTGAGGGCGAGCATCGCGGCCTGACCAAGAAAGAGCTGCTCCAGCTGACCCGCGAGAGGGACAAGCTCGAAATCTCCCTGGGTGGCATCAAGGACATGGGCGCGCCGCCGGACCTCATCTTCGTGATCGACACCAACAAGGAGTCCATCGCGATCGCGGAGGCCCGCAAGCTGAACATTCCCGTCGTCGCGATCGTCGATTCCAACTGCGATCCGGACGGCATCACCTATCCCATTCCGGGTAACGACGACGCCGGGCGTGCCATCACGCTCTACTGCGACCTGATTGCCCGTGCCGCCATCGACGGTATCGAGCGCGGTCAGGGGTCTGTCGGCGTTGATCTCGGCGAGGCCGAGGAGCCCATGGCCGAACCGGCAATCGAAGAGGCCCCGGCAACGGAAGCCGCTGCGGCCGAGGCCCCCGAGGCCGAGTCCAAAGAAAACGCGTAAACGAAAGACCGGGCTTTTCGGCCCGGGCAAAGTGAAGAGGAACGGATGGCGACGATCACTGCGGCCATGGTCAAGGAGCTCCGCGAGAAGACCGGCGCGGGCATGATGGACTGTAAAGCGGCCCTGAACGAGAACGACGGCGACATGGAAGCCGCCGTCGATTGGCTTCGTGCGAAAGGCCTCGCCAAGGCGGCGAAGAAGGCCGGGCGCATTGCGGCAGAAGGCCTGATCGGCATTTCCGAGACCGACTCCGAGGCGGCTCTTGTCGAAGTCAATTCAGAGACGGACTTCGTGGCCCGCAACCCGAGCTTCCAGGAAATGGTCAACGCCATCTCCGACGCGGCGATCAAGGCGAAGGGCGACATCGAGAAGCTCGGCGCGGAAGCCTATGCCGGTGGCGACAAATCCGTCGCCGACACGCTGAAAGAAATGGTTGGCTCGATCGGCGAGAACATGACCCTGCGCCGGACGGCCCATCTCGCCGCCGACAACGGCGTGGTCGCCAGCTACATGCATAACCAGGCGGCCCCAGGTCTGGGCAAGATCGGCGTGATCGTCGCGCTGGAGTCGGCCGGCGATGCGGAAGCCGTAAAGGGCTTCGGCAAGCAGGTCGCCATGCACATCGCGGCGACGAACCCGCAAGCTATCGACACCGACAGCCTGGACCAGGAGCTGGTCGAGCGCGAACGCACCGTGCTCACCGAGCAGGCGAAGGAGTCTGGCAAGCCGGACAATGTCATCGAAAAGATGGTCGAGGGCCGCTTGCGGAAGTTCTACGAGGAAGTGGTTCTGCTCAAGCAGCCCTTCGTGCATGACCCGGACAACACGGTCGCTAAGGCCATGGAAGCCGCCGGCAAGGACGCTGGCGCGCCGATCAAGATTGTCGGTTTCTACCGTTTTGCCCTGGGCGAGGGCATCGAGAAGGAAGAAAGCGACTTCGCCGCCGAGGTTGCCGCCGCTGCCTCGGGCGCATAGGGTTCGGGCGGTGGCTCGGAGCCGAGTCGCCGCCTGTCCAAGCCTGGGTGGGCCGGAACCGTTTCGGTCCGGCCTGTTTTTGGGTCATTCCTGTCATATTGCCGCCGGAGCCATGCGTTGATGGACACACCGTCTGCTGCAAAGTCGCGCTACAGGCGCGTACTGGTCAAACTCTCCGGGGAAGCGCTCGCCGGCGATAAGGGCTTCGGGATCGACCTCGAGATCATCGACCCGATCGCCAAGGATATCGCCTCGGCAGCGGCGATGGGCGTCGAGATCTGCGTCGTCGTCGGCGGTGGCAATATCTTTCGAGGCATGATGGCGGCAGAAGGCGGGATCGACCGCGCACGCGCCGACTACATGGGCATGCTGGCCACGGTGATGAACGCGCTTGCGCTTCAGACCGCGATCGAACGGGCAGGGCAGACGGCCCGCGTGCTCTCGGCGATCCCGATGCCGACGGTCTGCGAACCCTATATCCGGGACAAGGCGCTCGATCATCTCGCCAAGGGGCGGGTGCTGGTGTTCGCCGGCGGGACCGGCAATCCGTTTTTCACCACCGATACCGCGGCCGCATTGCGCGCCGCGGAGATGGAATGCGAGGCCCTGTACAAGGCCACGCAGGTCGACGGCGTCTATTCCGCCGACCCCAAGAAAGTGCCGGATGCAAGGCGCTATGACCGGCTGAGCTATGCGGATGTCCTCAAGCAGGATCTTAAGATCATGGATGGGGCGGCAATCGCCCTTGCCCGGGACAACCGGATTCCGATAATTGTGTTTTCGATCAAGAACCAAGGCAGCTTGGCTTCTGAACTCCAAGGGCAAGGGGCCTCGACGACGATCGACGGCGGTTAGGCTGTCCCACTCATTCGGAAACGCCGACACAACGCGCCAGGACCGGCATGGCAAGCCGGAATAATGGCGGCTAGGGAAGATAAGATGGCTGACTTTGACTTGGACGAAATCGAACGGCGGATGCGCGGCGCGCTGAGCGCCCTCAAGCACGAATTCAGCGGACTGCGCACGGGCCGCGCCAGCGCCAGCCTGCTCGATCCTGTCATGGTGTCGGCCTATGGCAATCCCATGCCGCTGAACCAGGTTGCGACCGTCAACGTTCCCGAAGCACGCATGATCACCGTGCAGGTCTGGGACAAGAGCCAGGTGCCCGCTGTCGAGAAAGCCATCCGCGAGTCCGACTTGGGATTGAACCCGGTTGTCGAAGGCCAGCTCCTGCGGCTTCCGATCCCCGAACTCAACGAGGAGCGGCGCCAGGAACTGGCGAAGGTCGCTCACAAATATGCGGAACAGGGCCGTATCGCCGTGCGCAACGTGCGCCGCGACGGGATGGAGCACTTGAAGAAGGCCGAGAAGGACGGCGACATGGGCAAGGACGAGCACCATGCGCTGGCCAACAAGGTTCAAGACTTGACCGACAAGATCATCAAGGAAATCGACGAGGCGCTCGCCACGAAGGAAGCGGAGATCATGCAGGTCTGATGGGGACCTCCATCCTGACGCTTATTGGCAGGCTGCGGAGAAGCACGCTGTGACGCTCGTAGTGGACAACAAATGGGGTAGTGAAACCCAACCCGGACCCCGGCATGTCGCCATTATCATGGACGGCAACGGCCGCTGGGCCGCGGAACGCCGCTTGCCGCGGATCGAAGGCCACCGGCGCGGCGTGGAAGCCGTACGCCGGACAGTGGAAGCGGCCGGCGATCTCGGCATCACGCACCTCACGCTCTTCAGCTTTTCCTCCGAGAACTGGTCACGGCCCGCCGAAGAGATCAGAGACCTGTTCGGCCTGTTGCGGTGGTTCATCCGGCGCGATCTTGCCGACCTGCACAAGAACGGCGTGCGCATTCGCATCATCGGGTCCCGCGCAGACCTGGACAACGACATTCAAAGCATGCTGGACGATGCCGTTGAGCTGACCAAGGAAAACTCGGCGCTCAACCTCACGATCGCCTTCAACTACGGGTCCCGCAACGAGATCGCCCGTGCCGCAACGCGTATCGCCGAAGACGTCAAGGCCGGCGTGCTGACGCCGGAAGAAATGACGGAAGAGTTGTTCGGCTCTTATCTCGATACGGACGGCTTGCCCGATCCCGACCTGCTCATTCGCACCTCCGGCGAGTTGCGCCTGTCGAACTTCCTACTCTGGCAGCTTGCCTATACCGAATTCGTCTTTGTAGACACCTATTGGCCCGACTTCAACAAGACGCACTTCGAAGAAGCCATCGCCGAGTTCCAGCGGCGGAACCGCCGCTTCGGCGGTCGCTCCGTGAGATCGACGGCGTGACATCTTCGCCGCCTTCCCACGACCAGTCGTCGGAGCCCGAGCCCAAAGCATCACCCGAACTGTGGCGCCGGATCGGGTCCGCCGTTTTCCTGGCCGCGCTCACGCTCGCGGCACTGGTAATCAGCCCCTGGACATTTCTCATCCTGGTCATCGCGTCGGCCACGATTCTATTTTGGGAATGGGGCGCCGCAACGCGCGCAACGGGCGGGGATGCGACAACCATCATTCAAGTCGCTTCCGTGACCGCCACCGTCATTTTTGTGGCGGTCCACAAATTCGAACTGGCAGCGATCGTCTTCGGGGCGACCGTCCTTACACTGTTCATTTCTGGCTACCAGAAGAAAACGCCCCGGGAAGCGCGGCTCGACGCTGGCGGCTTGATCTATGTCGCGCTGCCGGCAGCCGCGCTGGTATGGCTTCGCAGCGATCCGTCTCATGGAGCGACGGCATCTTACGGCCTCACGGCGATCTTGTTCGTTCTCCTTGTCAGCTGGACCACGGACACGGCGTCCTATGTTGGCGGCCGCACGTTCGGCGGCCCAAAGTTCGCGCCCACGATCTCGCCCAAAAAGACTTGGAGCGGCTTCGTGATCGGCATCGTGACGCCCATGCTGGTCGGCGTGCTGTTCGCCTTCTATCTGGGTAACAGCTCACCGGTGGCACTGGCGGTTGTGGCATTAGTGCTTGCCTTCGCCTGCCAGATGGGTGACTTGCTTGAGAGCGCCGTGAAGCGCAGTCTTGGCATCAAGGATATGAGTCAGCTCATTCCGGGCCATGGCGGCTTTTTCGACCGTATCGACAGCCTGCTGATGGCGGCGGTCGTGGCAGCGTTGATTGCCCTGCGGAACCCTGCATTTCCAGGCGCCGGGCTCTTGATTTGGTGAGGCGCGTACCCTGTTTCCCGTAAATGAAGACGCCGGCTCAAAGCCCCGTTCGAGCGCCAAGCAGCCGAAGCGGATCAGCGTGCTCGGCGCCACCGGTTCCATCGGCGAGAGCACACTCGATCTCGTCGGGCGCAATCCGGACGACTACAACGTTATCGCGCTGACAGGGAATAAGAACGTCGCGCGGCTCGCGGAGCTTGCCGTGCAGCATGGCGCGAAGCTGGCCGTGACGGCGGATGCGGGAAGCTACAAGGATCTTCTGCTGGCTTTGGCCGGCACAGGCATCGAAGTCGCGGCGGGTCCGAAGGCTCTCTTGGATGCCGCGTCCCGTCCCGCGGATTGGATCATGGCAGCCATCGTCGGCGTCGCCGGTCTGCGGCCCACCCTCCGTGCGGTGAAGCAGGGAACGGCCGTCGCCCTCGCCAACAAGGAATGCCTCGTCTCCGGCGGCGAGATCTTCATGCGCGAAGTTGCTCGGCACGGCGCGACGCTGTTGCCGGTAGACTCCGAACATTCCGCCGCCCGTCAGGCCATGACCGGCACCGAGCCCGACAAGATCGAAACCGTCTGCCTGACCGCGTCGGGCGGTCCGTTCCGAACCTGGAGCGTCGACCAGATGGCGGCGGCCGGCCCCGAGCAGGCGCTGAAACATCCGAACTGGTCGATGGGCGCGAAAGTCACGATCGATTCCGCGTCTCTCATGAACAAAGGGCTGGAGCTCATCGAGGCGCATCATCTGTTCGCGCTGCCGCCGGAGAAACTGGACGTGCTCGTCCATCCTCAGTCCATCGTTCACTGCCTCGTGCAAATGACCGACGGGGCGGTCCTGGCTCAATTGAGCTGCCCGGACATGCGCACGCCGATCGCCTACAGCTTGGCTTGGCCGGAGCGGATGCACGTGCCGAATGAGCGCATCGACCTCGCGGCGCTGGGCGCACTCACATTCGAGGCGCCGGACCCCGAGCGGTTCCCGGCCTTGCGCTTGGCCAAGGAGGTCTTGGAGACAGGCGGTGGCGCCGGCGCCGTCTTGAACGCGGCCAACGAGGTCGCCGTTGCAGCCTTCCTCCAGAAGCGGCTAGGGTTCTTAGGCATTGCCGGGCTGGTGGAGACCACGCTGGTCGACTGCGCCGACCTGATTGCTCTCTCGGCGGACAGCGCGGAGGACGTCTACGAGATCGACGAGGAAGCGCGCCGGCGGGCGCGGGAGCGGCTGCCCCGGTGGGCGGGCGCGGATGCGGGGGAATAGAACGCCGCAGGCCGCCCTACACGGCGGCACCAGGTACATCGGCGTGCGCCGGAACACGCGTGCGCGAACACAGTGACTAAGAAGGGCCCAATTCTCTAGGTATTTGGACTTATGGATATATTCGCATCGCTCGCTGGTTTTGGCGGAACCTTTCTCAGCTATCTCATCCCGTTCCTGTTCATTCTGACCATTGTGGTCTTCGTCCACGAGATGGGGCACTTCCTCGTGGCGCGCTGGTGCGGCGTGGGCGTCAAGGCGTTCTCGATCGGCTTCGGTCCCGAGATTTTTGGATTCAACGACAAACATGGCACACGCTGGCGCGTGGCCTGGATCCCGCTCGGGGGATACGTCAAATTCATCGACGACGAAAATGCCGCAAGCGCCGGGCAGAAATCGCTGGAGTCGCTGCCGGAAGCGGACCGGGACAAGACATTTCAAGGAAAATCGCTAGGTCAGCGGGCCGCCATCGTCGCCGCCGGCCCCTTCGCGAACTTCATCTTCGCGGTTCTGATTTTTACGGCCGTTTTCAGTATCTTCGGTGAACGCATCACGGCCGCAAAGGTGGATGCGATCAATCCGGACAGCGCCGCCGAACGGGCCGGTTTCCAGCCGGGCGATGTCATCAAGAGCATCGACGGCACGACAATTGCGAATTTCTCGGATATGCAGCGGATCGTCGCAACAAGCCCTGACCGGGAACTGCGTTTTGTGGTCGACCGGGACGGCAAACCCGTCGATTTGACGGCGACTCCGGAACGGAAGGAAATCACCGACCGCTTTGGAAACACGTTCAAAATCGGTCTTTTGGGGATCCAGCGGAGCGCCTCGCCGGACGACTGGACCCTGAAGCGCCACGACCCCGCCACGGCCTTCGTGATGGGCGTCAAGGAGTGCTATTTCGTCGTGTCGAGATCCCTCGGATATCTCTACGACGTGATCAAGGGGCGTGAAGATGCCGACCAGCTCGGCGGGCCCCTGAGAATAGCTCAAGTATCGGGGCAGGTTGCGACGGCTGGCTTTCTTGCGCTGCTCAATCTCGCCGCCATCATCTCGGTCAGTATTGGGCTCATCAATCTTTTCCCAATACCTATGCTCGATGGTGGCCATCTGTTGTTTTACGGGATCGAGGCCGTACGGGGGAAACCGTTGAGCGAAACCACCCAAGAAATCGGTTTTCGCATTGGCCTTGCGTTCGTCCTCATGCTAATGATCTTTGCAACCTGGAACGATCTGATTCATTTGAAGTTTCTGTGATAGTGGGATTGGCGGGCAGGGGACGAAAAGAACCGCTCGATTTCACCTGAAAAGAGACGAAACGTATCTAAAATCGGCCACAAACAGATGGCCAGCTAGGTTTGTAGGCGTAAGCCTATGAGGGGTTTGGGTTAACGGGGGATTACACCAGAAATGGTGCGGTGGACGTTGGAAAGAGGGCTGATAGCAGTCCTCCTAATGATGTGTAGCGTCCCGCTCTCGCTGTGTCTCAGCGCGGGCTTTGGCGACCTCACAGCCGCTGCCCAGAACGCCACGATCAGTTCGGTCGTTGTGCAGGGCAACCAACGCGTCGAAGCCGAAACGATCCGCTCATACCTCACCTTTTCGGCTGGCGACCCCTACGACCCCGGCGAGATCAATCAATCCCTGAAAACCCTCTTCGCCACCGGCCTTTTCAAGGACGTCCGCATCCGCCGCCAAAACTCCACGGTGGTCGTCGTGGTGGTCGAGAACCCCGTCGTCGCGCGCGTGCGCTTCGAAGGCAACAAGGACGTCGAAAGCGATACCCTCAGCGCCGAAGTGCAAGTGAAGCCGCGGTCCGTCTACACCCAAGCCCGCGTTCAGGCGGACGAGCAACGAATCCGCGATGTCCTCGCCCGCCAGGGCCACTATGACGCGCAAGTCAGCGCTCAGGTCATTCCGCTTGGTGGCAACCGGGTCGAGGTCGTCTACCAGATCGGCGAAGGCGTAAAGACCAAGGTCAAGGCCATCAAGTTCGTCGGCAACGATGCCTTCAGCGCCTCTCAGCTGCGGTTTGTGGTGACCACGAAACGGACGAGCTGGCTCAGCTTCCTGAAGAACGACAACATCTACGACCCGGACCGGCTCGCGCTGGACCGCGAACTGCTGCGCCAGTTCTACCTGAAGAACGGCTACGCGGATGTCCGTATCCTCTCCTCGAACGCCGATATCATTCCGGGCGAAGGCGGCGGCGGTTGGTTGAACCGCAATGAAGGCGGCTTCGTCATCACGTTCGAGATCTACGAAGGTCCGCGGTACGACTTTGGCTATATCGATATCGAGAGTTCCTTGCCGTCCCTGGACGTCAACGCGCTCGGCGGCGCCCTGCTGACCAAGCCCGGCAAGCGCTACAACGTCGAGAAGGTCGAGAAGACTGTCGAAGCGCTGACCGTCAAGGTCTCCGAACAAGGCTACGCCTTCGGACAGGTCCGGCCCCGTTTCGACCGCGATCCAACCACGCAGACGATCAACATAACCTATGTGATCGACGAAGGTCCGCGGGTTTACATCGAGCGGATCAACATCGTCGGTAACTACCGTACGGAAGATCAGGTTATTCGCCGTCAGTTCCGGTTGGCGGAGGGCGACGCCTATAACCGTCTGCTGATCGAGGCGGCCCGGAAACGGCTACGCTCACTCGGCTTCTTCAAGACCGTCGACATTCAGACGGAGCCTGGCAGCGCGCCTGACCGCGTCGTCATCAACGTCGTTGTCGTCGAGCAGCCGACGGGCGAGTTCTCATTTGGTGTCGGCTACTCCACGACTGAAGGTGTCATCGGCGACGTCAGCGTCACCGAGAGAAACCTCATGGGCCGCGGCCAATATGTGCGGCTGGGACTGTCGGGCAGCCTTGAGCGCTTCCAGGTGGACTTCAGCTTCACCGAGCCGGCCTTTCTCGGCCGGAACATCGCCGCCGGTTTCGACCTCTTCCACAAGGAAGTCGACCTAACCAACGTGGCCTCGTTCAAGCAACGCGATACGGGCGGCAACCTTCGTATCGGTTTTCCCGTCGCCAACAATACGCAGCTCGGCTTGCGCTACCGGCTTCAGCGCGAGGAGATCTACGACGCCACACGAGA
>Ga0316579_10000125_pt1 | contig 21049 bp, 12 predicted proteins | sample J5NA_2_FD_203074 | JGI IMG/M metagenome (GOLD analysis project Ga0316579, IMG submission 203074) | Rhizosphere microbial communities from salt marsh grasses in Alabama, United States - J5-7_160517rDrA | ecosystem: Host-associated > Plants > Roots > Rhizosphere | place: USA: Alabama | collected... | reverse complement strand
TCCCGCGGATCGGGCAGAACGTTCCCGCGGGTCCGGAGGCATCAGAGGCCGCGCATTCCGAGGCGCTGCCGGATCCCCGGATCCGAGCACATCCCGTGGACGTTCCGGGTACGCTCTCACATGGCGAATCTCGCCGATAGTTCGTGCCGGTGCCTGATGTTCAGCTTTCGATATGCCCTGGTGAGGTGTTGCTCGACGGTGCTCACCGTGATGAACAATTTGCTGGATATCTCGCGATTGGTGTATCCCTGGGCCGCCAAGGAGGTCACCCGGATCTCCGCGTCGGACAACAGCTGCACCACCTCGTCCGGGCCCCGCATGATCCCCGGGGATTCCGGTCTCGGGATCCTGACGGGTTCCGGGACGAGGGAGGAACCCAGTTCCTCGGCCCCGCACGCCTTGGCCATGTGCCAGGCCTGCCGGATGACGACCCGCGCCTTCCCGATCGATCCCTGCTTCTGATGCGCCCGACCGAGTTCGGCCAGGGTCAGGGCGAGTTCGCACCGGTTCCCGGTCGGCTGCAGCGCCTCGGAGGACTGCGTCAGCAACTGAACCTGTTGAGCCGGGGACGTCTGCATGGCGGCGAGAGCGCGCAGGGCGATGCCGAAGGACCGCCCCTGGCTCGGGTCGACCAGGGTCAGGTGTTCGTTCAGGCACTTCATCGCCCGGTCGCGCTTGCCGGAACGCAACCACGCCTCGGCCGTCCCCAGGCGCCACGGTGCCAGTACCGGGCAGTCCAGGCCCCAGGACTGCATCTTCTCGCCGCAGGCCACGAAGTCCGCGAGGGCCGCGGACTGCTGTCCCCTCGCCAGATGGTGCCGTCCCCTCGCGTACAGGTAGTGCAGTCCGTAGCGGGTCTGGAAGACCTCCGCCGGGAGGGGGCGGCTGACGAGTTCGTCCGCGACGTCGTGCTGTCCCATGGCCGTGGACGCCTCGATCGCGGTGGCCAGCGGCAGGGCGATCCCCGCGGACCAGCTCTGCCGGGACAGGGAGTCCAGGGCGGTGTTGGCCCGGGTGAGGGCCGAACGCAGTTCCCCGAGATGGAGGGAGACCAGGGCCCGGGTCGCGGTCAGGGTCGCCGTCCAGGTAGATGCCTTGCGTTCGGCGGCCTTGGCCAGCAGGAGGTCGCACCAGTCCGCCGCTGCCTTGGCCCGGTCCATGTACACCAGGGTCATGACGGCCGAGATGAGGGTCTCGATCTGTTCGTCCCCCACGGGAACGCTGTGAAGGACCCGGTTGACCTCCGCGACCGTCGTCTCGTCGGCATTCCTGGTCAGCGCTGCCCACAGTGCACGCTTGGCGGACAGCCGGGGGGCTCCGACCGTCGGCATGCTCCCGGTTCCCTTGGGGGACGGTTTCGCCAACGTGGGAGCCATGTGGTCGGCGGCCTCGGGGAAGGTGCAGGCCAGCCACAGGCGGATGACGTCGAGGTCGAACTGCAGTCGGCGGTCCCCGCTGTCGGCGGGGACGTCGATCTTCTCCAGGACGCTGACGGCGTCGTGGGTCCTGCCCCGTTCCAGCAGCGCCGTGGACAGCTGTGCCATCGTCCGCGGTGGCAGGCCCCCGGACCGTGCCGGGCCCACGAGAGTCTGCAACAACCGTGTCGAGGACTCCGGGCAGTCACGCCACAGGATGCGTGCGTGCAGCATCTTGATCTGATGACGCTGCAGCCGCCCCTGTGCGCACCTCTCGGCGAGTTTGAGGCACTCGGTGGCCAGGCGGACCTGGTCGTCGGCCACCGCCTGCTCCTGGGCCTCCATCAGGAGGCGCACGGCCCAGTCCTCCTGGATGGGGCCGGCGGCGATGAGGTGCGGAGCGACGACGATCGCTGGAGCGCCCTCCTGACGCAGGAGCCACCCGGCCCTGCGGTGCAGGCGAGCGCGTTCCTCGACGGGGGTGTCGTCCAGTACCGCGGTGCGGATGGAACCGTGCCGGAAACAGGCCCCGTCCACGAGCTTCGACTCGTTGAGGATCTTCATCGAGGTGGTGACGGTCCGTTCCTCCATCTCCAGGAGCTGACCGAGCACGGTCGAGGAGTCGCAGCCGTCCAGGACCGCCAGGCCCCGTGCGACCTGGAGCACTTCAGGACCGCTGCGGTGGACGCAGGCCAGGGCGGTCTCCTGGAACAGATCCCCGGTCACCGGGCCGTAGACGGCGTCCGGCGTCCGACCGGCCTGGGCGACGTGATCGTTGAGCAGGGCGCGCAGGAGGACGGGATTGCCTCCGCTCACCTGCTGGTACGACGAGGCGTGCCGTCCGGCGTACGCCGAGCCCAACCGGTGGGAGACGACCTGTCTCACGCCGTCCGTGCTCAGGGCACCGAGCTGGACGTGCAGGATCCCCGCACGACAGGTGAGTTCCGCGAGCGCTTCCTGCCACTGCGTGATTCCCGGAATACGGTGAGTCAGGAGAATCGTGACGGGCAGTCTCCGGGAACGTCGGATCAGGTAGAGCAGGCACTGCAGGGACTGCGGGTCGCAGAACTGCACGTCGTCGACGCTGATCACCACGGGACGACGGGCGCTCAGGGTCACGAGCATCCGGTGGCTGGCATGCATCACCCGTGCCGAGCTCGGCACGGGTCTGTTGGACGTGGCGCCGGCGGCCCGTTCGAGCAACAGGGACAGGCTGGTGTTGTTCCCCGCCAGGTCGCAGTCCTGCAGCAGCTGTCCCAGGACCCCGTAGGCGAAACCGCGCTCGTCCCGCGACCCCACGGCGCTCAGGACCGTGTGCCCGCGTGCCGCCGCGCGGTCGGTGAGCGTCCCCAGCAGAGTGCTCTTCCCGAAGCCGACACCACCGCTGATGACCGCGGTCGCGCCCCTTCCCTCGGCGCACACCGCAAGTAACAGCGCGAGTTGATTCAGGACCTCATCGCGCTCGACGATCATCGGACAGTAACCCTCCCAACACCATCCGTGCTCCTCTAGTCAGGTGAACAACAGAGGAAACCCCCCGCGAAACCGAATGGATGCGCGTTCGGCCGCCCCCGTGCTCGGTACCCGCTCCGCCCCGGGACCACGACCACGACGAGTGACCGCCATGCCCTGAGCACCGAGTAATGGCAGCCCTGTCGAGGTATCCCGGTGTCCGATCCACTATCAGTCGCATGGTACTCGACACTTCGCCCGAAGCAATCGGACAGTGAGGACAGGTTCATCTACGTACGTAAGTGTTCAACCCTGTCATCACATGTCACGCCCGCCCCCACCACTACGGATCAAGACATCCTGATCGGGTTTTTCCCAAACTTCGGCAAACAGGAACACAAACAGTACAACCGAACGCATCCAAATGATCACTATGTGTGATAGCCAATGTTGTCCCCTAGTACGTTTTCCTGATTTCCCGCGCACCCCGTGGGACGGTGCAGGGTTCAAGGAACAAACGGACATATTCACCGTACCGATGCCACCAATAGGAAGATCCGTTCCCACTGTCGGATCATCGAACATGCGGTTCCCCGGGACCCACCCGTTGCTCGGTATCTGTCATGAAACCCGACGGATCCCCTGGTGAACGAAGGGGTCGGACCCGCACGGGATCGAGATCCCGTATCGCACCCCACGAACACCGGGGGCCGAGGACGGGACCGACGGTGCCCCGGGATAAAATTTTGAGTTGACCATTTCGACGGATCACGATCGGATGACGGATCCGGTACCCGTTCGAAACAGTCACGATCCGGTTCCGGCCTGACGGACCAGGGCCTGCGCAAGACGGCGGGCCGTCCCCTCGTCGAGGGGGGCGTGCCCCACGAGCAGTCTGTACCACAGGACTCCGAACGCCTGGTCCGTGAGGAGATCGAGGTCTGCGTCGCCCGGAAGTTCCCCACGGTCCACCGCCCCGGCGAAAAGGCCGCGCAGGACCTTCCGTCGTTCGGCGGTGAACCGCGAGAGAAGGCGGGCGGCCGCAGGATCCCGATCACAGGCCGTCACGATCGCACGCAGGGATCCTGCGGTCGTGGGACTCGATGCCTTCAGGAAGGTCGCCGTCAGGAATGCCGTGAGCCTGGACCGAAGATCACCTGTGGCCGGGACCGGGACCTCGTGCGCCGCATACTCGCCGAGGGCCTCCCCCAGGACCTCGTACGGCGAACGCCACCAGCGGTAGATCGTCTGTTTCCCGACACCGGCCAGACGGGCGATCGCCTCGACCGTGACGGCCGATCTGCCCGGATCGGCGGCCACGACGAGTGCCGCGTCCAGGATCGCGCTGCGGACCTGCTCGTTCCTGCGACGTCCGCTGTGAGGACGGGATCGGGCACCGGCCGGCGGCCGCGGGTCGGAGGGCTCGGGGCTTTCGAGGAACTCCGTGAGCCGTTCGCGGTCCCGGTCCGTGGTCATGAGCTCGATCCTATGATGTTTGACGAGACTACCAGTCTCGACAAACATGGTTCCACGGCACTCGGAGAACGGCAGAATCATGAATATAACGGGACAGAAAGTACTGATCATGGGCGGTAGTTCGGGGATCGGGGAAGCCACCGCTGCGGCCTTCCTCGCGGCCGGGGCCGATGTCATGATCACCGGACGGGACACGGACCGCCTGGAGGCAGCAGCCGCAGGACTGCGGAAGGGAACGGGCCTTCCGGGAACGGCACCGGTCGACGGCGTTCCCCCACGGACCGGTGGATTGCGGACCGCGAGGGTCGACGGGAGTTCCCCGGACGGCCTGGAGGCATTCTTCCGCGCGGACAGCTCGGTGGTCCACGACCACCTCGTCCTCGCGCTCAGCAGCGGGTCCGGGGGCGGTGCCTTCCGGGATCTGGACCTGAGCGCCCTGCGCGGGGCCTTCGAGGGGAAGTTCTGGGCCCATCTCACGATCCTGCAGGCGGCGCTGGATCATCTGGCGTCCCGGGCATCGATCACGTTCCTGACCGCGGCCTCCGCCCGGGCCGCGCTGCCGGGCACCTCGGGACTCGCTGCCGTCAACGGTGCGCTCGAGGCCGTGGTGCGTCCCCTGGCGGGAGAGCTCAGGCCCCGACGGGTCAACGCCGTGTCCCCGGGGGTGGTCGACACCCCCTGGTGGCAGGGGATGCCGGACGCGCAGCGCGATGCGCTGTTCGCCGCGCACTCGGCCGCCGTGCCCGTCGGCCGTGTGGGGGCACCGCAGGACATCGCCCAGGCCGTCCTGATGGTCGCGACCAACGGGTTCATGACGGGCAGCGTCGTGGAGTGCGCGGGAGGGCTGCACCTGGCGACCGGCTGGTGAACTCCTGGTGAGCCGGTGAGCGGTCCGGTCGGGGAGTCCGGCGGCGGACGACCGGTCCCCCGGGAACGAGGTGTCCTCAGACCGGATCGGGTTCGGGACGGCGGACCGGGACCCCGCGCAGGATCCTGTCCCCGACCCGCACCGCGCCGAACGGCGGATCCGCGATCCGCACCAGCGTCCCCTCGGCGGTGCCCACCAGAACGACAAGGGAGTGTCGGACACCCGTGGCCAGGGGGACCCGGACCGTCCGCACGTCAAGAACCTCTCCGGTCACCGTCCGTCCGCCGGTCGGTCCGGAGGAGGTACGCCCGAGGAGCACCGCTGCCGTTGCGCCGACGAAGACGTAGGAACCGAGGATCGCGATCGACCATGCGGGCATCGGCTTCGGACCCTTCGCTCGTCGTGCAAGCTCTGGAAGATCACGTGCTGCGATCCTGCGCCGGGTCCAGGATCATGCACGGCGAGCGGGAAGGCAACGGCACGTCCACCGTTCGGACATCGAACGAACAACCTGACGTCGAACGAACATCACGGCACCGGAACGAACGCCGGAACGGTGGGGCCCGGATCCGCCCTTCTCACCGGACGGGTCCTGGCAGCTCCCCGGACCGGATCCTCACGTTGTCGGCGTTCCTCGTGTCGTCAGGATCGCTGCCCCGAGGATCGATGGTGGTCCAACGGTCCCCTGCCGCCACGGTGATGGACGAGGCACTGGACGGCCGGACGGTGTCCCCGAGCATGCTCGCCCCCGCCGTCCCGGGGTCCACCCGCACGACCGCCGGGGCCGTTCCCCCCTCGCCGTCCGGTCGCAGGACGTCGACCAGGACCGTTCCGTCGGCTGCCCGGGTCGCCGGCGCCACGGGGCACAGCGACGTGGGGCGGACGTCGCCGGCCTCGATCCTGCGGATCTTCCCGTCCTGGATCAGGAGGAACCCGAGCCGACCGGCCTCATCGGCGTCGCCGCCCCTCGCGAGGCCCTCGGTGACGGCCAGGGCGTGTCCCCCCGCCAGCGCCACGAGGGCCACGACCTGCTGGAGATCGACGTCGGTCGCGGCGACGGCCCGGCCCGCGGGCAGGCCGTCCGAGGGGTTCTGACCGCGCGCAGTGTCCGACCAGGGGCGTCCGGCCAGGAGTTCGACCCCGCCGTCCGCCAGGACCCTGTGGATCAGGACGTGCGACCGTGTCGTGCCCCCGCCGGTGTCGACGTCGTCCCGGGTGGCCACGAGCACGGTGGTGTCGTCGACGACGGTGGCGGCGGTCACGTTCCGCGGGCGGTCCGCGGCAACGATCCCCGAGGTCCCCGTGTCGAGCTGCCCGTAGCGGACCCGGTGCAGGGCCTGGTGGGCCGCGTGGGCCCGGGGGGCGTCGGCCCTGACCGGGATCCGTTCCGTACCGACGAGGACCCACGGCCGGTCCGAGAGGTCCGCGACCACGGCGGAGACCGAGCGGTCCGACCGCGTGACCCCGGTCGACAGGTCGACGGCGGACCCGATCCGCTCGGGGCCGTCCTCACCGGCCGATGGCGGGACCAGGACGGCCCCGGCGTCGCTCGCGAGGACCAGTGACCCGTCCCCGGCCGCGGCCGCCGCGCAGAGCCCGCCGTCGAGGACCCCCTCGCCGCCGTTGACGTACCTGCCGTCCGCTCCGCGGCCCTGGCAGCCCGCGAGGAGCAGGCACGCCGCGGCGGCGAGGACCGTCCTCGCGGGGGGCGGCCACCGTGCCGGAACCATTGCTCGAAACACCCGCCCTCCGTGGGATCGACGCACCGGTGCGGCTCGCGGGCCGTCCGGGGACGGATCGCCGGGGGCGGGCACCGGTGGAACGTGTCAGTCCAGGTCCTGTTCCTTCTCGCTCAGCCCGCGTGCCGTCCTCAGCTCGTCCTGCCTGTTGCTCATGAACTGCTGCACGGCGGGGTCGTGCAGCCAGTTCAGGTAGGCCCGGCGCTGGAGGTGGTTCATCTCGGAGAGCTCCATCACCTTCGGTACGCCGTTCTCGCGGACGACGAAATCATCGGTGATCACCGTGCCGTTGCCGACGTACTCGGAGGCGTGCCCGACATACGTGTCCAGGTTCCCCGTGAAGTACTCGGGTCCCGTGTCGTCCAGCTCGTCCTTGGTGTAGACGGGCGGGGCACCCTGCCCGTTCTCCATCGAGTACAGCAAGGAGTCCGAAAGGCTCCTGATGTCGTTCCAGGGCCTCGGATCGGCGAAGGCACCGCCCGCCACGTTCTTCAGGGTCGTGAGCTGCTCGTCGTAGGCGGCCCTCGCGGCCTCCTCCTTGCCGTCGAAGTCCCCGACGGCCTCGACGAGGAAATCGGTCAGGGGCTCGGTGAGGTTCTCCACCGCGACCCCTGCCGCGAAGGCCGGGACGTTCGCCGTGACGGCCGTGGGGTCCTGGGCCAGTTCGAGCAGCTTGCCGACCGCGCCCCTGGCCATCTCGCGGTCCTGGCCGATCTGTTCCAGACGGTCGCCGAGCTCCTGTTCGAGGTCGCCCCGGACGGCCACGAGGTTGTCGGCGAAGAAGGCCCGCACCGATTCGCGTCGGAAGGTGTCCAGGGCCGTGACGCCGCCGTTGTGGGAAGGGCCGTAGGGGTTGCCGTTGGCGTCCGTGAGCGGAACGCCGCCGGGGCCCAGGTGTTCGGCGTCCCAGCTGACGTTGAGACCCGCCGTCCTGTTCTGCTCGTCCTGGAGCCACTCCTGCGTCCGCCCGGAGAGCAGCAGGACGTTCTCGGGGCTGCGCATCGCCTCCTGGTCCAGTTCGGCCCAGATCTCCCGGGGCAGGAGGAGGCCCATCCGCGGGTCACGCACTCCTCCCGTGATCGCGTCGTAGCCCTCCAGGTCCGGGGCGAAGGGCGTCGCGACCGAATGGATCTGACCGGTCAGGTAACGATCGTCCGTGACGATCCTCCCGAGGGAGCCCAGCCCCTGGGGGATCAGATGCCGGTCCCCGTCCTCGTGCAGGTAGTTCCCCAGGCGGGAGAGGACGCTGTCGGCCAGGCAACGGTCGTCCTGCGAAACGCCGAGGACCGACTGTTCGAGGATCCGCCCGAGGGCGTCCCCGGCCCAGTCCCGCCTGCTGCCCTCACCGACGAGCTGTGGCTCGACCCCGGTGAGGAGCCCAGCCATCGCGTCGAAATGCCGCATCATGACGAAGTTCGACACGTCGCCGTGTTCCGCGGTCCGTTCCAGGACGACGTGGAACATGTCGGTGCGGAAGGGGTTGTCGTCGTTCCCGCTCTGGATGTTGAGGATCGATTCCGCGCCGCTGAGGGGTTCGGCCCCCCGGTAGAGCATCCACCGGTTCAGGGCGCCCTCGTCGTGTTTCTTCAGGGCCGCCAGGTACGCCTCGTAGTCGTTGAGCGTGCGGTCCGCGACGACCTGGGTGAACTCCGCGTCGAGCTCGGTGTTCAGGAAGGGCAGGAGCAGGTCGGGCCGGTAGCCCGCGACGACGTTCGGATGATTGCCCGGTTCGAGACCCAGTTCCTTGTTCGGGTTGTAGTTCTCGATCCATTTCTCGTCCATGAGCAACCGGACGCCGCCGTGGCCGTCGTCGACCCTCAGACGGCTCCCGGTCACGAACACCGTGCTCAGGGCCGTGAAGGCCTCCTTGCCGCGCTCGTGGGTCCGCGAGTGCCCGTCCTCGCACATGTAGCGCACGGTGTAGCCGAGGGCCGCCGTGCCTCCCGGGCCCAGTTCGGTCAGGAGTCCCTGGACCCAGGCCTCGTTGTTCCCGTTCCCGGCCAGCAGGGCGATCTGCTCGTCGGTCAGCTCCCCGGCCGGCTCCAGGCCCGCCAGCAGGTCCCTGGCGGCCTCGACCCCCGCGCGGTGGTCGTCCGCCCGGCCGACCAGGGTGTCGTCCCCGGCAAGGGACTGCCGGGTGGAGGCCGTCAGCCGGTCGAAACCTGCGCCGAGAGCCCCCGGTCCCCTTCCGCCGCTCAGGAGGAGGTAGGCGGACACGATGTCCGCCGGCACGGCAGCGAGGACGGCCCGGGCCAGGCAGGTCCCGCAGGCCGTCGCCTTCCGCTCCAGCTCCTGCACGAGTTCGTCGTACTCGCCCGTCAGCCCCGAGCGGGCGCTGTCCCTCGAGCCGGCCGCCGCCCGCACGGCGTGGTCCCTCGCGGTGGCCGCCCCGCCGGAGGAGGAGCCGACGGTCTGTTCGGCACGCTCGTAGTCGGAGTCGGCCCGGCTCACGTCCCGGGAGTAGGCGGTGTCGGCGTCGCGCCACCGGCGGTTCAGCCCGGGCAGGGTCGTGTCCAGGGCCTCCTCGAGCGCCTGCCGGAAGGTCGCGACCGCGGTCCGGGCGTCGGTGAAGCGGGGGGTCGAGGCGACCATCTGCCGCGAGACCCGTTCCATCTCGGTCTTCAGGGTCGTCGCGGTGGCCCCGGTCCACGAGGACGCCTCGCCGGGCAGGCCGCCCAGTTTCTGCCCCTCCTCGGTCAGCTGGTCGGCCAACGATCCCAGGATCGATTCCGCCACCGTCAGGTCGCCGACGGAGACGTCGATCGTGAAGTGGTCCCCCACAACCATCACCCTCATCACTCGGTCGCTGCCGAACCGATACCCGCCGCGTCCGTCCTGCCCGGACGAGTCCGCGCCGGACCGGGACGTGGCAGGAAGGCCATTGCCCCCGCCGTCGAGGTCCCCGTACGACGCCGGTCGATGACCCACGTCGTACGAAGGTTCCCGTGATGACATCACATCGTCCCCGGGATGACAATCACGGGGGTGAAATCCCCGATCGCCCGAAGGCTCGTGATCGGCCGGGGGAGCGATCGGGGGAATGATACTGGCATCAAATGGCAAATATGCTGCGTCCGTCCGGAAACAGGATCGTCAGACCGTCCGGTCACGGTCCCCGGGGAACGCCGGTGACCGGACCGCCCCCGCAGCGGCCTCGGCCGGTGTCCTGCGCCTACGGCCGGTGTCCTTGCCGAGGCCCGGGACCCGGGTTACGCTCGAGAACGACCGTCCAGAGCGGCCGAGAGACCTGGCCCGGTGGAGACCTGGCCGTTCCGTGACGACCTGGTTCGGTGACGCCGCAGCAACCACGGGATCTGTCACGATGCCGGATCCGGGTCACGGGCGGTCCGGCCCCGCGCTCGGGCCCCCGACACCGGAACCCTCCCGACGGTGCTACAGCGCGGGACCGATGAAGGTGTGTTCTCGTGACGACAGGAATCCGCGGTGTACCCCCGCTCCGGCCGTGCCCGATCCGCTCGGCCCTTCTGACCCGTCGGCTCCCGGTGGACCCGCTGCGGACCTCCGGCGCCCGGTGTCCTCGCTGACCGGTCCGGCCGTTCCCGCCCGGCCGCTCCGGCCGGCGGGGCCGGGACGGGACGTCCCCGGACGTTCTGGCGGGCCGGCCCCGCGGGCCACCGGCAGCACGTCGGCCCTCCAGGCAACGTCCGCGACCCCCCGCGCGTCATCCTGGTGATCCCCTCGTCAGTTCTGCTTCCATCTCGCGGGATGACGGAGAGCTCTCCGGACTCGCAGCAGCGGCCGGACGGCACCTCCGCGAGCACGGCCGGCTCGACGGGGAGATCGCGCCCTTCTCGACGAACCAGTCCCTTCCCACGACCAGGATCGAAGATCACGATGCTCATGATCCGACCTCCGGCCGGACGTTCCGGTCGCCCCGCGTCCGGTGGCGTGGCAGACCGGTCCCCTGCCGTCCTGCCCCCCGCGTCCCATCCCCCGCTCCCGGCGGTGAGCCGGCCCTCCGACACCGAACTGGTCCGGGTGTCCCAGGTCCTGGCGACCTGGGACGAGCTGTGGGACCGGATCCTCGTGCGTTCGAGTCGGCCCTGGTCCACCCGTCTGGCCGGGGGCGAGGGGTGGGAGGCGTGGCTGTGGACCTGGCCGCCCTCCTGCGGGACCGGGTGGTACGACCCCGGCCCGTCGTCGACGGCGTTCGCGCTCCTGCGAGGGGAGCTGCTGCTGCGGACCGGCGCGGACCCGGACAGGGGACTCCGTGCGGCCCGGACGCCCGTCCTGCCCGGGGACGCCCGCCTGCTGAGGAGCGGTACGGCCCACGAGCTGGTGAACCCGGGCCTCGAGCACGCGACGAGCCTGCACGTGCACTCACCGGTCCCCCCGCCGGGTGGTCACGGCCGTGTCCGGCACGACGGGGGGACGGGCGCAGGGGACGCGCCGGAACGTCCGGCGGACCCCGGAGACGTCCCGGTGCCCGGTTCGGAGTCGTCGTCGGGTCCGGCCGGAACGGTCGGCCGGCGGACGGGGCGGGCCGCACGGCCCCGGAACGGCAGGCGTTCGAGGATCGGCTGAGAGCGTGTTCTCCGGACTCCGCCGACTGCGAGCAGGCGGTGACCGGTGTTCCCCGGACCTGGCACGGAGCGGCGCGGATCGGCCTCAGAACCAGTGGTTCCGGAAAGCGCTCTCGGGAATGCTCCTGAGAGCACCGGGCTTCTTCACCCGGGGAACCTTCTGGCTCCCGCACGGGAGGTGGGCTCCCCGGGAGGTCTGGGCCACGACCCAGACGGTCATGGAGTCCTTGGTCCCGTACCCCACCGAGACGTATTTCCCGCGGACGTTCGAGACGGACCGGTACCGTTTCTGGCCGGTGACGATGTACTTGGCCGTGACCAGGCCCTTCTGCTCCACCCCGGTGACCTTGACGACCAGGACGTTGCGGATACCGCCGTCGTAGGGGTCCTGGCCGGGCCGGGCGTACGGGTATGGGTGGTCACGCCGCACCCTGTACTGCACGTTCGTCACGGTGCACTGGATCGTCTTCGCGGCAGAGAGTCCGGACGGCGAGGCGTTCGCCCGTGCGGGCACCGCCACCGCCGACAGTGCCAGCCCGGCCATCGCCATCGTTCCCAGGACCCTTGTACGCACAGCTCTCGACACGTTCCGCTCCCTCGTTCGGATCGTCGTGACCGTTCTCGGCCCTCGCCGGAGGGCTTGCGGCCGGTTCACCTTTTCCACCCCGGAGGGACGCCTGTCGACCAGGTGCTGCGGATCCTCGCCGTCACCGGTCTCCCCGCGGGACGCAAGGAACGGTTTCTCGGAACGAAACATGCACCGGGCGAACGGGATGCCGCGCCGTTCCCCCCCTCCAGGCGCAACTGTTCCACCCGCATTTCCGCCGCAGGCACGGAACCCCGGGGATGTGGTCCGCGTCACCATCCCATTTCTTCCGATGGCCCCGTGACGTCGTTTTCACGCCCCCCTGCCGCGGACGCCGCCTCCCGGCACGGTCCGGGCTCCCCACGGACGCCCGTCCGCGAGCGGCCTCGCGCCGTCCGCCACCGTGACCGGCGTCCCGTGAGGTCCTGGAGGCCGCCCGGTGGCGGGCCCGTCCGCCCCGAGGAGGACGGCACGCGGGGAGAACCGACCGGGTAGGTGCGGCAGCGGCTCGCCGGGTCGGGGGGCGTGCACCGTCCGCCCACGGCGGGCCCCGCCGCGCGGGCTCAGCCGACGAGCACGGTGAGAGCGGCACCGAGAACAGCGCCGACGACGACCCCGACGATCGTGATCCACCAGGTCGTCCGCGCAGCCCTGCTGTTCAGTTCGATACGTGCTCTCTCCGCGTTCTGGACGATCTTGTTCCTGACGGCTTCCCCGTCCCTCGACTCCCCCTCGCCGTACCCTTCGGCATCCTGCCCCGCGAGGAACAGCAGGTCGCTCCTTCGCATCCGTTCCATCACCTCGGGCCTGAGCTGTCGGACCCGGGAGATGCGCCACAGCGCCTGCATTCTTTCGTCGTTCTCCGTGAAGTACTCCTCGAAGCCGTGTCCCGACGGCGCGATCTCCTTCAGCGTGCACGATTCCATCCCCGCCTCGGACATCGCTCTCGCCACCGCCACCGGATCGAAGCTCTCCCGTCCCACAGGCGCGAGTATAGATTCCTTGTCCGGAAGGTCCCCCCGGAGCGAGCACCGTGCGGCCGGACTCCACGACGGATTCCACGGCCCCTGGCCCCGGACGCACCGGAACCCCAGGATCACCGCTGTTACCTGGGGCTCCGTCCGAGCCGCCTGTGGGAATCGAACCCACGACCTACGCATTACGAGTGCGTCGCTCTGGCCGACTGAGCTAAGGCGGCACGTACCGCACGGGCGGCACGGGTCAGCAGTATACGGGTTCGTCCGGGTGCGCCACGCATCCGTGCACGAGCCGGTCGGGCCGCGGACCGGACGGGTCGACGCTCAGGCGGGGCAGGTGCGTTCCTTCCCCGGGTCCTTGCCAGCGAGCAGGAAGTCCTCGACGACACCCTCGACGCAGTCGCTGCCGCGGCTGTACGCCGTGTGCCCCTCCCCCTCCCACGTGAGCAGGCGTCCGGAGGACAGCTGCTCGGCGAGGGACTGGGCCCATTCGTACGGGGTCGCGGGGTCGCCCCTGGTGCCGATGACGAGGATGGGGGCGGCCCCGTCGGCCGAGAGCCTCCTGGCGGGCACGACGGCGTCGATCGGCCATTGGGAACAGCCCAGCAGGCCCCAGCCCATGGCCTGGCCGAACGGCGGGTACCTCTCGGCCAGGGCGTCCGCCAGGGTGCTGATCTGCTCGGGGGTCTGGTCGACCGGGTGGTCCAGGCAGTAGATCGCGGAGTTCGCGGCGAGGACCTGGCTGAAGTGGCCCTTCTCGTCGCGCTCGTTGTACATGTCCGCGAGCTTCAGCAGTCCCGTCCCGTCACCCTTGACGGCCTTCTTGAGCGCCTCGGTGACCATCGGCCAGAACTGGTCGTCGTACATGCCCATGGCGAGCCCCGTGATCATGAGGGACTGACTCAGCTCCCGGTCGGAGCCGGTCCGCAGGGGATGGGAGTCGGCCTCGTCGATCAGGTTGTCCAGTTGCCGGACGGCGTCGTCGGTCGAGCCGCGCAGGGGGCAGCCCGAGCGGCTCAGGCAGTCCTCGACGAACGCCTTCATCCCCCGCTGGAAGCCCATCGCCTGCCCGGTCGTGTACTGCTCGGTCGACAGCGACGGGTCGACGGCCCCGTCCAGGACGAGCCTGCCCACGCGCCAGGGGAAGGTCTCGGCGTACCAGGCGCCCAGGTACGTTCCGTACGACGCGCCGTAGTAGCTCAGGGTCCGGTCGCCCAGGGCAGCCCGGATCACGTCCATGTCCTTGACCGTGCTGATCGTGTCGACGTGCCGGACGATGTCGCCGCTGTTGCGCAGGCAGGCCGCGGCGAACTCCTTCTGCTCGGCGACGGCCGCGGTCACCTCCGAGGGATCGTCCGGGGTCGACTCCTCCGACAGGAGACGATCGATCTCGGTATCCGGGACACACGTGATCGGGGAGGACCTGCCGATCCCCCGCGGGTCCCACCCCACGATGTCGAAACGGTCGCGGACCTTGCGCCCGAAGACGATGCGGGCCGAGTCCACGAAGTCCACCCCGGAGACCCCCGGCCCCCCCGGGTTGATCAGCATGGAGCCCAGGGCCTTGCCCGCGGCCGGGAGCCTGCGCAGCGCCAGATCGATGGTCGCGCCGTCCGGATGCGCCCAGTCCACGGGCACCGTGACGGTCGCGCACTCGTAGCCGTCGCACTCGGTCCAGGTCGGCCGCTGCGAGTAGAACTGCCGGTAGGCGGTGTCCGACGCCGGGTCCTTCACACCCTTGGGGACCGTGCCGGCCCCGGCGAGGGCCGAGGGGCTCGCCGAACCCGGTCCCCCTTCACTGTCCGAGGACGAGCACCCGACCAGCAGGGATCCGGCCACCGTCGTGGTCAGCAGCGGGACGAGCAGGCGTCCGGCGGCCCGCCCCGCACGGGAACGGCACGTCCCCGGCGCTCGGAGAGGACCGGACGGGGAGGGGACGCGGGGAGTGGCGGTCTGGGGCAGCCGGATCATCGGCAGAACGGTCTCCTGACATCGGCGGTCCGAGGACCTGCGCGGGCCGAACTCCCCGACCGTACCCGACCGGGCCGAGCATCCGTAGGGGAGAACCATCTCACCGGCCCGGATCCCGCTGACCTGCGGCCTTGTGCCGTTCTGCCACGGGAATTCCCCTATCCGTTCCCGTATGCCCCCGTTCCCGGTCCGATCGTCGAACCTGCCGGCGCGGGACCGCCCTCACGACGGTCCACCGGACCGTTCAACGGCCCGTCGGGCACAGCTGCACCATGAGGGCCTCCAACGCCAGCAGGGGCGCGACGTTCGCCGCGACCCTCGACCGGGCCTGCGCGATCGCGTCCATCCGGTGCAGCGTCCCCTCGGGCGGGGATCCAGCGGCCAGCCGTTCGATCTCGTCGGCCATCTCGGCGTTGGTCAGTTCGACACCGGCCCCCAACTGCACGACGAGCACGTCGCGGAACAACGACAGCAGGTCCGTCAGGGAACGGTCCAGCACGTCCCGCTGGGCCCGGGTGGCCCGGCGCTTCTGGTTCTCCTCCAGCTTGCGCACCTGCGACCGGACGGCGGGAGGCAGGGTCCGCAGCCCCTGGGCCCCCAGGGCGGCCAGCAGCTCGTCGCGTTCCTGCGCGTTGCGTTCCTCTGTCGCGGCCCTCGCCTCCTGCTGGGCCACCTCGACCAGCTGCCCCGCCGCCAGCACGGCCCCGCCGGCCCCCCGCAGGGAGCCGGGCAGGCGGAGAACCTCGCGACGGCGGGTCCGCGCGTCCTCGTCCCTCGCCAGCCGCAGCGCGACCCCTACGTGGCTGCCCGAGGCCCTCGCAGCGAAGGCAGCGGTCGCGGGGTCGATCCCGTCCCTGCGCTCCAACAGCTCCGCGACCGCCCGCACCGGCGGGACCCGCAGTCCCACCTGCCGGCACCGCGAACGGATCGTGACGAGGACGTCGTCCGGGCCGGGGGCGCACAGCAGCCACACCGTCCGGGCCGGGGGCTCCTCGATCGCCTTGAGCAGCAGGTTGCCCGAGGTGTCGTTCAACCGGTCCGCGTCCTCGACGACGACGACCCGCCACCGTCCCGCCGACGGACGCTGCTGGGCCAGGGCGACCAGGGGACGGACGTCCTCGGCCCGCAGGTGCACGTGCTCGGTGGCCACAAGGGTGACGTCGGCGTGGGCCCCGGAGAGCGCCGTGCGGCACTCGTGGCACTCGCCGCAGCCTGCGTCGGGACACTGCAGGGCCGCGGCGAAGGCCTTGGCGGCGGTCGACCGCCCCGACCCCGGCGGGCCGGTCAGCAACCAGGCGTGGGTCATCCCGTCCCCGGTCGCTGCCCGCGACAGGGTCGCAACGGCCTCCGGCTGGCCGACGAGATCGTCCCAGAGGGTCACCGTCCGGCCTCCCCCCGCGGGTCGGAGCCCCGCGACCGGTCCGGGCCGTCCGCCGGTTGCGGGCCGTCCAGCTCGCGCTCGGCCTGCCGGCGGGCGAGCCTGCGGGACTCCTCGCGGGCGAGCAGCTCCTTGCGCTGCCCGGCGCGCAGCCGCGCGTCCATGCGCAGGACCTCCGCCTCGACCCGCGCCCGGCGCGCCCGGTCACGGTCCTCCTGTCCCAGACGGTCGCTGAGCTCCGCCCGCTGCGACGCGGAGAGGGGGACGAGGTCCCTGACCCGGTCCCGGATCCTGCCGTGCAGCTCCTGGCGCGGGTCCGAGCCGTCCAGGACGAGGTAGCGGTGGGGCTCCCTGCGCGCCAGGTCGAGGAACCCCTGCCGGACCCGGTCGTGGAAGTCGTCGGACTGCGACTCCATGCGGTCCTCGCCGGACCGGTCGAGGTCGGACGCGCGGCGGACACGGGAGATCTCCGGGGGGAGGTCCAGCAGGATCGTGAGGTCCGGGACCAGCCCGTCCGTGGCCCACCGGGACAGCCGGGCGATCTGGTCGGGGTCCAGCTCCCTGCCCGCCCCCTGGTAGGCGACCGAGGAGTCGACGTACCGGTCGGTGATGACGACGGCACCGCGTTCGAGAGCCGGCGCGATCAGGGCACGCACGTGGTCGGCCCGGTCCGCGGCGAAGAGGAGCGCCTCGGCGCGGGCGCCCATGGTGACGTCGCCCGACAGCAGCATCTCGCGCAACCGGGTCCCCAGCAGGGTCGCGCCCGGCTCCCGCGTGGTCACGACCTCGTGCCCCAGCTCGTCGGCCAGCCAGTCACGCAGCAGGCGCGCCTGCGTGCTCTTGCCGGATCCGTCGCCGCCCTCCAGCGCGATGAAACAGCCCGGGTGACGCCGCTCCGCCGGCACGCTGGGGCCGACGCCGGTGGCGAAGGACGAGCGCAGCTCCTCCAGCAGGCTGGTGCCCCGACGGTCGTCCATCTGCTGGTAGGCGGTCAGTCCCATGGACAGCGCCAGGAGCCCCGCGAAGAGGAAGACCCAGGCCGAGCCGTTGTAGGTCAGCTGGTAGCGCTCGCTGAAACGGAAGGTGTGGGTTCCGAGGGTTCCCGCGAGCACGGGACCGACGGCCAGGACGAGGACCAGTACGACACGCGCGGCCGACTGCAGGAACCCGAAGGTGCGGCCGCGCACCTCGTCGTCGACCTCCTGGCCGATCAGAGTGTAGCCGGTGACCCAGGCGATCCCGCCGCAGGTGCCCACGGCGGCGGTGAACAGGGCTGCCATCACGACGTTGGGGACGAGCGCCAGCAGGATCAGGAAGATCCCGGCGGCGCTCAGGGCCAGCCCGAACAGCCTGCGCCGGGAGACCCCGACGAGGATCCGCGGGCCGACCCACATCCCGGCCGCCAGCCCGACGAAGACGGAGCCGAACAGGACGCCGAACCCCGGGTCCCCCGCGCCGAGGTCCGCCACGAACGTCCTGGCCAGGCCGATGACCAGTCCCGCGGCGGAGAAGGCCCCCAGCATCCCCAGGACGACGCCCCGCACCAGGGGGGTCCGGCCGACGTAGCGCCACCCCTCCAGGACCGAGCCGAGGATGCTGCGGCGGTCCGCCTCGGGGACCGGGCCCGCGGGCAGGTCGAGACGGGCGATCGTCAGGGCGCAGGCCAGGAAGGTTACGGCGTTGAACCACAGCGCCAGGCCGACCCCGGTGAGAGGGCGGTCGCTGAAGAAGTGACCCAGGACGTTGTCGAACAGGGCCAGCGCGGCGAAGACCAGGGCCGCCAGGGGGGCCGTGCCGTAGGTCGCCGCCATGCCGACCCTGTTGGCCGCCCCGAGGCGGCGACGGGGCACGAGGTTGGGGACGGTCGCGTCCTTGGCGGGCAGCCAGAAGAGTGCGAAGCACTCCACGAGCAGGGTGGCGGCGTAGAGCCAGCCGAGGGTCCCCACGACCGGGATCGAGGCGAACAGGGCGCACCGGGCCATGTCGCTGACGACCAGGGTCCAGCGGCGGTCGAGGCGGTCGGCGATGGCCCCGGCGAGGGGACCGAGCAGGACGGCCGGGGCCAGCCGGAGGATGAACACCCCGGCGATCGCGAAGTTGGCCGTCGTGTACGAATCGTCCGCGAGTTCCTGGGCGAACGCTGCCGTGGCCAGCAGGCCCAGCCAGTCGCCGAAGCTGGACAGCCCGAGTGCCATCCACAGACGGCGGAACGGGGTGATGCGCAGCACCGCCACGATGCTGTGCTCCCCCGCGGGATCGTCGTCCGGCCGGTCGTGCTGGTCCTGTCGGTCCTGTCGCGGCGGGCCGGGGCCCTCGTCCGGCCGGTCGCCTCCGTCGCTGTGCCTCGCCACCAGGTCAGGGTAGAGGGTCCTGCGCCGTGGCGACCCGGGACGGCCCTCAGTTCCCGGTGGCCCCGGCCCGGGTCCTGGACCTGGCCTTCGTGCCGTTGCCCGAGGAGGTCGCCCCGTTCGCCGGGGAAGCGGCGGCCTTCGTCGCGGAGCCCTCGCCGGGTTCGGCCGGCGGGGGCTCCTCCGCCGCCGTCCTTGCTGCCGCGGACTTCGTGGCGGGGGCCTTGGCCGCCGTCTTCCTCGCGGGTGCCTTGGCTGCCGCCGCCTTCTTGGCCGGGGCCTTGGCCCCGGTGGCCTTCTTGGCCGGGGCCTTGCGTGCGGTCCTGCGCCGGGTGGCCGGGCCCTTGGCACGTTTCTCCGCGAGCAGTTCCACGGCCCGTTCGAGGGTCACGGACTCCACCTCGTCGGCCTTGCGCAGGGTCGCGTTGGTGGTCCCGTCCGTGACGTACGGGCCGAATCGGCCCTCCTTGACCACGACCGTCCCGCCGGACTGGGGGTCGGTCCCCAGCTCGCGCAACGGCGCTGCGGCCGCCTGCCTGCCCCGGGTCTTGGGCTGGGCGTAGACGGCCAGGGCCTGTTCCAGGGTGATCTCGAAGATCTGTTCCTCACCGGTCAGGGACCGCGAGTCGGTCCCGCGGCGAAGGTACGGCCCGTACCGGCCGTTCTGCGCGGTGATCTCCTCGCCGGTCCCGGGATCGGTCCCCACCACCCGGGGGAGGGACAGCAGGCGCAGAGCCTGTTCGAGGGTGACGGTCTGCTGCTGCATCGACCGGAAGAGGCTGGCCGTGCGGGGCTTGGCGGACCTGGGGGCGTCCTGTTCGAGTACCTCGGTGACGTAGGGACCGAAACGGCCGGCCCTGACGACGATCTGCCGCCCGGAACCGGGATCGGCACCGAGGACCCGGTCGCCGTCGGCGGAACTGGCCAGGAGTTCCTTGGCCTTCTCGACGGTCAGCTCGTCGGGGGCAACGGTGTCGGGAACGCCGGCACGACGGGGGTCGGCGCCGTCGCCCGCGACCTCGAGGTAGGGACCGTACCTGCCCACGCGCAGGACGATCCCCTCGCCGATGGTCACGGAGTTGACGTCACGGGCGTCGATGTCGCCGAGGTTCTCCACGAGGGGCTTGAGACCGATGGACCGCTCGTCGCCGAAGTAGAAGCGCGACAGCCACCGGACGCGTTCCTCGTCCCCCGCGGCGATCCGGTCGAGGTCGGCCTCCATGGACGCGGTGAAATCGTAGTCGACCAGGCGGGTGAAGTGCTCCTCGAGCAGCCGGGTGACGGAGAACGCCAGCCAGGTCGGGACCAGGGCCGACCCCTTGGTCAGGACGTAGCCGCGGTCCTGGATGACGGAGATGGTCGCGGCGTAGGTGGAGGGCCGCCCGATGCCCCGCTCCTCGAGGGCCTTGACGAGGCTCGCCTCGGTGAAGCGCGGAGGTGGCGAGGTCTCGTGCCCCGCCACCTGCAGGTCGCGGGTGTCCAGCGCGTCACCGACGGCGAGCTCCGGCAAGCGCCGGACCTCGGCCCGGTCGGTGTTGCGTTCCTCGTCCCTGCCCTCCTCGTAGGCCGCGAGGAACCCGCGGAAGGTGATGACGGTCCCGGAGGCCGCGAACTCGGCGGTCCGCGCCAGCACGGGGTCTGCCGTCCCGCTGCCGGGGTCAGCGACCGGGATCCGGAGACGGACCGATGCCGTCGAGCCCCGGGCGTCGCCCATCTGCGAGGCGACGGTGCGCTTCCAGATGAGCTCGTAGAGGCGGAACTCGTCGCCCTGGAGCTCCGCGGCGACCTGTGCCGGGGTGCGGAAGCTGTCCCCCGCCGGGCGGACGGCCTCGTGGGCCTCCTGCGCGTTCTTGGACTTGTTCGGGTGGACGCGCGGCGCGGAGGGTACGTATTCCGGACCGTAGAGCTCCGCGGCCTGGCGACGGGCGGCCGAGACGGCCTGGTCGGACAGGACGGTGGAGTCCGTCCTCATGTACGTGATGTACCCGTTCTCGTACAGGGACTGGGCGACCCGCATGGCCTTCTTGGAGGGCATGCGCAACTTGCGGCTGGCCTCCTGCTGCAGGGTCGAGGTCGTGAAGGGCGGGGCCGGGCTGCGGCGGTAGGGCTTCTCCTCGACGCTGCCGACCCTCACCGAGGCGTCCCGCAGACGTTCGAGAAGGTCGGCAGCTCGGGCCTGGTCGAGATGGATCTGCCCGACGGAACCGGGCAGGAGCCTGCCGTGGTCGTCGAAGTCCTTCCCGGTGGCCACGCGCACGCCGTCCAGGGACAGCAGCCGGGCGGAGAACTCCCCGG
>Ga0316579_10000124_pt1 | contig 21214 bp, 18 predicted proteins | sample J5NA_2_FD_203074 | JGI IMG/M metagenome (GOLD analysis project Ga0316579, IMG submission 203074) | Rhizosphere microbial communities from salt marsh grasses in Alabama, United States - J5-7_160517rDrA | ecosystem: Host-associated > Plants > Roots > Rhizosphere | place: USA: Alabama | collected... | reverse complement strand
AGGGTCGCGGTGTAGGCGGCTTTCTTGTTGCCGTTGTTGTCGAAGAGGAGCGGGGTCGCGCTGGCGCGCCAGGAGTCGCTGTCGCGCACGCCCCAGACGGTGATGCCGGTGCACTTGGTGACGCCGAGGCAGGCCTTGACGACCTTGCTGTAGTTGTTGGCCTGGGCCTGGCCGGAGCCCTCGATGTCGAGTTCGGTGATCTGGACCTCGACGCCGAGGTCGGCGAAGCGCTGGAGGTTCTGCTGGTAGTTGCCCGGGACCGGCGACTGGTTGTTGAAGTGGGACTGGAAGCCGACGCAGTCGATGGGGACGCCGCGGGCCTTGAAGTCCTTGACCATGTTGTACACGCCCTGGGTCTTGGCGTGGTTCATGTCGTCGGTGTTGTAGTCGTTGTAGCAGAGCCTGGCGTCGGGATCGGCGGCGCGCGCGGTCTTGAAGGCGTCCTCGATCCAGTCGTTGCCGGTCTGCTGGAGGTTGGAGTTGCGGCGGCTGCTGGAGCCGTCGGCGAAGGCCTCGTTGACGACGTCCCAGGCGTAGATCTTGCCCTTGTAGTGCTGCATGACCTTGGTGATGTGGTTCTTCATGGCACTGCGCAGGGCGGTGCCGCTCATGCCCTGCATCCAGCTGGGCTGCTGGGAGTGCCAGGCCAGGGTGTGTCCCCGGACCTTCTTGCCGTTCTGCACCGCCCAGTTGAAGATCTTGTCACCGTTGGTGAAGTTGAACTGGTTCTGCTGGGGCTCGGTGGCATCGATCTTCATCTCGTTCTCAGCCGTGATCATCCCGAACTCCGCGTTCGCGATCCGGCTGTACGTGCCGTCGCTCAACTTGTACGCAGCGATCGCCGTACCGAAGTACCGACCCCTCTCGGCTGCCGAAGCGTGCAGGGTCGTGCCGGCGCTCGCGGAACTGGGCAGCAACATCACGGCGACGAGCCCTGCCGTCCCGATGGCGCCGACCAGTGCCACGGCACGCCGACGGTACCCCGTTCCGTGGGGCCTGTCCTGTCTGGCGGGATAGCGAGTCATCTTCGACCTTTCTCGACTGTCTGCGGCTTGTGCGGACCGGCTGGACACGCTCGGTAGTCACGTCGAGCCGCCTGGCGCCGGGTGCCGGCGGTTCAGGAGCCGGCATGCGCACGCGTGACACACGTCGCCCGGAAAGCTCCCGAAACGTGGCGCAGTATGTATCGATCGTTTTCGGAAACACAAGACGTCGGGGCACCGTCACGCCGCGATGGACGCAAGGTGTCTCGTCAGCGGCTCCTTGACTCCCGAAACAGTGTCGGAGCCCGGGAAGTTTCACATGCCACAGAGCGTGTCAAGTCATTCACGAACCGGAAAACCACGGAACGTGCCCGATCGATCACCCGTTCACGGACACCGGGGAGGAGGGTTCGTCCCGCCTTCCGGTCGCGCGCACAGCCGCGCACAGGTGCGTCGAACCGAGGTACACCTCGATCTCCCGGTCGTCGTGCGGCATGTACCTGACCCGGACCGGCCTGCCCCGCAGCCCTCGCAGGGTGGGCGCGCTGTAGATCTGTCCGTTGAACCGCACGCCGTCCCGGCAGACGGTGCGTTCCCCGCCGAGGAGCATCAGGTGGCGCAGGTCAGCCGGGTCGATCCTCTCGAGGGCCGTCCTGTCCGCCTCCCAGGCCTTCAACGGGGTGAGCCCCCCGAGGCCGGGATGGGGACGGACCGTGTTGTACCAGGTGGTCCACGACCCGACCCGGCGCGCGAGGTCCTCGATGCGCATCGACCGGATCCGCGGCCCGCCGGCCCCGGCGGGCCGCGGGGGCGAGGACCACGCGTAGCAGGGCAGGTCCCGCAGCAGGGTGTTCTCCAGGCACCGGTGGAGTCCCTCGCTCGGTCCCCTGCCACCGACCCGGCCGAAGGGGAGGCCGGCAGGTGCCGAGGCGCACGCGACGCACAGGGCGGACAGGACGTCGCGCAGCGGATCCGCGGCGAAGTCCAGGCTCTCGGCCAGGCGCACTCCCGCGGGAACCGCTCCGAACGGGCCGCGGTTCCTGTCGTGGACGAGGGCCGTTCGCAGGGCCGTCAGTACGGTCCCGGCGTGCGGGAACGGCGCGATCGACCACCCGAGAAGGGCTCGGGTCCCCACGTCGCTGACCGCCGTCAGCCAGGGGCTGGTCACGGGCCCCCTGGGCGGCTGAACGAGCACCGGCAGCTGGCGGTGCTCCAGGTCCCAGAGCTGGTTGCGCGCCGGCAGTCCACGGGAGGACCGTCCCCGGCCCTCCCGGCAGACCGAGTGCCACAACCTTTCCGAACGCCTCAGGACCGATCGCTGCTCGGAAGTGACCCTCCGGGCGAAGGCGCGTTGGAGGGTGCGCAGGTTCACCTGGCGCGCGCCGGCCCATCCCTGGAGGAAACGGTCGGGGACGGGGACACCCGCAGCCTCCTGCTGCCCGGCGATGGCGGCTGACCTGGCCCGGTCGAGCGCGGCGACGTTGCCGCGGTAGTAGGTGAACGCCTCCTGGTCGGTCTGCGTCGGCTCGTACCGGGACGGTCGCGAGTGGCACCCGGCCTGCGGCCCGATCCAACGCCACACGGTCCGTTCGGTCACCTTGAGCCCGGTGGCCGCCATCCGTATGTGAGCCGTCGTCAGATTTCCTGCTTCCCGCAAAGCCCTCAACCGGCTCACGACACTCTGCCGACGTTCGGGGTCCACACGAGTCACGTCGAGCCTCCACAGACGGCACGGGGCCCTCAGGAGCCCACAACCCCGAGGACCGTCCGACGATCGCTTCCGATCATCCCGCTCCTCGGCGCACCGCGTCCTCGAAAACCCGCATTCAGCCCTCCGCGACCCCCCGATCATTGCTTTTGCTCGTTTTCATCCCGTTTTCCCCTCGACGGAGTGTCGCAGGCTTCCCACGATGGAGCGCTCCACGCGGTGGACGGTGGACCCGGCCCCACCCGGGGAGGTCCGGACCGCGCCCCCGGAAGGGCGGGATTCCCGTGCCCGGGACGGAAGAGGCGTTACGGTCCGGCATGCCGGCGGACGACGTTCCGATGTCCCGGGAGAACGACGTCCTGCGTCAGCGCCGACGACACCGTCGCCTTCCGATCGGAACGGGAGGTCCATGGGACCCGGAAAGATACCCGTCCGAGGGACGCTGACATTCTCACGTCGTCGACGACCGACATCGGACTGTCGTCCCGCGCATCGGGTACGGACGTTTCGGTCCCACATGTCGGAGCAGTTCTCGAAGTGGTCCACGGAAACGGGACCACGTGGCACCATGAAATTCCGGTCCCGTCGACAGAATGCCCGGGCCCAGGGATCGGGGAATCTTCCGGCAGCGACCGGAGGGGATCTTCGAGATGTCCGGAAAGAAAACTCGGCCCGCTGTGGGCGTCGTGGCCCTCGCACTCGTGATCGGGGGCATCGGGGTTGCGGCGTCCAGCAGCGCCGCGTCCGATCTGACGGTCGACCCCGGCACGACCGAGATCACGACCCTGAACTTCGGCAAGAAGATCAGCAACGGGATTCTCCCGGCCCGGCTCGCGGACGCGGCACCGGGGCTGCGGGTCACGAGCGCGAACCTGAAGAAGCTGCGCCCGGTCCTCGACGACTAGTGCGTTGTCTCTGAACGTTCGCCGGCTGCGAGCAGGTGCCCGGGCGAGTGCCCGGCAAGGCCGCCAGAGCCCCTCGTGGCGGAGCTACGGGGGGCGACGAGAACGCCGCCGGGTGCCGCCCGGGCACCGCGCAGCGCCGAAGCGGAGTTGGCGAGACACGCTCTAAGCGCCCCCGCAGGACGTCGGTCCTCACGTCCTGCCCGGCCTCGCCCGCCTCTACTACCGGCAGGCCCGCGCGGGCAGTGACACGGTGCAGGCCACCCGATGGAAGTACCTGACCCGGTCGACCGACACCTCGACCGCTTCCGGCCCGTCCACGAGGGACGGCCCCGGAGAGCTCCCCGTCCGCGAGCAGGACCGCGCCGTGCACCTCACGAGCGATGTCCCCGGCACCTTCACCTTCCACTTCGTCGACCCCGGTCTGCAGTCGGGGACGGACGACGACGTGCGTTCGGCCACGTACGCCCTGCAGGTCCTGGACGTGTACCGCGCGACGGCCCCGGCCCTGAGCGACGGCTGGCGGCCACCGGTGAGCCTCGCTCCGGACCCGGTGGGTGTTGCAAGGAGCCTGACGGGCACCGTTGGCCTGACCCGGCCGACCCGTGTCGGCTCCCGTGGCACCTCCGGCGGGATCGGCCGGCTCGGCACCCGGATCGCCTCGCTGGTCGGTCTGCGTTTCGAGTCGGCCTCCGCGAACGCGCTCGCCCACGACCTGAAGCACCCGGGCGTCCCGCCGTTCACGCGCTCCTGGTCCGCCCCGAACGTCGTGTCCTCGAACGGCACGGCGGCCGTCCCCGCGACCCACGAGGGCCGGCCCGTCCTGCGCCGCATCGGGACCGTCAGGGCGACGGCGACCCTCGACCGCAACGGCAACGGGGTCCTGGCCCCCGGCGCGTGTCCCGCGGTGGGCGAGGACCTCCCCTGCACCGACACCGGCCAGGTCGTGGCAAGGGTCCCCGGCATCGTGACCCTCGGGGCCAGCCCGCTGAGCGTCGTCACCGGTTCCCGGGTCACGGTGTCCGGAACGGCCGCGGACTCCAGCGGCACCCTCGTCACGATCCTCGGGACCGTCGGGAGCTCCCAGCGGGCCCTCGCGACCACGGCCGTCAACCCGACGACGGGGGCCTTCAGCACCGAGGTCGCCGACCCGGACGACGGCGATCGTGGCGCGGACGGACGACGGCGTCTCCGCCCCCGTGACCGTCAAGGTCTCGGCCGTGGTCAAGAGCTTCAAGATCTCGGCCCCCGGCAGGCGCGAGGTCGTGCTCGGGGCCACGGGCGCGCCGTCGGGGACGTTCGCCTCCTACCGCGACGGTGCCGCGATAGGGAGTGACAAGGGCACCTCCGCCAAGCTGACCAGGACCGTCCCCAAGGGCAAGGCCAAGTTCTCCGTGAGACTGACCGCGACCGACACCGTCACGAGCCCCACCCGCACCGTCACGGCCTGGGCGAGGTGATCCTCGCCAGAGGTGATCCGACCGTGCGGTGAACCGCACCGGCACGAGAACCGGGCCCGGCGTTCCCGACGCCGGGCCGGGACCGTTCTCCGGGGTCCCGTTCCCGGTCGCGGTCCCACGGCCCCGTGTGTCCCGGGTGACGGAACGGGCGTCCGAGGAGCGTTCCTCGTACGATGGGCGGTGTTTCCCGGCAGTCGGGACCGGGGGCTGTCCGGTGTTCGAGGACCCGCTCGTCCGCAGGAGATCCCGGCCGTCGGGCCACCCGGGGCCCGACGGCGGAACGACGGAACCGGCGAGGAGGTCTGTCCATTCCTCAGGTGCGTTCACCGTTCTGGACGCGCACTGCCAGGTGGCTGCGTCCGGTGCTCCGGCTTCTCCTGCGCCGCATGGTGGCTCGCCAGGTCCTGACCGCCGTGGGCGCGCTCTGCCTGACGTCGGGGATCGTCCTGGATGCCACCGTCGTCCTGTTCCGGACCACCTTGTTGGAGGAAGGGACCTACACCCGGGCCCTGGACGCCACCGGCGTCTACGACCGCGTGTACACCGAGGTCTTCACCGATCCGGAGCTCGTCCACCTCAAGGAGGAGCTGATCGGCCGGATCGTCACGGACAAGGCCGACGCCGCCCAGATCCGGGCCCTGTCGACGGGGGCGCTGCGGTGGACGCTGCCCCCCTCACGGCTGCGATCGGCCACCGAGACCTTCATCGACCGGTTGCTGGCGTACGTGCGCGGGGAGACGGCGCGCCTGGACTCCGGTTTCGACATCACCGACGTCGTGGACAGGATCGACGACACGGCCGCCGCACAGGCGCGGATCCTGCTCGCGAACGCCTCCGCCTCGGTGGCGTCGACCATCACCGAGTACCACTCCGACATCGAGGCCCTCGCCCACAGTCTGGGCACGGGCGCTCTGCCCTCGACGATCCCCGTGTACGGGATGGACCTCTCCCCCCAGGAGGCGTTCGACACCGTCATGGAGATCCTCGGGAACTCCGTCGACGAACGGACCAAACAACAGATCCGGGCCGCGGTGCTCACCGGTGAGGACCGGGAGGTCACCATCATGGCGGCCTCCGCCCTGATCGCCCGGTACGCGCAGCAGATCAGTGAGGGGTTGCGCGACGGCAGCCTCGACAAGAGGGAACTCGACCTCGTCGCCGCCCTGACCGATCGCACGGGCAGGACACCCGACGAGATCCTGCACAGGGTCAATACGGTGCGCGGGGTCGCGGGATGGTTCGACCGCACGACCGCGGAGTTCGGCGTCGTCCTCATGATCTTGGGCATCGCCCTGCTGCTGGCCGCTCACCGGCGCCGTCCGCTGCACCTGTTCGGGTACCTGGCAGCCTCCCCCGCGGCAGCGGGGATCATGCTCGGGACTCTCTGGCTCGTCCTGCCCCACCTGGACCTGTCGCCCCTGTCCCCGGCAACGAGGGTCGATGCACAGGGGTGGAACCTTCCCGGGGGAATCCAACGGGTGTTGCAGGACGTCGAGAGCCAACTGGGCAGGGACCTGGACCACGCGGTTCTGAGCATCTGCACGGTCCTCCTGGGGATGGCAGGGGCTCTCGTCCTGCCGACGGCCCTCGTGGCCAACAGGGCACGACTGACCTACCGGAGCATGATTGTCATCACGGCACTGGGCGGGGTGGTGGCCGTGACGGCGTGGCTCGGCACGACCCCGGCGGCCCGCGGGACGGACCACCCCTGCAACGGACACGTCGAGCTGTGCGTCAGACCGTACGACCACGTCGTGCAGGCAGCGACGCACAACTCCATGTCCAGTCCCGACATCGTCCACGTCTGGCCGGAACAGGACCTGACCATCACAGAGCAGCTCGACAGCGGCGTGCGGGTGCTCCTCCTGGACACCCACTACTGGACCGCGCTGCTCGCCCCGAGCCAGCTGGCGGACCTCGAACCGTACGTGACGCAGGAGGTCGCGAACCGACTGGTGAAGGCGTTCCCCCTCCTGGAGGAGGGCAGGCGGGGAACGTACCTGTGTCACATCCACTGCGGTCTCGGAGCGGTCGATCTCCTGGGCACGCTGCGGGAGATCCGCCTGTTCCTGGAGGAGAACCCGTACGAGGTCGTCACCCTGGTCCTCCAGGACAAGATCACCCCTGAGGACACGGAGCAGGCGTTCATCCGGGCGGGTCTCGAGCAGTACCTGCACACCCACGAGGTCGACACCCCGTGGCCGAGTCTTGGCCAGCTCATCGAACGCAACGAGCGCCTCGTGGTTTTCTCCGAGTTCAACGGTCCCCCACCGGGGTGGTACCACCACGCTTTCGACTACATCCAGGACACCCCGTACGAGTTCGGGGCCCCCAGCGAGTTCTCGTGCGATCCCAACAGGGGACCCCCCACGGCGGATCTCTTCCTCATGAACCACTGGGTGCAGCGCGTGGCGCCGGACCGCGCCGACGCGGCGGAGGTCAACCGGCGTGACGTCATCGTCGACCGGGCCAGGCGTTGCGAGGTCGAACGAGGCCAGCTGCCGGACTTCATCGCCGTGAACTTCTCCGCCATAGGCGATCTGCAGGAGGCCGTGGACGTCCTGAACGGGGTCGTTCCCTCGCCGGCGCAGTGGCGTCCCGGCCCCGGAGCCGCCCGGTAAGGCGTCGCATTCCTCCCAAGGATTCTCGAAATCGCCGTCGGTAGTCAGTTTTTCCACCCGATCAACGGTGTTCCCCGGATTTCAACAGGACATAAATACCAATGCGAGAGATAATGTCGCTCCATTTTCTGTCTCGGCTCCCGGGGGAAGCACACCATGATGATTTTGATCACGACGGATGAAACGATCGACCATCCCGAGGACGTCTCCCACCGAATGGACGCGGTGTGCCGCTCGGCCCTGCACCCCTTCCGGGACCGGATCGACCGCGTGGAGATCCGGCTGCGGTCCGGACCGGCCCCGGACGCGAAAGATCGCGAATGGCGCTGCGAGATCCGTGCCCACGGCGTCGGACGGAACCCGCTGCTGGTCTTCAACCGCTCCCGCACCGTCCACGAGGCCTACGAGGGAGCGGCCCGGGAACTCAGGTCCCTCCTGGGCGCCGAAAACGGCCCGATGCCGGACGCCAGACCATCCGTGGGGGTGTGAGGGCGTGTTCGGGAGCTCGGGAACACGCCCTTCGGGGACCCACGGTCCTCAGCCGGACGTCCGCCGGTGGACCGCGGCGAGCATGCTGCGGCGAATGAGGCCGCTGAACGGCCGGATCCCGAACCAGTAGCGACCGAATGCCCTTCGGGTCGTGTCATCGGTGCACGTGATGAGTGTTTCGGTGCTGACGACCGTCCGCCCCCCGCGTTCCCTGGCCCGCAGATCAGTGACGATCTTGCAGAATCCGGGATCGGAGAACTCCGTGAAGGAGTCGATCAACCCCACCCGGTGACGCTCGCCCCCCAGGATCTTCTGCGGTTGGCCGATGCTGACGAGGACGTACCCGTACGGGGAGATTCCCACCTGTTCGAAATAGCCCCGGGACATGACCACGAACAGGGGTTCGTCCCTGTCCATCCGAACGGTCCCGTGCCCGGCCAGCAGGGCGGGCATCAGTCGAACGGCCATGAGAGGGGCAGCAACCCGCACCTCCCGCAGGGTGATCGATCGAACGGCCCGTCCGGCGACCTCCAACGACGCGTCGAGTTCACGTTCGTGGTATTCGCCGAACCGCGCGTCCGGCAGCACCTCCCGCAGCGACGGCAGTTCCCCGCTCCTTCTCCCCGTCATCCCGACCCTCCCACCGATGAGATGTGTCCACCGCGAGATCTCCTCCGTCCCGCGCCGTGTCCAGCAGCCTGCCGCGAGAACGGCCGCCGGGCATCGGAGCGCGGTGGGTTCCGCGTCCGCCCGTGGGCGGACCGCCACCGCTACCCGCGGGGGACACCGTCCGACGACAGGTGCCGGGCACGATCGGCACGCGCACGGGTCACGTGTGCGGCGCGAGTTCGCGGCACCGTCGGCCCCAGCCGCCGGTCGCTCCTGCGATCCGTTCCCGACCGGGCCCGGGACCCACGGCAGGGGCGGGCGGGATCACGCTTCCACCTGCGGGAAGCACGTCAGGACACTTCCTCTGCGTTTCGTGCGATCACCCTCCGATTCCATTGGTTCCCGGAAGACCATTGCGACCCCGACGGCAGCGGTCCTCCTGGCCTCGGCGGGCACCGCGGCGGGGTGTTCGCTCGCGGCCTTCCTGCCCGCCTCCCGCCTGCCCCGGGTCGGTCTCGTCCTGGCCCTGGTCGTGTACGTGTGGGTCTGGGTGGCACGGCGGGTCGTCGAACGCCTCCGGGAACGCGAGTGCGATCGTGGCCTGCGGGTTCCGCGAACGGGCGGGGTACTGCGAGCGGGCACGGACGGGGAAGCGGGCATCGCCAGTCGGGTGAGCGGCAGGTGGCTGCTGTGCCCGGCACGGGTCGTGCACCGGGCACCGGGGGGGAACGGGGGCGATGGCACGACCGCCCGCAACGGTCCGACAGGGTTCCGATCCGTGTCCCGGCAGGGTACGGACGACGGGACGGTCCGGACCGTCTGGTGTGGGCCCGGGTGGCGGCGTGGGGGCCCTCCTTGCGTGGTCGCTGCGATCTGGCGGTGCCGCGGACCGCCTTCCCTCGCGCATCGGACGGGTACGGGTGCTCCGGGACTGGGACCCGAAGGACATCCGTCTCGTTCTGCCCCGGGAACCGGGCGAACCGTGTTCCGAGAACCGGACGGTCCCGGAACGGCCGCTCCCGTCCCCCGACGGGCCGGTGCTCTTCGTGTCCGGGGCGGACGGCGGGCCACGGGCCGTCCTGCCGGGAGGGCCCCTCCCGCGTCAGGCGGAGGGAGCCCCCGTGGCCGTCCCGGATCCGGACGGGAACACCGCGGCGGTCGGGTTCCTCCTGCGCGTCGGGACGGACGGATCGCGGTCCGGTCCGTGCGAACTCACCGTGGCCCGCGGAGCACCCGCGAGGGACCTGATGAGGAGGGCCGTCACCCGCCGGCTGGCGCTGCGGGCCGGTGCCTGCGCCGCCCTCACGGCCGGTGCCGGCGGGGTGGGGTGGTGGGTCCTGGCCCGGGACGGGGAGGGGAACCGGCCCCTGCGCGCAGCGGGATGGAAGGGACTGTTCCTCACGCAGGCCGGCACGCATCCGCGGTGGCCGCGAGCCGGGGTGAGGATCGACGCCGATTCCTTCCAGGAGCTGTCGGGGTACGAATCGCTGTCCCTGCTGGACCCGCGGCGGTTGAGGGAGCTTGTTTTCGTCACCTGTCCGAACGAGGCGGTCGCCGCGGAGATCCAGCAGAAGGCGTCACGAGCGCTCGGCCGTGCGGTGGGGTCCACCGCGATCTGCACGGATTCGATGGTCGTTCTGGCCAGGGGTGACCGTCTGCCGGCCCTTCGCAGGTCGGGGATCCTGGTCCGGGTGCGCTCCGGCGCCGTCTGCTTCGATCTGGCACGGTACGTGGACGGACGGTGCGCCCGCCGGTGGAGCGCCTACGATCCGGAACTCGTCGCGGACGCCGGTTCCCTGGTGACGCTGTACGGCGCGGACCCCCTCAGAGCCGCCTCAGAGCCGCCGGGGGGCAGAACCTGCTCCGGGCCCTGGTGGACGCGTGGGACCAGTACCCGGAACGGGGACAGTCGCTGTTCCCGACGCACCGGGACCTGTGGCGGCCGGGTCCCGAGGCTCCCGGTGGTCACGTTGCCGGGCCGCTGGCCCGGTCGACGGCCACCGGTTCCACGAAGCTCCTGGCCGATCTCGTCACCGGTGTCCGATCGATGATCTACACCTACGAGCACGACGCCCTGCGAACGATCCTGGATGAGGGACACGGGGACCACCTGCTGTTCCGCACGATCCCGGAGCTCAGGTTCACCCGGTACCTGCTGCCCCTCACCGACAGGGGCCGGTTGCTGGCCCGCGCGTTCGGCACGCCGCAGGTCCGCCGGAGCCTGCGTGCCGAGCGCGTCAGGATCCCGCCGGTCGTTCCAGAAGGCGCCGACATCGCCGACGCAGAGGCCTTCGAGAAGGCCGTCAGCGCCCTTCACACCACCATGCGTTCCCGGGCCGCTCCCGTCGCTCCGGTCAGCTGGTCCGAACGCACCCTCCCCGTGGACTGCGTGAGGATCAAAATATTCCTCGCCGAGTACCGTCAGGACCGGAACGGGTAGGGGCCGGCCCGGCCGCAGGCGGTCTCCCGTGACCGGACCCGGTGGCGGGATCGGGCAGGTGCACGGCGGCGACGAGCCCCGGCAGGGCGTCCCCCAGCTCGACCCGGCCGCCGTGCAGGCGGACCAGTTCCGCGACGATGGCAAGGCCAAGGCCGGAACCGCCCTCGTCCCGGGTACGGGCCTCGTCGAAACGGGTGAACCGGTCGAAGGCACGGGCACGGTCCTCCTGCGGGATCCCGGGTCCGTCGTCACGGACCTCGATCACGATCCCCTGCTTCCTGCGATGGACGTCGACCGTGACCGATGTCCGTGCGTGTCGAACGGCGTTGTCCAGCAGATTCGTCAGGACCCGGCGGAGGGCGTCCGGATCGACCTCGACCAGCAGATCCCGGCCCTCCCGCTGCTCGGACGTTCCTCCCCGGGGAAAGGACCGGGTCACCGGCACCCTCGCGGACTCGTAGCGGACGATGTGTCGATCGATCAGAGTCCCGGCGTCGGTCCGCTCCGTGCGCAGGCAGGCCGGTCCGGTGTCGTCCGCGCGGGCCAGCAGGAGCAGGTCCTCCACCAGACGGGACATGCGTGCGGTCTCGGCCAGGAGGTCCGGGACGAGTCGGGCCCACAGGTCCTCCGACGGGTGGTTCCCCGGCCGGCTGTCCCTACGGCCCTGTCGGTCCTGCGAACCGTCCTGCCGGTCCTCCGGACGGTCAGCCCCGGTCGCTCCGCCGGGTACGACATGTCCGTCGCGGACGGCCAGACGTTGGGAGACCTCCAATTGGGTCTGGATGCTCGCCAGCGGACTGCGCAGTTCGTGTGCGGCGTCCCCGATGAAGGCCCGCTGCTGTGCCCTGGCTCGTTCCAATCGGTCCAACATCCCGTTGAGGGTCAGGGCGAGCCGATGGATCTCGTCCTGGGTCCGCGGCACGGGGAGCCTTCCCGTCCCGCGGGTTCCCGTGATCTCCTCGGCACCGGCCCGCAGGGCCTCCACGGGCCTGAGCGTCAATGTGATCATCCGCCAGGCCAGGGCACCCACCAGGACCAGGAGCAACGGCAGGGTCACCAGCAGGGCGCTGCGAAGGATGTTCGTACTACGGATGATCTCCCCGGCGGGGGCGACGACGACGACCGCCGGCCGGTCGGTCCTGCCGCTCCATCGCAGGACCCGGCAGTGCCGGACCAGGACGCGCACGGGTCCGTCCAGTCCGGCCCGGTCCCCGTCCATCCACATGACGGTGCCGTCGACGGCCGAACGCAACTCATCGGGTTCCAGGATGGAGACCAGCCTGTCCGTTCCCGAGGAACCGGCCACCACCCGGTTGCTCGTGTCGATCACCTGGATCTGGTGGGATCCCGCCGCGGGGATCGGATCGGGCAGTCGATCCGCATCGATCATGTCGACGACCTCGTCGGCCGCCCTGCGGGCGCCGTCGTCCAGGGAACGGCGGGCCGACAGGCTCACCGTCCACAGCATGACCGCCGCTCCCAGGACCAACGCCACTCCCGTCGCCGACACCACCAGCAGCATCAGGCGGGAGCGCAGGCCCAAGGACGTGGGCAGGAACCTCATGTCGGGAGCCCCAACCGGTACCCGGCGCCGCGGACCGTGCGAACGACGTCCCTGCCCAACTTGCGACGCAGGTACCCGATGTAGACCTCGACGACGTTGGCGTCGGAGTTCGGGACGCTGTCCCAGACGTGGTCGAGGAGTTCCTCCTTGGAGACCACCCGGTCGCCGTGGCGCATCAGGTATTCCAGCAACCGGAACTCCCGCGTGGTCACGGCCACACCGGCCCCGGCCCGGCGCACCTCGTGGGACGCGGGGTCCAGTTCGAGGTCCGCACGACTCAGCACCGCGGGACGTTCGACACGGCCGCGACGGAGAAGGGCACGGATCCTGGCCAGCAGGACGATGTAGGAGAACGGTTTGGTGAGGTAGTCGTCCGCCCCTGCGTCCAGGCCGTCGGCCAGGTCGTACTCGCCGTCCTTTGCCGAGAGCAGGAGCACCGGTACCCAATTGTTCTCGGCTCTCAGAGCGCTCACGACCCGGTACCCGGACATACCCGGCAGCATGATGTCCAGGACGACGACGTCGTACTCGCCGAAACGGGCCGCTTCGAGTCCGCGGGGCCCGTCAGGGGCCAGATCGACGGCGAAGCCCTCGGCCTGCAGTCCCCGTTGCAGAGCTCTTGCGAACCGCGTCTCGTCCTCGACCACCAGTAATCTCACTCTTTCACTGTCACACGGTGCTGTGATCCTTCTCAGTTCTTCTCAGCCGCCTCTCAGCACCGGTGGAGCATTGTCAGGATATGAACAGCGACACGAAGACCCCGTGTTCCACGGATCCGGAACCGACGCCCTTGCCGGTGGTGCCTGGGCGGTCCCTGTTGCGCTGGGTCGTACCGGCCGGCGTGACGGCGGTGGTCCTCGGGGCCGGAGGGATCGCCGACATGCTGCCGGCCGGCGCCGCCGAGCCGCTGCCCCCGCGCAGCGCACAGCAGCTGCTCCTGGACGTGCAGGAGGCCCGGTCGACCGGCCTTTCGGGAACCGTGGTCCAGCGGACCGACACGGGCCTGCCGGAACTGCCGAGGTCCGGAAGCTCTGACCTGATCTCGTTGGTCTCGGGGAACCACACCCTGCGCCTGTGGTACTCCGGTCCCCGGAAGACCCGCGTGGCGTTGCTGGGGACCCTGGGGGAGTCCGACGTCATCCGCAACGGCAGGGATCTGTGGGTCTGGTCGAGCAGGGACAAGACCGCGACCCACGCTCTCCTGCCCGATGCGCAGAAGGTTCTCGAACAGGCGGAGAAGAGCCGCCGTTCGAAGGAGAACGCCCTCGGCGTGCCGATCCCCTCCCCGTCGGAGCTGACCCCCCAAGCGATCTCGGGGGAGATCCTCAAGGCCATGGAGCCGACCACCGCCGTGAGCACCGCAGGCCCGGTGAAGATCGCCGGTGAGCGTGCGTACGAGTTGGTGCTCGCTCCTCGTGATCCCGACTCGCTCGTCGGCCGGGTGAAGATCGCCGTCGAGGCCGTCCACCACGTGCCGATCAGGTTGCAGGTCCTCCCCAGGACGGGCAGCAGCCCGGCCTTCGAGATCGCCTTCACACAGATCAGTTTCGATCGTCCCTCGGAGAGCCACTTCCAGTTCACGCCCCCGTCCGAGGCAAAGCTACGGGAGTTGTCCATGGACCAGCAGCCCAGCAGGACCGAGCAGGGCTCCACCGCCCAGACCCCCGTCGTGATCGGCAAGGGATGGACGTCGGTCGTCGCGGGACGTCTCTCGGACGGTTCCCTCCAGAAATTCCTCTCCAGGGAGATCACGGGACAGGAATCCGGATCGACCGATTCGGACGCCTCGGGATCCGAATCGAACGGCTGGGGCTCGACGGGCGGGCTCCAGGCCGCCGACCGGCTGTTTCAGGCGTTCAGGAACGTCTCGGGAAGCTGGGGCAAGGGCAGGCTGATCGAGTCGAATCTGTGTTCGATCCTCGTGACCGACGACGGCCGCTTCTACGCCGGAGCCGTCCGGCCCGGTGCCCTCTACAAGGTGGCGGCCGAGCCCCTGCCGGCGTCGGGCGGCGGCAGGTGAACCGTGCCCGGGGAGCGTGCTCCGCGGGCGGGGAGGTCAGCGGTGGGTACGCCGTGCGCACCCACCGGCTGACCAAGCGGTTCCGGTCCGGTCAGGTCGCGGTGAACTCGGTGGACCTGGCCGTTCCACGAGGCTGCGTGTACGGCTTCCTCGGTCCCAACGGCTCGGGCAAGACCACGACCATCAGGATGCTCCTCGGCCTGATCCGGCCGACGGCCGGCGGGCACGAACTGCTCGGGATGCCCATGCCGGGGCAGGCCGGGCGCGTCCTGCCCGCCGTCGGGTCCCTCGTGGAGGGACCGGCCTTCCACCCCTACCTGTCGGGCCCTGCGAATCTGAGACGGTTGGACGCGGCCGACCGAACGGCCGATCCCCGCACGACGGGCAGGAGGATCGCTGCGGCTCTCGACAGGGTGGGGCTGTCGGCCGCTGGGAACAAGCGTTACCGGAACTACTCGCTGGGGATGCGGCAGCGGTTGGCGATCGCAGCCGCTCTCCTGCGTCCCCGGGAGCTGCTGGTCCTCGACGAGCCGACGAACGGTCTGGATCCGCAGGGGACCAGGGAGGTGCGTTCCCTGGTCACCAGGCTCTCGCAGGAGGGCGTCACGGTCCTGCTCTCCACGCACCTGCTCAGCGAGGTCGAACAAGTGTGCACGCATGTGGGGGTCATGCGGGCGGGCAGCCTGATCACCCAGTCGTCCCTGGTGCATCTGCGAGGATCGACCGGGACACGCCTACGGGTGGAGACCTCACGCCCCGAGGCCGCGTCCGCCGTTCTGATCGAGCACGGACTGGACGGTGTCGTGCAGGACCGGGACGGGGTGCTGGCCGAGCTCGGGTCCAACGAACCGGAGACCCTGGTCCCGGCCCTGGTCCGGGCGGATGTCCCCGTGCGGGGGTTCGCCTGCGTCCGGCCGACCCTCGAGGACCTGTTCGTCTCGCTGACCGGGGAGGGATTCGATGTCGACGGCTGACGACCCCGTGACCGCCGAGTCCCGGGGCGGGGGGAGCGCCTCGGAACGGGGGGAAGCGGATCCGGAGGGGCCCGCGTCGGTCCCGGCCGTCCCCCCGGGGACGGGCACCGGTACCCCGACCGGCCGGGCCGCGGCAGGCTGCGCCTCGGCGGACCTGGCCGGGGGGTGCGGCGGCCGGCGGTCCGGGCTGCGGGCCGACCTGCGCCTGCTCGGCTCGGAGATCCTGCTGCACCTGGTCCGCCGGAGGAACTGGGCGGGCGTTGGCGTTCTGCTCAGCGTGCCGATCATCATCGCCGTGTGCGTGAGACTGGCCTCCGACGGGGCGACGGACGGTCCCGGGCCGGTGTTCCTCGCGTCCGTCACGGACAATGGCCTGTTCGTCGCGCTGGTGTCGCTCTCGATGGAGATGCCCCTCTTCCTGCCGCTGGCGATCGCGACCATCAGTGCCGATGCCATCGCGGGGGAGGCGAACACCGGGACCCTGCGCTACCTGCTGACCGTCCCGGTGCACAGGACCCGGTTGCTGATCGTCAAGTACCTCGCGGTGGTCGTAGCCTTCGCGGGGGCGTTACTGCTCGTCGCGGTCGTCGGGGTGGTCGTGGGGGTGTCCCTGTTCGGAGGCGGTCAGCTGACGACACTGTCGGGCACGCAGATCTCCTTCGGCGCGGGGCTGTGGAGGCTGGCCCTCGTCTGCCTGTACATCGAGATGTGTTTCGTGGCGTTCGGGGCGATCGGGATGTTCGTCTCGACCCTGACGGAACAGCCCATCGGCGCGGTCATCGCCACGGTCGCGGTCGCGATGGTCAGCCAGATCCTCGACACCGTGCCCCAGCTGGACGGCGTCCACGCCTACCTGCCGACCCACCACTGGATGGCCTACGTCGACCTGTTGAGGGACCCGTTCACCACCATGTCGATCCGCCCGGGGATCCTGTCCGCCCTGGCCTATGCGGCGATCTTCCTGTCGGCGGCCTGGGCCCGTTTCGGGGACAAGGACGTCACCTGCTGACGTCGTCCGCGGACGACGACCGTCTGCCTGGAGCCGGGATCCGCCCGGGGGAAGCGGATCCGAACCGCAGGGAACCGGTCCGAGCGACGAGGAGGCACCCCGGCCGGGGCAGGCGGTCGTCATTTGTCAGGACGTATCGAACCGGTCGGACGTTGCCCGTGGAGAACAACGAATCGGTCACTGTTCCGATCGCTCGCCCACGGCGCACGTTCGTGGTCGACGCACGAGCGTGCGTCGCATGCGGATCATTCCTCTCGTCCCCGCCCATGCCGAGGAGGTCCTTGCCGTCTACCGGGCCGGCATGGACAGCGGAGACGTCACGTTCGAATCGGACGCCGGGACGTGGGAGCCCTTCTCGACGGCGAGGCTGCCCGACCACCGGTGGGCAGCCCTCGACGACGATCGGGTCCTGGGACGGGTCACGGGCTCGGCGGTCTCCCCCCGCCGGGCCCTGCGCGGGGTCGTCGAGGTCTGCGTCTACGTCCTTCCCGAGGCCCGAGGCAGGGGTGTGGGGATCGCGCTGCTGAACGCCTTCATCGAATCGACCGAGGCCATGGGGATCTGGTCGGTCCAGTCGGGCGTCCTCCCTGAGAACGCCGCCGGCCTCGCGTTGCGCCGCAAGGCCGGTCTCCGGGTCATCGGTGTCCGCGAACGTTCCGGGGAGCAACGCGGCACCTGACGGGACGTCGTCCTGCTCGAAAGACGCAGCAAGCTGGTGGGCTGAGGGAGCGACCGTTCTCCCAGCTCTCATCTCACCTGGCGGATACGCAGCTGCTGGGCGAAGACCATGCGGCGGATCGGGTCCCCGTTCAGGTCGGGGTCGTCGAAACGGATGGCCAGAGCCGTCTGGCTGAAGGCCCTCTTGCCCGCCGGGACATGGCGGACGACGGTCCCCGGGCATCTCAGGAGCCGTTTCTTCTCCCCCTCGAACTCCACCAGGACATGGCTGCCCACGGGAGGCGGATCGGCCCGGGGCAGACAGCGGGTGCCCCCCTCGCACAGATCCAGCAGGACCCCGGAGAACACCGACTCGACCTCCCCCTCGGGATCCAGCAGCGTGACGACCGTGGGCAGGTGGATGTCGACACGGACGTACTCCCGTCGTTGCAGGCGCCGGGTCGGCCCGGTGACGTGCAGACTCCACCGGGCCCCCTCGACATCCGTGATGTGGACGGGCAGTTCCAGCTGTCCCCCGCCCGCCGGCCACAGGAGGGTGTGTTCGATCGACAGGTCCAGGGGCTCGGGCAGGAAATCGATCTCAGGCGGATCGATGAGGACCCGTGCCTGGGGATTCTCCTCGTCCCCCTCCTCGATCCCCTGGACGACCGTGGGGACTTCGACGATCATGTCGTCCTCGCCGACCTTGACGTCGAGGAAGATCCGCAGCCGCGCCTTGATGCTGCGATCGGGCAGGATCTGCCGGGCCGTCTCGGCCACGGGGCTCTCCTTGGCCCCCCTGAACATCCCCGGCACTTTCATGACATGCCGTCCCGTTCGGTACAGGAACGTACGGCATGCTCACGGGACCGGCGCGGCGCGTGGGGGACGCCTGTGCCGGCCGAGCCATGGGCCATGCTCCTGCCTCCCGGTTCCTGCCGCGTGCGCCGTTCCCGTCCCTTCGCCGGGGCGGCCGTCACCGCCCTGTGACGGATGTGATCGGCAGATCCTCGACGGTCCTGAAGGGACACCGCGTTCCCGCGGGAGGAGGGCCGGGCCGCGTGCCCGCGCCCCGGCCCGGTCGGGATGTCCGATCGGGCCGCTTTCCTATCCCAGGCTCGGGAGTTCCTTAAGAGCGCATGAGCAACCTTGTCCGGTCCCGACGTGCCGACCAGCATCGAGACGCCGGTCCTTTCGACGAACCACTCTGAGGAGTTCCGCCCATGTCGAGACTGCGTGTCGCCGTGGCCCTGAGCACGATCACGGTGACGGGAGTCGCTGCCGCCGTGCTGTCCATGACCTCCGCCTCCGCCGCCGCCTGCGCCAAGGCCTGGGATTCCTCCTCGGTCTACTGGGGCGGATCGTCCGTCTCGTACGACGGGCACAACTATCGTGCGAAATGGTGGACGCAGAACGAGAACCCCGTGGACAATCCCACGGGAGTGTGGGAGAACCAGGGAACCTGCGGGGGGTCCTCCTCCTCGGGGTCCTCCGGGACCTCCACCGGGGGCTCCTGCTCGGCCGCGGCCTGGGTCGCGGGCAAGGAGTACAAGACCGGTGACGTCGTCTCCTACACGAACGGCAAGCTGTACAAGGCCTCGCACGACAACCCGGGCTACGACCCCACGATCAGCACCTGGTACTGGGACCCGTACGCCTGCGGTTCGACGTCGGCCCCCAGCGACACCGCTCCCCCGGCCTCGTCCACGGGATTCGTGGTGTCCCAGGCCCAGTTCGAACAGATGTTCCCCAACCGGAACTCCTTCTACACCTACAGCGGTCTGGTCAAGGCTCTCAGCGCTTACCCGGCGTTCGCGAACACCGGCAGCGACACCGTGAAGAAGCAGGAGGCCGCGGCCTTCCTCGCCAACATCGACCACGAGACGGGCGGCCTGGTCCACATCGTGGAGCAGAACACGGCCAACTACCCCCACTACTGCGACTCCGGCCAGTCCTACGGCTGCCCCGCCGGCCAGGCCGCCTACTACGGTCGCGGTCCGATCCAGCTGAGCTGGAACTACAACTACAAGGCAGCCGGTGACGCCCTGGGGATCGATCTGCTGAACAATCCGAGCCTCGTGCAGACCGATGCCTCCGTGGCCTGGAAGACGGGGATCTGGTACTGGATGACCCGCACCGGCCCGGGAACGATGACCGGGCACCAGGCCATGGTGAACGGCTCCGGTTTCGGCGAGACCATCCGCAGCATCAACGGTTCCCTGGAGTGCAACGGGGGGAACCCGGCCCAGGTCCAGAGCCGAGTCCAGGCCTACGAGCGTTTCGCGAAGGTCCTCGGGGTCTCTCCCGGGAGCAACCTGAGCTGCTGACGACCGGTTCCCGCCCCGCGATCGGCCGGCAGCCCCGTCCCGGCCCGGCCGACCGCGGGGACGGGACCGGCAGGAGCAGACACCAGTACGTCGTCCCTCTCGTCCCCGGTCCGGGACGAGAGGGACGACAGGACGGCCGGTGCCCGGGACCGCGTTCCCTCCCGGGCACCGGCATCTTCCGTTCCGTCCGCTTCCCCGGCAACACCATGTCCTCGGTGCGGCGCCGTCGGATCCTGGACCGGTATCGGAGGCAGCTGTACTCCCGGTTCTCGGAAGAGAAACTCCACGGACGCCCGCTCGGAGCAGATGCCCCGGTCGCAGGACAGGGGACGGAAGGCCGTGGATCCCCGGGCGTTATTTTCGGCCCGTGCTGCGGGGAACCGCCACGACGAGAACTCTCGAAAAATTCCCGTTCACGGACGCCGGCTCCCCGCTGAAGGCATGGGAACTCATGACGGCCTGCTGCCGAACACCCTTCTCGGTGAGAAGAACGGCGAGCGCAGGAGCCCTGGCAAGAGCGAGGGAACGGGGCTCTCCGCCGTGTCCCCGATCCGAGTGCCCGCAGATCTCAAGGCCGAGTCCCCGGTCCGGCGCCCTCCTGATCTCCGCGAGATCGGGCTCCTTCGTCTCAGGCGGAGTCGAGCTGCCCGCCCCGAAAACGAAACGCGCCAGGACCTGTCCCGTCTCCACAGATCCGCCCCCGGCGGAGGGCGACCCCGCAGAGGGCTGTCGGACCGCGGGATGGATCCCGTCGTTCGTCGAACGTCCCGCGGCTTCTTCTCCCCTCTTCTCGAACGACGGACCCTCGATCCGGCCGGCCGCCGGCGGCACCGATCCGGATCCCTTCGTGGAACTCGACGGCCCAGGGTCGTACCCCATTTCAGGCGCCGTCCCCGCAATGGGAGGTCCTCCCGGGTCCTCCGTGCCGCATCCCCCGAGCAACAACGCGACGATCATCATCGGGAGGAGAACCATCAATGGGACGGACACCGCCGAGACCAGCGTTCTCCGAACAGCTGTTCTCCGCCCGACCGGGACCAGAACTCTCCGAACATCTGCTCTACGCCCTCGGGACGCCCGGCTGGATCCCCCCGACGGCTGCCGGGGGAAAACGCTCCCCCCACGATGGATCGATGCATCTCCTCGCGTTTCTCGTTCAACGCAAAGATCGCCAGGACCAGGGCCGCGAGCAGTGGCAGGGAGAAGATGAATGCGTAGATCACCCTCTCCCCACCTCATACGCATCGGACTGGACGAAGAACGGCACGCACACCAGGACGACGCATGATTATGATCATTCCGATGGACAGCCGGTCCACGATCCCGCTCGTCGGACGGCCTGGAGCGTGTCTCGCCAACTCCGCTTCGGCGCTGCGCGGTGCCCGGGCGGCACCCGGCGGCGTTCTCGTCGCCCCCCGTAGCTCCGCCACGAGGGGCTCCGGCGGCCTTGC
>Ga0316579_10000123_pt1 | contig 21267 bp, 22 predicted proteins | sample J5NA_2_FD_203074 | JGI IMG/M metagenome (GOLD analysis project Ga0316579, IMG submission 203074) | Rhizosphere microbial communities from salt marsh grasses in Alabama, United States - J5-7_160517rDrA | ecosystem: Host-associated > Plants > Roots > Rhizosphere | place: USA: Alabama | collected... | reverse complement strand
AGGGCCTGGTCGAGGTCGTCGTCGGTCCAGACGCCACCGGACCGGGAGACGAACACCGCCCGGCGGGTGCCGTCGAAGCCGGCCGGCAACCGGTTGTCGACCAGTGCCCCGTCCAGTTCGGAACGGTCCTTGAGGTTGTCCACCACGAGCATCTCGATGTCGGGAAAGGAGATGAGCTGGTCGGTCATCGTTGTCTCCTGGGCCTGTGCCCCGACGGGACGCGCGGACCGCGCCGGACGGGGAGACAGGTGCATCCGGTGCCCGCAGGCACGGTGGACGGGCTGTGCAGGAGCTCGGGCTCCTGCGGGAACGGGACCCACCCGTCGAGAAGGCCGTGGTGGGGGTGGTACGAGATCCGCGCACGGTGTCCGTCACGAGGCGGGGTGTCGGTCACGGGTGCGACGGATCCGCGAACGCGATGGATCTCAGTCATGAGCGCGATCGAGAGGGGAAGCGACACACCTCTGGCGCTGCATCAACTGTGACGTATTCGGGCCGGTATCGCAAATCGGCAGGTCAGCGGCTGAATCACCGAAAGCCCGTCCCCGTTCGGCCGCGAAGACGTCCGCCAGCCAGAACACGTGGGCCCGACCGCGTTTGCCCGCCGGGGCCAGGCGCCCCAGGTGCACCCACTGCCGCAGGGTCGCCGGACGCACGCCGACCTCCACGGCGGCCTCGGCCGCCGTCAGCAGGACGTCGCCGGGCAGGGGACCGGCGTTCCGATCGGCGTCCGGTGTCGCGGCGGGCCCCTCCGGCTGTCCCTCCCCGTGCCCGGCCGGCGAGCCCTGCGCGGGGATGCTCACCGGTTCGTCCCGGCGTGCGGGGCCGGCACCGGCAGTCCCACGAGTTCGGCCAGTGCCCCCCATTCCCCGGTGTCCCACCGGTGCCGTCGAGGGGCCGGCCGTCGGCACCCGCAGCCGGGCACGTCGCACCGGCAGGCCGCGTTCACGCAGATCACCAGGCCCCTGTCGGGAAGGCATCGCAACGACAGCGCCCGGCACACCGGGCAGCGGGCCGGGAGCCGGTGCACCGGCTCCCGGCCGTCCAGGGCACGGGCGCCCCGCCCGGCCAGGCGCGCGCTCTCGTGGACGGCGTGCTCGATCAGGTCGGGGTCCTGCCGCAGCAGCCGGTCCCCGCAGGACAGCAGGAGGACCGACAGATGGCGCAGGCGATCGGGCAGCGACGTCTCGGGGGGCCGTCCCGTCCCCAGCCGCTCGCAGAGCATCTGGTGGAGCCCGATGACGCCGGACTCGATGTCCGCGATCGCGTCCAGGACCGCGATCCTCACGGGCGCCTGACCGCCCGTCGGCCCGCCACGCCGGCGCGGGACCGGGTTCGTGGTGCTCCGGCCGATCCCCGGACGCAGGGCGTCCCGCAGGTCCGGCATGAACCGTGCCACCCGGAGGAGCGCCGCGAGGACCGCGGTCACCGGATCGTTCCCCGCGCTCCGTTCCTGCTGGTGGGGCAGGGACGGGACCGGGGCCCGTCCCGGGGCTCCCCTGCGGCGCTGCGCGGACGGCTTCCGCTGCTGTACCGGTCCGGTGACGGTGTCCATGCCAGTTCTCCTGAAGCGTTCGTCCCATGGAAGCGGACGGGGAGGGCGGCCTCCGGAACGGTCCGGCGGGGACGGCGGCCCGATCGGACCGCTCGATCGGATTCGATCGGAACGGTCGGCCCGCGCACTGGTGTCCCCCGGTCCGCTCCACCTGTTCGCATCCGGACAGCTCGTGCCGGTCCGGCCCGACGCGCGTGAGAACCCCCCGGGTCCTGGCCCCGAACGGTCGGATTCCACCGTGTCGGGACAGGGGGACGGTACGAGCGGCCCGGGACGGAGCACCAGTCCCGCGTTCACGGGACGATGGCAGGCAGTGCCGATTACGTACACATTCCGTCGGGAACACGTTCTCTGTGCTCGTGCATCCGTTGTGTCCGTCAGGCCGACGGGTACGGCACCTCTGCCGGTCGGCCGGGGCGGACGGTGTGGCAGGATGCGCGCGCCTGCCATCCGCAGCGCTCGCACCAGCTCGAACAGGAGAGAGACCCGATGCCGACGGCCGACACCGGGACCGACGCGACGACCGCGTCCCCGGCCTTCCTCGACCGGTTCTTCCACATCACCGAACGCGGTTCGACCATCGGTCGTGAACTGCGCGGTGGTCTGGTGACCTTCTTCACCATGGCCTACATCGTGGTCCTCAACCCCCTGATCATCGGGACCCAGCAGGACGGCACCGGCCACTTCCTCGGAGGGAGCCCGGACACCCCCGACCTGGCCGGGGTGGCCGCGGCCACGGCCCTCGTCGCCGGAGCGGTCACGATCCTCATGGGACTGGTGGCGAACTTCCCCCTGGCGCTGGCGACCGGCCTGGGGCTCAACGCGTTCGTCACCTTCGGGATCGCCAAGCTCCCCGACATGACCTGGGCCGACGCGATGGGTCTCGTCGTGCTGGAGGGTCTGATCATCCTGGTGCTCGTGCTGACCGGTTTCCGCACGGCGGTCTTCCGCGCCGTTCCCACGGAGCTGAAGACGGCGACCAGCGTCGGGATCGGCCTGTTCATCACCATCATCGGCTTCGTGGACGCCGGATTCGTCCGCCGTACCGGGACGGGCCCGACCCCGGTCGAACTGGGGATCGGGGGATTCCTCGCGGGCTGGCCCACCGTGGTGTTCGTCTTCGGACTGCTGCTCATCGCCGTGCTGATGGTCCGCAAGGTGCGGGGCGCCATCCTCATCGGGATGGCCTGCGCCACGGCCCTGGCCGTGCTCGTCGAGAAACTCGCGGACGTCGGACCGGGCACGGCCCCGAACGGCGACGTCAACCCGACCGGATGGGGTCTGAACGTCCCCGGACTGCCCGACACGATCGTCAGGACCCCCGACTTCGGCCTGCTGGGGGAGTTCGACCTCCTGGGATCGTTCGGCGAGGTCGGCGTCGTCAGCGCGATGCTGCTGCTGTTCACGCTGCTCCTGGCCGATTTCTTCGACACCATGGGCACGATGGTCGCCATCGGGGCCGAAGCCGATCTGCTGGACGAGGAGGGCATGCCCGAACACGGTGACCGGATCCTGGTGGTCGACTCCCTCGCGGCAGCGGCAGGGGGCGCTGCCTGCGTTTCGAGCAACACCTCGTACGTCGAATCTGCCTCCGGGGTCGGGGAGGGCGCCCGCACCGGGCTGGCGAGCGTCGTGACCGGTGTCATGTTCCTCCTGGCCACCACGCTGTCGCCGCTCGTGGAGGTCGTTCCCTACGAGGCGGCCACGCCGGCCCTGGTGATCGTGGGTTTCCTCATGATGACCCAGGTGAGGAGCATCGACTGGGACGACATCGAGATCGCCCTGCCGGCCTTCCTGACCATCGTGCTCATGCCCTTCACGTACTCCATCACGGCGGGGATCGGCGCCGGATTCATCTCCTACGTGGTGATGCGCGTCGCCCGGGGCAAGGCCTCCGGCGTCCACCCCCTCCTGTGGCTGGCCTCGGTCCTGTTCGTGGTCTACTTCGCGATCGATCCGATCAAGGACGTCCTCGGAGTCTCCTGACCATCGGTTCGATACCCGGCTTCCGGCACGGGGCAGGACTCCGGCATCCGACGAGGAGGGTTCCGGCACGGAGAACTGCTCCACCGGCCCCTGTTCGGAACCCGGGTATCGAACGCAAAATTTTATTGTGACTACAAGTGAATACCTGAGAGCTTAGGGTTAGGTACCGTTGTGTACCTCACCCCGTGACGCCGCACCGACGCGGACCACCTGCGGCCGGACGGGCCGAGAGCTCCAGGAGGTCCGAGACGATGGGAAGCTCCCACGACGGCACGGCGAAGGATCGCCTCGCAGGAACCGCGCAGGACCGCGCCGGGGGGAAGGGCGAACCCGATCGTACGGTCTGGGCCTCCGCAGGCGCCGTGTTCGTGCTGCTGGTGACCCTCGTGATCGGCGTCAGCAGCCAGGGCGCCTTCTACTCCCGCACCCGGCTGCACCTTGCGCTCGGCCTGACACTGGCCGTCGCGCTCACCCTGCCCGCCGGGAGCCGGGTCCTGGATGCGCTGCGCCGCCCTCCCGCGCTGACCGGGTCCCTCCTGGCGGCCTGGATCCTGGCGGTCGGCGCGATGCACGGCACCCTCGGCCGGGGACTGCCCGCCGCCGGTCTGGCGATGGGGGTCGTGGCCGTGTTCGTCGTCGTACCCTGCCTGCTGGCCGTTGATCGGGAGATGCTCGCGTCCTCCCTGGTGTGGATCGGTGGGCTCGTCGGCCTCACGTCGTGGCTGGGCGTCGTCCTGCACCTGCACCGGTGGGCCTGGGAGGGACAGGGCCTGTGGAGGGCATCCGGTGCCATCACCTACCCGAACGCGACCGCGGCACTCCTGGTGTCGCTGGCACTGTGGTCCGTGGCACGGATGTCCCTCCCCTCCGACCCGGACAGGGACACCACGACGTCGGTGGCCTTCGGACCGCGTTGGACCGTCCCTGCCCTGGTGACGGTGATGCTCACGGCGGCGGCCGCGACCCTGAGCAGGGGCGGGGCGCTGGCGCTGCTGGCGGGGGGCGCCGTCCTGCTGGTCAGGTCGGCCCCCGGCACGCGCGGGGCGGCCGTCCACCCCGTGCTGGGCGCCACCGTCGCCTTCGCGGGGCTCGCGCCCAGCCTGCTGAGCGGGGAACCAGCTCGTCCCCTCCCCGCTGTGGTCGGTCTCGCCCTGGGGATCCTCATCGGGGTGAGGGCCGACGAGCAGGTACGGGCCCGGCAGAACAGCGTACTGACCGGTGCGGCCGCCGCCGTCGGGCTGGTGCCCGGAGAACCGCGACGCAGGATCCTGCGGGCAGCGGCCGCCGGAGGGGTCGCCGTTCTCGCGGCCGGCCCGCTCCTCCTCGCGGACGGGTTCGTCCGTTCCCTTCACAAGATCACGGACGTGCGGGTCCTCACCGGCCCCAGCTACCGCGTGGATGCGGCACGGGCCGCGTTCGACAGGATCACGGACTCCCCGTGGATCGGCACCGGCCCCGGCGAGGGGGAGGTCAGCTGGACCACCTCGTCCGGGGTGAGCAGGAGCCTGATGTTCCTGCACGACGAGTACCTGCAAGTGGTCCTGGAGCTCGGGGTGCTGACAGCCCTCCTCGTCCTCGTGCACCTGCTCGCCTGCGCCCACAGCGTCCTGAGAGCGCCCCGGGTGCCGCACGAGTCGCTCTCCTCCCGCCGGGCACGCAGGAACGCCGGGGCAGGGGGACTCGCGGCGATCACGGCCTTCGCCGTCCACAGCGCCCTGGACTTCACCTGGCACCTTCCTGCCCTGCCCCTGGTCGTGGCCGCGGTGCTGGCGCTCACTCCTTCCGGGCCAGAATGCATGGAACAACCCGAACGAGGACAGGAATCCACACCGGATGACGTGGATGTGCGTGATGGGGTCACCGATGTACGGGAGGCCCCCGCAAAGAACGTCGACAAGTCCTCAATAACTCACTCAACGCACCCCCCCATGACGTAAAGTTTTGCTGCCGGTGGTGAGGACGTCCTCCACCTGGTGGACCTCGCCCCGGCACCGTCTCGGGAACCGCACGAACTTCTCACCGATTACGCACTCCGTTCTCGTGGACAGTGGCATGCGCTCCCGAACACGGGATCCGGAACGCGAGAAGTATTCCTGTCGGTGAGAGGGATTCCTGCGGGACAGTTCTGCATGTTCCGATCACTGTGAGGAATTCATCCATGTTCATGACACGAACAAGAGCCCTCGCCGCGGCCGCGGCGCTCGCCGCCGGGGGAAGCCTGATCGCGGCCTCCCCCGCCGTCGCCTACTACTCCCCCCCGCTGATCATGGTGGCGGAGCCCCAGAGCCCCGCCCGGCTCGTCGCCGGTGGTGCCGCCATCGACGTCACCGTGGAGTACTCGTGCACCGCGACCGATGGCATGAGCCTGTCGCTGGACGTGGCCCAGAAGGTCGGCAGGAAGGTCGCCACCGGCTACGCCTACGACTACGTCACCTGCAACAGGCGCACCCAGAAGACCGTCCTGCGGGTGAAGTCCACCGGGACGGCCTTCGGCAGGGGCAAGGCAGCGGTCACCACGGAGCTCAGCGGTTGCTACTCGCCGGACTACTGGTGGGGCACCTGCGGCGACGACCAGATGGACGACGTCATCAGGGTGAAGAAGTGATCGGTCCGCGGGACGCGATCGTGTAGCCGGCGCCCCGCGGAGGCGGTTCCCCGGTGATCCGCCCCTGCCGCGGGACCGGGACACGGCCGGCGTGCCCGGTCCCGGTCCCGCAGCCCCGTCCCCTCTCCACCGGAAGGGAAACACCATGATGAGAACAGGAGCCAGATCGGCCTTTCTGGCCGCGTGCACGGCACTCGGCGCGGTTCTGTCCGGCACCGTTCCGGCGTCGGCGGAGACCTACATCCCGGATCCCACCCCGATGGTCGATTTCACCGTCCTCCCGACCGTACGGATCCTGGACAACGGCAAGGCGGCACTGATCACCATCAAGAGCGTCTGCATCGGTCCCGAGGGAACGCCGGACGGCCACCGGGGAATCCTGCTGCGGCAGCATCCCAGCGCCGACCGCATCGTGGAGTACCGGGACTTCCCGATCGTGTGCGACGGGATCCCGCGACGGACCGAGTTCCGCTACGAAGCCGCACGGTACGACCGTCCCTTCATCCCGGGGAAGGCTGTGGTGGATGAGGCCTGGACCGAGTGCGACACGTACCGGGACGAGAACGGCGAGGTGGTCTGGTGGTACTGCATGCACATGCACGGCGAGACGGATGTGGTATTGAAGAGGTGAACTCGTCGCGGGGGAGGCGGACCTGACGCCCCGACGGAAAGACGAGAGATGACCATCACCGGAGATCGCACCGCCAGGGGAACCGCGGCGATCCGAACAGTCCGGTCGGCGCTCCTGGCGGCGCTCCTCGTTGTGGGAACGGTCCTGGCCGGGACGGTGCCGGCGGCCGGGGCCCCGTCCGCGGACGACATCGAGGAACCTGCGCGGATCACCATGGAACACACGATCCTGCCGACCGTGAAGATCGTGGAGAACGGGAAGGCCGTCGACATGACGGTCAAGTACGTCTGTTCCGTCTCCAAGGGGAGCAGCGACGTCGTCCTCGACATCTACGTGTACCAGCATCCGGATCCGTCGCGCGTCGTCGAATACCAGCCCTTCGTGGCCACGTGCGACGGGATACCCCGCCGAAGCCCGTTCCGGTTCCGGGCAGGACGCTACAACCGACCCTTCACCCCGGGGCCGGCCGAGGTGAGTATCTTCCGCCGGCAGTGCTACGTCGTCGGCGAGGAGTCACTGGGGTACTGGATCTGGTGCTCGGACATCCTGAACAGCGTGGAGGTGGTTCTCAAGAAGTGAGGTCCGGGAGCATCCAGGGGATGATCCGGCTGATCCAGGTGTCCCAGAACCCCCATTCGTGGTCCCCGGGGCCCGTTCGGTAGTCCACGTCGATGCCTCGTTCGGCGGCCCGGGCCACGAAAAGGTCGTTGTCCTGCAGCAGGGTGTCCTGCGTACCGCAGCAGGCGAACAGGCGGGGCAGTTTCCGCGGGTCGGCGGTGTCCAGCAGGTGCAGGAGGTCGTCGTCGGTGCCCTCCACGGCCCGGTCGCCGAGGACGGGTCCGAGGGCATACGGGTGGAGGCTGTCGCGGTGCAGGCGTGCCAGGTCCAGGGCCCCGGAGAGCGTCGCGGCGGCGGCGAACCGGTCGGGGCGGCGCAGGGCCCATTTGACGGCGCCGTACCCTCCCATGGACAGACCGGCGACGAAGGTGTCCTGCCTGCGGTCGGAGACGTGGAAGAACCCCCCGACCACGGCGGGCAGCTCCTGGGACAGGAAGGTCCAGTACCGGCCCCCGTGTGCCATGTCGGTGTAGAAACTCCTGTCCATCTGGGGCATGACGACCGCGAGCCCCGCGGCGGCGGCGTAGCGTTCGATCGACGTGCGCCGCGTCCAGATCGTGTCGTCGTCGCTGAGCCCGTGCAGCAGGTACAGCACGGGCGGCGGACCGGACCGGGCCGTGCCCGCCATCCCGATCTGGTGCACGGCCTCCTGGGGGAGGACCACCGTCATCGAGGTGCTGCTCAGGAGGACCTCGGAGAAGAAGTTGCACCGCATGAGCGCCACGGATGTTCACTCCTCACGACGACGGCGGACGCACGGGCGTCCGGGAGGTGATCACCCTACGACGGCCGTCCCGGCACCGGAACGGCACGCTCGAGCGTGTCTCGCCAACTCCCGCCGGCTGCGAGCAGGTGCCCGGGCGAGTGCCCGGCAAGGCCGCCAGAGCCCCTCGTGGCGGAGCTACGGGGGGCGACGAGAACGCCGCCGGGTGCCGCCCGGGCACCGCGCGGCGCCGAAGCGGAGTTGGCGAGACACGCTCTAGGTTCGATCGTCCAGCGAGGGGTAGTCGGCGTAGCCCCGTTCCCCGCCGCTGAGGAAGGTCGTGGGGTCGGGGTCGGTGAAGGGACCGCCCGCGACCAGGCGTGCCGGCAGGTCGGGGTTGGAGATGAACAGGACACCGAAACTCAGCAGGTCCGCCGTGCCGTCCTCGATCAGGTGCAGGTCCTGCGGACCCGTCCACCGCTGCGGGGTCGCCGGGTTGAGGATCACCGGGCCGTCCCAGACCCTCCGCAGCCGCGAGGTCAGTTCCCTGTCCCCCGGACTCTCCGCCACGTGCAGGTAGGCCAGGTCCGATGACGGCAGCTCCCAGGCGAGGGCCAGGTAGGTGTCGGCGTAGGAGTCCTCGACCATCCCGTTGGCCGTGGCGCCGGGGGAGATCCTCAGCCCGACCCGATGGGGCCCGATCTCCCGGGCGACGGCCTCGACCAGGTCCAGGACCAGCCGGATCCGGTTGTTCACCGTCCCGCCCCACTGGTCGGTGCGCTGATTGGAACGGGGCGAGAGGAACTGGTGCAGCAGGTAGCCGTTGGCACCGTGCAGTTCGACCCCGTCGAACCCCGCCTCGATCGCGTTGCGGGAGGCCACGACGAAGTCCCCGATCGTGTCGAGGACGCCGTCCCCGGTCAGTTCGACGGGAACGACGTCGATCAGCGGGGTTCCGTCGGCCTGCCGGCGACCGCTCGCGGGCAGGGGCGAGGGGGCCACCGGACGCAGCCCCTCACCGAGCAGGTCGACGGGGGCCACCCGCCCTGCGTGCATGAGCTGGACGAAGATCTTCCCACCCTCGGCGTGGACCGCGTCCGTGACCTTGCGCCAGCCCTCCACCTGCTCGGCGGTGTGCAGTCCCGGTTCGTCGGGGAACCCCTGGCCGACCACGCTGGGATGGGTGGCCTCCGCGATGATCAGCCCGGCACCGGCCCGCTGCGCGTAGTAGGCGGCCATCAGGGCCGTGGGGGAGTTGCCCGGCCCGTTGGCGCGGCAGCGGGTCAGGGGCGCCATCACCACCCGGTTGGCCAGCTCCAGACCGGCCAGTTCGAACGGATCGGTGAAACTCGGCATGGTCCCCTCCCCCTTCGGGTCGAGACGGCTGCGGTGCCGGACACGATCGACGGGGACGGTCCGGGCGACCGGTGGAGCGGGGTACCGGCACCGTGTCCGACAGGTTCTCTCGGCGCCTCACCTTACGTGTCCCCGTGTTCCGGTGTCCCGCCCCGGTCCCGGTCCGCGGGCGATCGCTGACCGGGGACCGTGCCGTTCCCGTGAACGTACGGCTGCCGTCCGAGGACCCGAGTTCGTACGCAGCCGCTTCGACGTTCCGATCAGGGAGTGCTCAGTGTCGTCCACTCCATCTCTCCGGTGAACGAATCGTCCACAGGGAGGCTCCCGATGAGGGCCACCGTGATCAGAGCGCACCCGAGGAACAGCAGGAAGGCGCAGAGGGCGACCGCGAAGGTCTTCCGACCGTGACGCCTCCCGTTGGAGCGCAGGTCCCTGTCCACCTCCTCCAGCATCCTGATCAGGATGTTCCCCGGCGCCATGGCACCGGGTTCGGCACCCCGACCGGGGAAGCGACAGATCGGACGGTACAGGCACAGTGCAACGGCGCCGGAGGCCAGGGAGAGCAGGGCGCACGCCGCGGCGAGCGCCCACGCGATGTCCCCGTACGCGGGGAAGTCGTCCAGGACGGAGGCCAGGAGGATCATCACGAAGTCGAGGACCACGACGATCCCGACCACGCGGTCGAGCGATCGCAGGTCATCGGTGATCTCCCTGTTCCGGGAGACGAGAAGTTCCAGGGTCCTGCCGTTCAGATCGTTCTCCATGTCCTGCGACCCCTGTGTGCTGTTCGACCGGCTCGGGCACCCGAGCGGGGGAGGGCCGCAGTGCCTGCCTCCGATGGTGTTCGCACACCGGCCGGCAGCGGCTTCGATGACGATCCTGCACGGTGTCGCGGATTCACCGGGTCACCGTGACCCCGACACCGGTCAGGGTCAGGCCGTAGGGCGGTTGGGCTGCAAGGCTCCGACACGCGCCGATCGCGATGTCGACCACTCCGTCCAGCGTGTCGTTCAGACACCGGCTGATGGTCATCACAGCGGCGCCGGTCGGCCTCACGTCCACACCGCTGCCGTGGTAGACGTACCGCTGTGATCCGCTCGGGTAGACGTACACGACGACGTCCCGCAGCAGGAGAAACCCCATGACTGCGAGGGGCGTGGTGACGCGGTCGCATTCCGCGAACGCGTACGAGACCACACCGTCGCTGGCATCCCGGACGCATGCCTTGAGAGCGAGGACGTCCCCGCCGATGAGCTGGACGTCGACGGGGCCGTCGTTGCTGTAGAGGATCTCTTCGAGCGCTTCGGCCGATCCGCTGGTTCCGAGCAGCAGGGCCGCGACCGCACCGATGGCAGCGATCCCACGACGTCCTGGGATGTTCCGCATTGTTCCTCCGAAGCCTTCGAGAACGGCGAGAGGCGCGAACGGACGCACCGTGGAACATCGCGGTCCGTTCCCCCGCCCCGTCGCGGTCCGGGCCTCTCCTTCTCCGTCCGCACAGGGTCCGGCAGGACCTCTTCCTCCGTCGTTCCCGAGGAACCGACCAGCAACACGCCCGGGCCGAGGAACCCGATCGGGGACCCGGCGGCAGGATCGCCGTGGTCACGATGCGGCGGGGTCGGGCCCGCGGCCCGCCCGCCCGTTCCCGCCACGGTTCCGGCCGGCCGGTCCGCAGGCTCCCCCGCCTCCCGGTGCCGCTCCATGGCACCCTGGGGACCGTGATACCCGATGACGGCCGGGACCGCGGTCCCGACGACGTCGTCGTGACCGTGCCCTACCGGCGGGCAGCGACGTACGGCCGCCACGCCCTTCTGGCCGCGCTGGCCGAGCACGCCGGCCGCCCCGCGGCCCTGGCCGTCGCGACACCCCGCCGGAGGCGTTCGGGGGCCCTCCGGTGACGGAGACCGGGGTACGGAGCGCCTCTGTCCGTCCCGTACCCCGGTTCGTCCCGCATGAAACAGACTCCGCCGAGAGCGCCGATCATTACCGTTGGACGGGGTCGAAATGTTCTCCGGATTTTCCCTCCATGAAACAAGATCCTGACCCCGAAGGATGATCACCATCCGGCGTCACGGGCACCCGATCAGGTCGGTTGATAAACCCGTACACCGGCTCCGGACAGTCGCGTCACGCTTCCTGCGAAGACGGTCTGACGGCACAGTTGCGCGGCGTCCGGGACGATCACGCCGTCCAGGGCATCTGTGATACAGGAAATGATCGCATCGGTCGTTCCGCCCCACGCCCACACCTCCGCCGCTCCGCTGGAGTTGCTGTACAGGATCGGCCACCAAGTTCCGTTCGGAAATACGCGCGCGCTGACGTCATGCATCACGAGATAGTTACCGCGGATGTCGATCCGATCGCACGGTCCCGGGTACATCATTATTCTAATCCCACCCCGCAGAGCCTCATCTATGCATTTGTTGACGTCCAGGGCCCCGCCACCGCTGAGCATGACATCCACGGGACCGTCATCGGCGTAGACAGCGCCAGGGGGCGGCACGACAATGTCGCTGTCCTCAGCGTACGACACTCCACTGATCCCGAGGAGAAGCGCGCACGCCGCCCCGACAACCGACACAGCGCGAGGCGCCACGATTTTCCACATTGTTTCCTCCCTTGGACACGGCCATGGACGGCCGCTGTCATCGAACAACAAGGACGGTCCCGCATCATGTCCACGATCCGTGTATCTCGATCAAACTCGCCCTGTTCCAGTCTGGTCGTACACGCGCCCGGTGGCATGCGGAACTATTAGGTGGTACGTGCTGTAGATGTAGACATCGGCATTATTCATGGAAGGAATCTGGCAAATACCCGGTGGCACACTGATAACGCCGCACTTGGCACTCTGGATACACCGCACTAGGAATGATGCTCTCGATCCTCACGGTCACATTCTGGGCACTGCACAGGGCCAGCCAGTACGTTCCACCAGGGAAGTACCACGCATTCACATTGCTTAACTCGACGTAGTTACTTACCGTTGCGACTTGGTCGCACTGGTTCTGCGCGTAGTTGATCACACCGTCCTCGGCGTCGGCGAGACACTGTTGGAGGGCTGTCATCTCCCCTCCGGTGATTCTTGCGTTCACGTTCTCCAGAAACAGAACCAGCTCATCCTGCGGAGGCTCCTGGGCGGCGGACTGGGGCTCCGGGGACCGGTCATCGGCCGCAGAGGTCTCGGGAAAGATCAGTTCCACATCGTTCGGGGGCGGGAGGTTCTCGTCTCCCGCCCCCGAACGGTCTTCCGTTCCAGGCGGATCGCCGATCGTGATGAACGGATCCTGTGCTACTCGTCGATCTCGACGTCGGTGTCCGCCAGCGCGAGGTTGGTGTTCGGCACCAATGCTCTCCTGCAGTCGGCGAGCGCGTAGTCGATCCGACCGTCCCGGGAATCCTCGACACAGGACACGACGTTCTCGGTCGTCCCACCCGAGAGCGTGGACGTGGTACCGGAACTCTGGTACAGGGACGACCGCCAAGTGTCAGTGGGGTAGACGATGATGTCGGCATCCCGGAGGACCAGGCTGTTCCCTGCCGTCGCGACCTGGTTGCATTGATTGATCGCCGTATTGATCGTTCCGTCCTGGGCGTCACGAACACATTGATTGATGGAACTCGTGTCGCTCCCGGCGATGATCACGTTGACCCTGCTGTAGGAAATCGTTGCGGCTGTCGCCGGGACACCGGACACGACGATGGACAGGATGGTCACCGCCACGGTTGCTCCGATGACCTGGTACCGGTTGAACTTCGCCATTTCTCCTCCAGGAATCGATCCTTCTCGTGGATCAGGGAGTTCCGGACCCTACTGACCAGCAGAAATGAATAATTCCACAACGAAACAATCGCCTTCACCTTCAAGAAATCCCGCACGCGAACCATCGAGACGACGAGAATCAAACAACCACGAAGAATGGGAATCGTTCCCGTCATGGACGCGAGTCCCTTCACGAACGGAAATCTGCGTGTTCCTTGATGAGGAGAATGCTTCCAAAGCCGCGCGCCGGGGGCAGGAAAGATATCCTGCCCCCGGCAACGTTCACGCAGTCGCATTCATGCCGCGATGTCCGTGACTCGCATCACAGAAACTGCGTGCGCCCGCTCACAGGTCACTGGTAGATCTGAACGTTCACGTTCTCCGCCATGACGATGTTGCCGGCGACGGCGTACTGGTCGCACTCGTTCTGCGCGTAGTTGATCACACCGTCCGTCGCGTCGGCGATGCACTGGTTCATCGCGGTCGAGATGCCTCCGGTGAGCAGAACCTTGACCTTCTTGGCATCGTAGACGGACGGCCACCAGGTGCCGTTCTGGTAGACCCAGATGAGCGAGTCGTCGAGCTCGACGTAGTTACCACCGGTGGCCATCTGGTCGCACTTGTTCTGAGCGTAGTTGATCACGCCGTCATGCGCGTCGGCGATGCACTGGTTGATGGCGACCGCCTCGCCACCGGTGACCTTGACGTTCACGTTCTGGTTCTCGTAGAGAAGCGCGTCGGCGCTGGCGGGCCCACTCATCCCGACCATGAGCGCGCAGGCAGCTCCGACAATACCGGTGGCGAGAGCGCCGCGGCGCCCGAGGATCTTACGCATACTTCCTCCAGAAGTCTGGGGTCTGAATGTTTTCAGGAACATGAGGGGGCGGTACGAATTATCGATGCACGATCCCCACGCCCCCACCACAGCTATTCCCCCGATACTGTGGACCGACCGGTACCGGAATGAGGATCTGACGCGGATCCCCTCTCGGCGGCCGTCATCAAGAATTCCGCCCCCCGGTCACCTTGTCAAGCTCCTCGCCCATGATCCTGACACCGATTCTCGGAAGCCGGTGAACGCGCAGTAAATCTACCGAGGAGTAATACCGAAGTCGTCCCACAACGGTTCCGGAGGGTCGTCACGCCGCATACGAGACCTTCGGTCCTCCCCTTCCACGACGAGGAGAGGGACACGCCGCACCGCACGGGGGAGAGGGAGTATCCTGACGAGACCGCACGGACCCGATCACCGCAGCAGGGGAGCGACCTTCCGGCCCATGAAGTCGACGAAACCCTCCGGGTCCGGGTCGTCGGCCGTGGGCTGGACCACGACGGTCGTCGCCCCGGCCTCGATCCACGCTCCCAGGGAGCGTGCGATCCGTCCGGCGTCGCCGTGGACCGAACGGCCGTCCATGGTGTCGTAACCCCAGTGCGAACGCTCGTTCTCCAGGCGCTGCTCGGCGTCCGGGCCGGTGGCCGCGTGGACGTAGACGACGGCGGCGTGCTCGTCGGTGCGTCCCGCGGCGCGCCGTCCCTCGTTCACCGGTTCCAGGGCCGCAGCGAGCTGGTCGGGGGTGGTCCCGCCGGTGATCAGGGTTCCGTCGGCCAGCTCGCCGCACAGGCGCAGCGACCTCGGGCCCGTCGCCCCGGCGAGGAGGGCCGGCGGGGCCGGTGGCGGCCAGTCGAGCGCTACGCCGTCGAGGTGCACGTAGCGCCCCTGGGAACAGACCGTCCGGCCGTCCAGCAGGGCCCGCAGGGCCTGCAGGTACTCGCGCAGGAGGGTCATGGGGGACTCGGCCCTCGCCCCCACCTGTTCCATCCAGTCCTGGACGCCGTGACCGACCCCGGGCAGGAAACGCCCGGGGAACATCCGGTCCAGGGCCGCGATCTCCATGGCCGTCAGGGCGACGTTCCGCAGGGGCACCGGGAACAGACCCACGCCGACCCGCAGGCGCTCGGTCCATGCCAGGGCCGCTGCCGCGCAGGAGAAGCCGCTCTCAAGGAAACAGTCCTCCCACAGCCACAGCTCCTCCAGGCCTGCCTCGTCCGCAGCTCTCGCGACCGATCGCAAACGCTCCGGCGGGAGCTGCGGACGGAAGACCGCGCCCAAGATTGTCATACGGGACATCCTGTCATCCGGTGCCCGCCGACGTCACCGCTCCGGGGTCCGCCCCCTGCGTTGCGGACCGGCGGCCCTCGGTGGCCCAGGCCAGCAGCGCGGTTCCGGGCAGGAGCCCGCCGAGAACGCAGACGCCGGTCCATCCGGCGGTGTCGAACGCGATGGCGCCGGCCGCACTGCCCCCCGCTCCGCCGACCATGAAGGCGAGCATGTAGGCCGTGTTCGTCCTGCTGCGTTCGGCCGGTCGCAACCGGTAGACGACGCTCTGGTTCGTGATGTGCGTGCCCTGGCTGCCCAGGTCCATGAGGACCACGCCGAGGACGAGGGCGGGCAGGCTGTGCCCGCCCCATCCGATCAGCCCGTAGGAGAGGGCCATGACCAGGAGGAAGGACCCGGTCGCGCCGTGGTCCATGCCCCGGTCGGCCAGGAGTCCCGCGACCCGGGCCGCGAGGGCCCCTGCTACCCCGAACAGGGAGAAGGCCCCGATGGCGGACTCGGACCAGCCGTACGGTTCCCCGGAGAGCAGGAAGGCGGCCCCTGTCCAGAACGCGCTGAACGAGGCGAAGCTCAGCGCTCCGTACAGCATGCGCGAGCGCAGGACGGGTTCCCGGCGGACCTGGCGGCCCGCAGAGGCCAGCAGGGCCGGATAGGTCATCCGCACGCTCGGGGGCAGGACCGGCAGCTCCCGTCGCAGCAGGAGGGCTGCGCCCGCCGTGGCCAGTGCTCCCAGCAGGAACACGGCGCGCCAGCCCAGCAGGTCCGCGACCACCCCGGCCAGCGTTCGCGACAGCAGGATCCCCAGCAGCAGGCCGCTCATGACGGTGCCGACGACCCGTCCCTGGCCGTGCCCGGCGGACAGGTGCGCCGCGAAGGGGACGATCACCTGGGCCCCCGACCCGGACAGCCCCGCCAGGGCGGCCCCAGCGACCAGGACCTGCGGTCCCGGGGCGGCGGCCATCGTCACCAGGCCCGCGACCCCCGCACCCAGCAGGGCTGTCAGCAGGCGTCGCCGCTCGACCAGGTCACCGAGGGGCACCACGGTCGCGAGGCCCGTCGCGGCTCCCAGCTGGACGACGGTGACGATCAGTCCCAGGGACGCCGGCGAGGTGTCGAGATCGCGCGAGACGGTCGCGGTCAGGGGCTGGAGGTAGTACAGGTTCGCGACGACCGTCCCGGTCGCCACCGCCATCGTCCGTACGAGACGCCGGCTCGGAGGGCGGCCGGAGCCCCCGGTGCCGGCGTCGGTCCGGCGGGCCGCCGGCGCGGTGGGGTCCGGGCGGTCGCCCCGTCCGGGGACGGTGTTGGGATCGGTCACAGCGGCTCCTCCTCGGGCCGGTCCGATTCGCGGCGCCCGCGGCGGGCGGCCGTGACCCGGACCGGGACCAAGCCGACCAACCGGTTGGGTCTCACAGTGGACAAGTATGCCATACAGGGCAACCAACCAGTTGGTCCCCTCTGAGGGGGGCAAACGGCAACGACGGGGAGCTCGCGGCAGCGAGGAGCCCGACCGGACGGTCGTTCCCGCGAGCTCGTCGCAGCGCACCGGACGGGCCGCTCCCGGGCCGTACCATTCGGGCATGTCACCCGACTCCGCGGGCTCCGGCCCTCCCTCCGGCGCCTCCCGCCGGTCCCCCGCACCGAACCGGACGCGTCAGCTCCTGCTGGACGCGGCCCGCGAGGAGTTCGCGGCGCACGGGATCGACGGCGCGAGGGTCGACCGCATCGCGGCGCGGGCCGGGGTCAGCAAGCAGCGCATCTACGCCTACTTCGGCAGCAAGGAGGGGCTGTTCGACGAGGTCGTCACCGGGGCGCTCGACGAGATCGCCCGTGCCGTGCCCCCGGGGGACGATCCGGTCGAGTACATCGGAGCGGTGTTCGACTTCCATCGGGAACACCCGTACCTGCTCAGGTTGCTGCTCTGGGAGGCGCTGCACTACCGCGAGCGCCCGCTGCCCGACGAGGAGAACCGGGCCGCGCACTACCGCGAGAAGGTCCGGCGTTTCGCGCGGTCCCAGGGGGTCGACCCCACGCGGGAGGTCGCGGGTGACCTGCTGGCCCTGATCGGCCTGGCGGCCTGGCCGCTCGCCGTCCCCCACCTCGCGCGGCTGGTCCTGTCCTCCTCGCAGGACCCGACCCCGCTGTCCCCCCGCGAGCACGTGGTGTCCTTCGCGCGCCGTGCCCTGTCAGCACCGGGGGGCTCGCCGCCGCCCCGACCGCCGGCGGGCCGGTAGCGCCGGATCCGCTCGGCGGGCTCCCTCCGGCGGGATCCCGGACGCGCGCTACCCGACCACGGGTGGCGGGGTCCGGCAGCCCCCGTCGGGGCGACGGGCCCTGGCCCCTTCCGGCCGGAGCATGGGCGGGTGCAGGCAGCGGGCGTCCCCCGCCCGGTACACGGTCGCCGGCCGTCCCTTGCCGCCGGTCAGGCGCGGGGTCGCGTGGAGGACCGGCACGACGAGCCCCGGGGTCTCCTTGAGCTTGCGGCGGAAGTTCGTGCGGTCCAGCCGGACGCCCCAGACCACCTCGTACACCTGTTGGAGTTCCCCGAGGGTGAACTGGTGGGGAACGAAGGAGGTCGCCAGGGACGTGTACTCGAGTTTGGCCGCGACCCGGTCCACGGCGTCGGCGAGGATCTCGGCGTGGTCGAAGGCCAGCACCGGCGGGTGGGCGCGCGGCAGGTACCGGCCCCGGCCTCCCGCCGGGACCCGCTGCCCGTGCTCGGGGACCAGCAGGCCGGGCAGGTCGAGGTCGTCCAGGTCCCACCACAGGGCCCGGGCGGCGTCGGAGCCGGCCCTGGGATCGGGCAGGTCGGGGGCGAAGGCGACGTGGGCGACGCTCACCACGCGCATGCGGGGGTCGCGGTCCGGGGCCGAGTAGGTCCGCAGCTGTTCCAGGTGGCCGGTGAACTCCCCGGACGCGAGGCCGGTCTCCTCGGCCAGTTCGCGGGCGGCGGCCCGCGCGGCGTCCTCTTCGGGGGCGACGAACCCGCCGGGCAGGGCCCAGTGGCCGGCGAACGGGGCCACCCCGCGCTCCACGAGCAGGACCTTCAGGACCCCGTCGCGGATCGTGAGGACGGCGAGGTCCACCGTCACCGCGAACGGTGGGTGCGCGTGGGGGTCGTACGGCACGGTGGGGTCCTCGCGCCGGTCCGGGCGGGGACCGTGTTCGGATCCCGTGTCCACGTCCGTCACCGGTCCGTCTCGTCGCGGGCCACGATCTCGACGCCGGCTGCCCGCAGGTCCGCGAAGGCCGCTGCCTCGGTCCGCGGGGTGACGCCGGCGGTCAGGCGGGCCAGGACCCGGGTGCGCAGTCCGAGTACCGCGGCGTCCCGTGCGGTCGCTGCCACGCAGTGGTCGGAGGCCAGCCCGACGACGTCGACGGCCCCGATCCCGTTCGAGGCGAGTACCTGGTCCAGCGGCCTGCCCTGCGGGTCCGTCCCCTCGAAGCCGGAGTAGGCCGCGCTGCGATGCCCCTTGCGGACCCGGACGACCGCCGGGTCCGCGGCCAGGCGGGACAGGGCCGGGTGCAGCTCGGCCCCTGGCGTGCCGGCCAGGCCGTGGGGCGGCCAGGTTCCGACGAAGTCCGGTCCCTCCGGGCCGGCGAAGTGGGCCCCGGGATCCACGTGCCAGTCCTGGGTGGTCACCACCAGCGCGTACCGGTCACCGTGCTCGGCCAGGTGTTCGGCGACGGCGGCCGCGACCGCGTCGCCCCCCGGCACGGGCAGCTCGCCCCCCTCGCAGAAGGTGGGCTGGACGTCGACGACGAGCAGCGCCCTGCGTGCCCCGGCGCCGTGCGGCCGGGGGCCGCCGGCGCGCTCCGGGGCGCCGTCCTGGGCCGGGTGGGGGGTGGTTCGCCGGTCGGGGGTCTGCGCGTTCACGGTCGGCCCTTCCGCGGATCTGTCGATGGTTCCCGTGTCGTCGGTCGGTTTCCGTGTCGCCGGTGCCGTCGGCACAGCGGGCGGGAAGGTTCAGGCCGCGGCCCTGTCGGTGCCGGGCGTCCCGTCGGGGCCCTGCCGGGCGTGCAGCCGCGGCGTGCCGGGGGCCAGGTCGAGGTCGACGTCCAGCAGTTCCGCCTTGGCCGCCTCGTGATGGGAACGGATCTCGGCGAGGGTCGGGCTGTGCGCCACCCGGCCCGATCGCATCACCGGGACCTGCAGGGCCCGGCGGAGCCGGTCCCCCGTGACGTCGCGGGCCGCGGGTTCCGGCACGGCGCGCTCGCCGACAGCGTGGCCCTCGCCGTCCAGGGTCCGGTGGGCCACCTTGCGCCCGGGCAGGCCGGCCTTTCCGGGGCTTCGCTTGGCCACCGGGCGCAGGACGGCCGACCGCTGCGGACCGTCCGCGATCGCGACGAGCTTGTAGACCAGGCCGGCGGTGGGGTGTCCGGAACCGGTGACCAGGCGGGTCCCCACGCCGTAGGCGTCGACGGGGGCACCGGCGAGCGCCGCGATCGAGTGCTCGTCGAGGTCGCCGGTGAGCACGATGCGGGTCTTGCCGGCGCCGAGGGCGTCGAGCCGGGCGCGGGCCGCGCGGGCCTGCCGGGCCGGGTCCCCGGAGTCGATGCGCACGGCCCCCAGGTCCGTGCCGGCGATCCTCACGGCGGTGTCTATCCCGTCGGCGGCGTCGTAGGTGTCGACCAGGAGGGTCGTCCCGGTGCCCAGGGCAGCGACCTGGCTGGCGAACGCCTCGCCCTCGTCGGCGTGGGCGAGGGTGAAGGCGTGGGCGGCGGTCCCGCGGGTGGGCATCCCGTACAGGAAGCCCGCCTCCAGGTTGGAGGTGGCGGAGAACCCCACGAGGCAGGAGGCCCTCGCGGCGCTCACCCCAGCCCGCTCGTGGGTGCGGCGGCTGCCCATGTCGAGCAGTGGCCTGCCCGCGGAGGCGGTGACCATGCGGGCGGCGGCCGAGGCGACCGCGGAGTCGGCGTTGAGCACCGACAGGACGAGGGTCTCCAGCAGCAGGCAGTCGCCGAAGGTCCCGCTGACGGTCAGCACGGGGGAGTGGGGGAAGTAGATCTCCCCTTCCCGGTACCCGTCGATGTCACCGGTGAATCGCCAGCCGCTCAGGTGGTCGGCCGTCGGACGGTCGACGATCCCCTGATCGAGGAGCCAGTCCAGTTGCTCGGGGGCGAAACGGAAGCTCTCGATCGCCTCGGTCAGGCGTCCGGTGCCCGCCAGGACACCGTAGCGACGTCCCGGGGGCAGGGAACGGGTGAAGACCTCGAAGACGGCCCGGTGACGAGCGGTCCCGTCGGCCAGCGCGGCCCGGAGCATCGTGAGCTCGTAGTGGTCCGTGAGCAGTGCGGTGCCGGTGGAGCCCGTGACCGCTGCGGTCATCGTTCCCTCCCCCTCGACGCCAAACTTTATGGTCGATATGACCATAGCGTTGGTTCACGACCCCCGCATCTCGTTTATGGTCCCCGTGACCTCAAAGGCGAGTGACTCCGATCACACCGTTCGCACTCGTGCCTCCGGATTCCGGCTTCCGCGCCCTCGCGGTCACGGACACGTCCGGGAGTCCGGCACGCCACCGGCCGATCGCCGGACGCCGCGACACCGATCCGGTACCGGAAACTTCCAGGTCATGAAGGCCGTCCCGGCCCCGTTCCCACCCGTGGAGCGCGGACCGGGGGCCGGCCCGCCCGCGATTCGTTGACAGGGCCCGGAGCGGGCCACACCCTCCTGTGGTAGCTGAAATATGGCGTTATGTACCTATTGAATCCTCGTGCGGCTTCTGCGCGTCCCGGAGCGGCACGCCCGACCAGGAGGACTCCGTGGCACGAACCCCCTTCCACCGCTTCCGTACGGTCCTGGTCGCCACCGGCGCCGCGACCCTGGCAACCTTCGGCATCGGCTCCGTGGCACTGGCCGAACCGACCGAGCACATCAGCAACGGCTCCTTCGCCTCGGGCACGGCCCCCTGGTGGGGCACTGACAACCTC
>Ga0316579_10000122_pt1 | contig 21300 bp, 16 predicted proteins | sample J5NA_2_FD_203074 | JGI IMG/M metagenome (GOLD analysis project Ga0316579, IMG submission 203074) | Rhizosphere microbial communities from salt marsh grasses in Alabama, United States - J5-7_160517rDrA | ecosystem: Host-associated > Plants > Roots > Rhizosphere | place: USA: Alabama | collected... | reverse complement strand
ACCTTGTGGTCACCAAGGGAGACCAGTACGACGTGCGCGAGCGGGGCGAGGTGCGCAACCTCGGAAAGCCAGTGGAGCTCGCCCAGCGCTACTTCGAGGAGGGGGCCGACGAGATTACCTTCCTCAATATCACCGCCTTCCGGGACTTCCCCCTGGCGGATCAGCCCATGCTGGAGGTCTTGCGCCGGACCTCGCAGCGGGTCTTCGTGCCGCTGACCATCGGCGGTGGCATCCGCGCCTTCACCGATGGCACGGGCCGCCACTACTCGGCCCTGGATGTCGCGGACGAGTACTTCCGCTCCGGTGCCGACAAGATCTCCATCGGCTCGGACGCGGTGGAGACCGTCGAGGCCTACCGCGCCCGGGGCGGACGCTCAGGGGGCAAGGATGGGCGCAGCGCCATCGAGCAGATCGCGAGGGTCTATGGGAACCAGGCCGTGGTGATCTCGGTCGATCCGCGCCGGGTCTATGTGGATTCGCCAGGCGCCACCCCGCACGTCACGGTGGAGGCCCGGACGCCGGGACCCAAGGGCGAGCGGTTCTGCTGGTTCCAGTGCACGGTCAAGGGCGGCAGGGAAGGGCGAGATGTGGACGCGGTGGAGCTCGCCTGCGCCTGCGAGGATCTAGGTGCTGGTGAGATTTTGCTCAACAGCATCGATCGGGACGGGACCGGGCTGGGTTTCGATCTGGAGCTGATCCGGGCCGTGAGCGAGGCGGTGACCATTCCCGTGATCGCCTCCAGCGGGGCGGGGCGGGTCGAGCACTTCGGCGAGGTCTTCTCCGCCACCCGCGCGGAGGCCGCCTTGGCGGCCGGCATCTTCCATCGTCGGGAGGTGCCGATCCGCGCGGTCAAGGAATACCTGCGGGGGCAGGGGGTGGAGGTCCGCCTGTGATGACGACCCTGGTCCCTGCCCGGGTACCCACCTCGGTCCCCTGTGACCTGGTGGCTTCTTGGATCTCTAGGAGGGGTGATCATTGAGTTGGTTGACGCCCCGCGGGCCGCGATTGGTGCTCACGGGTGTCCTGCTGGCGATGGCTCCCCTGCTGCTGGGGCTTGCGGGTTGCGCCACGAGCGGCTTGGGCCTTGGTCTGGGTGGAAGCAGACTGCCGGATGGGCTCCGCCGGGATCAACTCGTGTCCATGGTGTCTTCCTGTCATCTCCTCAGGGTCGGGCAGAACCTGGACAATCGGGTGACTGACGCCACCGTGGTCTCCGCTGTCGATCAGTTCGGGTTGTCCTTCGAGGAGGTGATCAAGCGCGCCAATCAACTGGTCCTGCGCTATCAGACGGATGGGCCGGCCTTGGCGGCGCGCGCCACCCAGGCCTGCGGCGACCTTGCCCTCCTGACCGGCGTGCGTCCGGCCCTGGTGCGCCTCGAAGACAGTGGGCGACCGCGCGCCGTCTGGTTGCGCTTGGATGGCCCGGAGATCACCGAGGGGTTCGCGGATCGGGTCATCCGGGAGCTTCGGGACAAGAAGGCGGTGGGGCTCATCATCAACAGTCCCGGCGGCTCGGTGCACGAGGCCCGCAAACTTGGGCGCTACCTGCGCGCGAATGGCCTGCGGGCGGCGGTCGATCAGGCGTGCGTGTCCGCGTGTATCGATGTCCTCGCGGGAGGGTCCGAGCGCTACGCCCTGCGCGGTGCCAAGCTCGGCATCCACCAGAGTCGCGTGCCGTCACGCTACAGCAGTCATGAGGGGGGGCAGCTCTATGTGGCCGACTCCTTCCGCTATCTCAGAGAGATGGGTGTGGATGCGGACGTGGCCATCGCCGCCGCCTCGGTGCCCAATGACAAGCTGCTGCTCATTCCACTCGCCGACGCCCTGGAGACCCAGCTCATCACCGCGGTGGTGGATCGCCTCTAGTCTCCGCGGCCCGCTCAGTGGGAATGGGGGCAGTATCCACAGCGCAGAACTTGACCGAGTGCAAGGTTTTTCGGACTTTGGGCCCTTGACAGCCATGGTCCCTTGTGAGTTGTGCACAGGGTTTCCTGGTCAGCGAGTCGAGGCCGCCGTGCTCCGCTATCGAATCTGACTCCTTGAAAAGTTCACAATGCATTGTTCTGAATAGGGAAAAAGCGGCGCGTTCGGCGGGGTCTGCTGAAATTGCCAAGGATCGGTGCAACTTACCGGTAGGTGTCGGCGAAAGACTCACAGAGTTATCCACAGATTTCGCCCGGACCGAGAGGCCCTGAGGCGACCCGGTCCCATCCTGTGCTCCGCTATAATCCGGACATCCGCCGGGAAGCCTGCGGCGCGGCCCGCGGGAAGCGCCGGAGCCGTTCGCCCGATATCCGCTCCCTTGAGTATGCGCCCTTGAGCGAGCCCATCTCGACCTCGCGATTGATCCGCATCGTCCTGGCCCTCGGGCTCGGCCTCCTCGTGCTGTTGTTCCTTTGGGGTCTCCTGATCCTGACGGAGACCGGTTTGAGTGTCTGGGACCGCCTGGACCGCGGACCGGACTGGTTTTTCTGGCTATACGTGGCCGGATTCGCCGGCATCAGCGGTATCGGTGCCTATCTGCTCTGGCGGCTCCTGCGGCCCCGCCGACGCCTTCAGAAGGCCGGGGGGAGCGCCGCGCCCAAGTCGATAACGCGCGAGTCCATCGAGGAGCGCATCCGCGCGGGCCAGGAGCAGGGACTGGATCTCGCCGAGGTGCGCAGGGAGCTGGCCCTCCTGCAGCAGCGCAAGGAGGCGGGCAAGATCCAGGTCAGCTTCTTCGGGGAGATCAGCTGCGGCAAGTCATCCCTGATCAAGGCCCTGCTCCCCGGGGCCGAGCTCGAGATCAATGCGCGCGGGGGCACCACCCGGGAGGTGCGTGACTATCACTGGCGTAGCGCCGGCGGAGACGAGCTGATCCTGACCGACATGCCCGGGACCAACGAGGTCGGGGTGGGACTCGACGCCATGTCGCGGGACGAGGCCCTGCGCTCCCACGTGGTCGTCTACGTCTGCGAGGGCGATCTGAGCCGCAGCCAGCATGACGACCTCCAGTCCCTGATCGAGCTGGGCAAGCCCTGCATCGTGGCGCTGAACAAGACCGACCGCTATCGGCACGAGGAGGTCTCCCAACTGCTCGATCGAATCCAGTCGCGCCTGGGGGGACGGTCCCGCGTTGATCTGGTGGCAGTTCAGGCCGGGGGCCAGCGCGAGGCCCTGCTGGTGCACCCCGACGGCAGGGAGGAGACGGTGGTTCGGGACTTGCCGCCCCGGGTGGACCAGCTCGCCGAGGCCCTCCAACGGCACCTCGACACGGACCCGCAGGTGCTGGATCAGCTGCGCGATGCCAGTGTCTTCGTGCTGGTGGACCGGCGCCTCGACGAGGCCCAGGCGAGCTTCCGTCGCGAGCGGGCCCAGGCCATCACCACCAGCTATTCCCGCAAGGCCATGATCGGCGCCATGGCGGCCATCACCCCGGGGTCCGATCTGGTCATCCAGGGCTACCTGGGGGTGTCCATGGTCAAGGAGCTCGCGGCCCTCTACGAGGTGCCGGTGCGCCAGATGGACACGGACGTGTTTCTCAAGCTGATCCAGAAGAAGGTGGCCCGAACCACCGCGATCATGCTGGCGGTGGCGGGCAACGCGTTGAAGTCCTTCCCGGGACTTGGCACCCTCGCCGGGGGCATTGCCCACGCGGCGGCCTACGGTATGATCTTCGATGCCCTGGGTCGCGCCCTGGCCCAGTCGCTGGAAACCCGGGGAGACCTGCGGCCCGCCCAGGCGGCCCAAGTATTCGAGGAACGGCTGAGTGAAGATCTCGAAGCGTCTGCCCGGCGTTTTGCAAGACTTGCCCTGGAACTCCGTCGGGAAGGGCGGCCCAGAGAAAAGTCTCAAGCCGGCTGACGGGGATGACCATCTGGCCCTGGCCCGGGAGAGCCTCCGGGAGCTGGTCCACGACGACCGCATCCCCAGCGAGGTCCGCAACGCCCTGGCCGAGGATTACGAGCAGGTGGAGGCCATGCTCGACAAGCTCGAGCAAGGCCACATCCATATCGCCGCATTCGGACGGGTGAGCGTCGGCAAGTCCGCGACCCTGAACGCCCTCCTCGGCGCCCCCCGCTTCAGCACCAGCCCCCTGCACGGGGAGACCAAGGCCGCCCAGATGGGCCAGTGGGAGGAGTACGACGCCGGGGGCGTTTTCCTCATCGACACCCCGGGGCTAAACGAGGTGGCGGGCGAGGCGCGGGAGGCCCTGGCCCATGAGGTGGCGGCCCGCTCGGACCTGGTGCTCTTCATCTGCGACGGGGACCTCACCGAGACCGAGATCCGCGCCCTTCGGGTGCTTGCCAGCCACCACCGCCCCATCATCCTGGTCTTCAACAAGATCGACCGCTACACCAAGGAAGAGCGGGCCGTTCTGACCCAGTCCATCACCCGCCACACCGCCGGCTTCGTCGATCCCCGCAACGTGGTGGCCATCAGCGCCATGCCCGCCGAGCGCCTGGTGATCCTGGTGGACGAGCACGGCAACGAGACCGAGACCCTGCGCCAGCCCAAGCCGGACATCGGCGCCTTGAAGGAGCGGCTGTGGACCCTGTTGGAGTCCGAGGGCAAGACCCTGGCGGCCCTCAATGCCTCCATGTTCGCCATCGACCTGAGCGACCAGGTGGGCCGGCGCATCCTCAAGGCCAAGCGGGTGCTCGGCGCCCGGCTGATCCGCAGCTACTGCATCGCCAAGGGGGTGGCGGTGGCCTTCAATCCGATCCCGGTGGCGGATCTCTTCGCGGCAGCGGCCCTGGACGTCGGGATGGTGGTCCATCTCTCCAAGCTCTACGGCCTGCCCCTGTCGCGGTACGAGGCCGGGAACCTGGTCAAGACCATCGGGACCCAGCTCGCCGTCCTCATGGGCACGGTCTGGGCGGTGAACCTGGTCTCCAGCGCCATGAAGCTCGGCACGGGGGGGCTCTCCACGGTGCTCACCGGCACCGCCCAGGGTGCGGTGGCCTACTACAGCACCTACGTGGTCGGCCAGGCGGCCGAGTCCTTCCTGGCTCATGGCAAGTCCTGGGGGGAGACTGGGCCTAAGCAGGTCATCCGGGACATCCTGGACAGCATCGACCGGGACTCCATCCTGGCCCAGGCGCGGGCGGACATCGCGGGGCGGTTGCGCTCGGCTTGAGTGGGGGCGTTGTCCGCAAATGAACGCGAATAAACGCGAATGAATAGGAAATGCTGGGAAACGCTGCCGGTCTAACCGGTGAGAACCCCCCCCGATGACTGCGAGGTGCGAAGCGTCTCCATGAACAATGCATTGATCGACTCACCCCTCGGACCCATCGGGCTGCGCTGGGATGGTGAGACCCTGACCGGGGTGGACCTGGAGCCGGGCCCGGCGTGGCAAGGGGCCGGGGACACCCCCCCGAAGGCCGTGGCACGGCAGCTCGCCCGATACTTCGCCGATGGTCGCGGGGGCTTCGACCTGGCACTCGCGCCAAGGGGGACCGAGTTCCAGCAGCGGGTCTGGTCCCTCATGAGGGCCATTCCGGCGGGGGAGACCCGGACCTACGGGTCGATCGCCCGGGAGCTGGGGAGCGCGCCGCGGGCCGTGGGTCAGGCCTGCCGCGCCAACCCCCTGCCCATCGTCGTGCCCTGCCACCGGGTGGTGGCCGCCCACGGCCTCGGGGGATTCGCCGGCGACACCAGCGGGCGCAGGCTCGCGGTCAAACGCTGGCTGCTCCGGCATGAGGGGGTGCGGGTCCCCTAGGACCTCGTGGTCATGGACGAGCGCGCGCTCATCGAGGCCTTTGCGGATGCCTTGTGGATGGAGCGGGGCCTGAGCCCCAACACCCTGGCGGCCTACCAGTCGGACCTGCGGGCCTTCGCGGCCTGGATAGCCCGGGAGCGAGGGCGGCGCCTGGCGGAGGCGCAGCGACTCGACCTGCTCGACTATCTGGCCCAGCTGTCCGTGCAGGGGCGCAAGCCCCGGTCGGCGGCGCGGCTCCTGTCCTGCCTGCGCCAGTTCTATCAGCATCTGCTCCGTCAGGGTCTGATCCAGGAGGACCCCAGTGCCCGGGTGGACGCCCCCAAGCTGGGTCGGCCCTTGCCGAAGAGCCTGACTGAGGCCGAGGTGGAGTCCCTGCTCGCGGCGCCCGACACCACGGATTCGAGGGGGCATCGGGACCGCACCATGCTGGAGGTCCTCTATGCCAGCGGCCTGAGGGTCACCGAGCTGGTCACCCTCACCCCCAGCCAGGTGAGTCTGACCCAGGGGGTGCTTCGGGTCCTGGGGAAGGGCAGCAAGGAGCGGCTGGTCCCCCTGGGCGAGGACGCGGTGGGCTGGCTCACGGATTACCTGCGCGGCGCCCGTCAGGACCTCCTGTCGGGACGGGTGAGCGATTTCCTCTTCCCCACCAGCCGAAGCGATTGCATGACGCGGCAGGCCTTTTGGCAGCTCATCAAGCGCTACGCGGTTCAGGCGGGGGTTGCGAAGCCCCTTTCGCCCCATACCTTGAGACATGCCTTCGCGACCCATCTGCTCAACCATGGGGCGGATCTGCGGGTGGTGCAGATGCTGCTCGGGCACAGCGACCTCTCCACCACCCAGATCTACACCCATGTGGCACGGGAGCGACTCAAGCAGCTCCATGCCAGACATCATCCGAGGGGCTGACAGGCGACCCCTCAGAGGTTGGCGCTGGTCCGCGGAGGACGAAGGCACCGGGCCGCTTTTAGGCTCGAACTGTGGCAACCGCGCCGCCATTCCATTATCGTTGCCTGTTGGTCAATCTGACGCGGCGCCGCCCTTAGGCGTCCCCTGACGCCCCAGTCGAACGCAAGCCTATGCCATCCTTCGACATCTGCTCGGACATCGACCTGCAAGAGGTCCGCAATGCGGTCGATCAGGCCAACCGGGAGATTGCCACCCGCTTCGATTTCAAGGGCGTCAAGGCGAGCTTCGAGCTCGCCGATGGCAAGGTCCTGATGGCCGGCGAGCAGGAGTTCCATCTCCAGCAGATGATGGACATTTTGCGCCAGAAGCTGGTCAAACGATCCGTCGACCTCAAGGCCCTAGACCCCCAGGACCCCGACGTCAGCCTGAACGCCGCCCGGCAGGAGATCGGCCTCAAGCAAGGGGTGGACTCAGAGACCGCCAAGCGGATGGTCAAGACCATCAAGGCCGGCAAGCTCAAGGTCCAGGCCCAGATTCAGGGGGATCAGGTTCGCGTGACGGGCAAGAAGCGCGACGATCTCCAGGAGACCATCGCCGTACTGCGTGCCGAGGACTGGGGCCTCCCTATTCAGTTCACCAACTTCAGAGACTAGGAATTCAATCCCATGCACAAGAGCCGTATCTTCGCCGCCGCCGCCCTGATCCTCGGGGCCGGCACCCTGGTCGCGGGGCCGGAAGAGGACATCCGGGCCTCCCTCGCCCAGGTGGTGCCCGACATCAAGATCGACAGCATCCAGCCCGCCCCCGTGAAGGGGCTCTACGAGGTCATGGTCGGCACCCAGCTCATGTACGTGACGGGTGACGGCAGGTACTTCGTGGACGGGCGCATCGTCGACTTGAAGACCCGCGAGGACGTGACCGAGCCCCGTCTGTCCGGTGCCCGCAAGAAGCTGGTGGACGGGGTCGGCGATTCGGAAATGGTGATCTTCGAGCCCTCGGCGAAGGCGCAGCACACGGTCACCGTCTTCACCGATATCGAGTGCGGTTACTGCCGCAAGCTCCACAAGCAGATCGAGGAGTACGGCAAGGAGGGCATCCGGGTCCGCTACATGTTCTTCCCCCGCGCCGGCAAGGGGAGTGCCGCCTACAACGAGGCGATCTCCGTCTGGTGCGCGGGCGACAGCAACGATCGCCGTAACGCCCTGACCGATGCGAAGGCCGGAAAGCCCATCGAGGAGAAGACCTGTGAGAACCCCGTCGACAAGCACATGGCGATCGGAGAGCAGATCGGTCTGCGGGGCACGCCTGCCATCGTCACCGAGACCGGCGAGCTGATCCCGGGATACGTGGAGCCCAAGCGCCTGGCGGCCCGGCTCAATGGCGGCGGCGCTACGGCCTCGCGCTGACACCCTCGGACAGCATCCTGGATGCCCCCCGCTCCCGAGTCACCGCGGGTGCGTGGTGTCCTCGTCGATCCTGAGCGCGGGAAGTACCTGAAGGGTCACAATAGGTCGATGTGGGCCCCCAAGCTGGAGTTCGCCTGGCGCACGGACCAGGGTCGTGTGCGGGCCCACAACGAGGACGCCGTCTCCGTCCACCCCGAGTGGGGTCTGGTGGTCGTCGCCGACGGGGTGGGTGGGGCCAGGGCCGGCGAGGTGGCCAGCCAGCTCGCCGTGGATGCCATCGCCGCGTGCTGCGCCCGCCAGGGTGTGCCGCGGGGAGCGCGCGACCAGGCCCTGTCGTTCGCCCAGGCGGCGGTGGCCGAGGCCAATCTCGCGGTCTGGGAGCGAGCCCAGGAGAGCCCGGGCTACGTCGGCATGGGCACCACGGTGGTGATGGGCCTTGCGGGCACCGACTGGCTCGCCTTCGCCAACGTGGGCGATTCACGCCTGTACCGCCTGCGAGACGGCGCGCTGGAGCAGCTTTCCCGAGACCACTCCTTCATCCAGGAGGTGGTGGACCAGGGGTTCTTTCGCACGCTCGAAGATGCGCGCCTCTATGGCATCGGGGAAAACATCCTGACCCGCGCCCTGGGCGCGTCCCGGGAGGTCCAGGTCTATAGCGATGCGGTGGACACCCGCCCCGGCGACCTGTTCCTGTTCTGCACCGATGGACTGAGCGGCCTGATACCGGCGGACTGGCTGCTCCAGATCCTGAGCGCGGCCTGCGACAAGGAGCTGGGGCCCGCCGTGGAGGCCCTGGTGGAGCTCGCCAACGAGCGGGGCGGGACCGACAACATCACCCTTGCCCTGTTGCGGATCGGCGAGCAGCCGGCGGAGCTCGCGGCCGATCCTCCAGCGATGGACGATCCGGGTGAGGGGACCGGCGGCTAGGGAAGCGCTGATCTATTGCGCTTCCCGTCCGGGCGAGGGATCGCCCGGCATTCTCAGTGGCGATAAGCCACTGAGAATGGAGCGCTTTGAGAGTCGCGCCTCTCATAGCGCAAGCTGATCGAATGCCAGGATGGCATTTGATCAGCATCTCCTCAGCCGAGCATCCCCTTCAGTCGATACAGGAGATCTAGGGCCGCCCTCGGCGTGAGCCCGTCCGGATCCAGCCCACGCAGCTCCTCGCAGACCGGGTGCGCCGGCTCCGGCTCGGGTGGGAAGAGCGAGAGCTGCAGCGCCCCGGTCCCTTGCTCGGCGTGACGCAGGGCCGCATCCTCCAGCTCCCTCAGACGGGCCTTCGCCCGCTCGATCACCCCCGCGGGGACCCCGGCCAGTGCCGCCACGGCGAGCCCGTAGCTCTGGTTGGCCGGCCCCTCCCGCACCGCGTGCATGAAGATGATCCGCTGGCCGTGCTCCAGGGCGTCCAGGTGGACGTTGGCGATCCCCGGATGCTCTTCGGGTAGGGTAGTCAGCTCGAAGTAGTGGGTGGCGAACAGGGTGAAGGCGCGGATGCGCCGCGCCAGCTCCACCCCGCAGGCCCAGGCCAGCGAGAGCCCGTCGAAGGTGCTGGTACCGCGCCCCACCTCGTCCATCAGGACCAGACTCTGCTCGGTCGCGTTATTCAGGATGTTGGCGGTTTCCACCATCTCCACCATGAAGGTGGAGCGCCCCCCGGCGAGGTCGTCGGAGGCACCGATGCGCGAGAAGATGCGGTCCACCGGACCCAGCCACGCGGCGCCCGCGGGCACGAAGCTGCCGGCGTAGGCGAGCAGTACGATCAGGGCGCACTGACGCATATAGGTGGATTTGCCGCCCATGTTGGGGCCGGTGATGACCAGCATGCGGCGCTCGTGGTCGAGGCGCAGGTCGTTGGCCACGAAGGGATCGTCGATCACCTGCTCCACCACGGGGTGCCGGCCGGCCTCGATGGCCAGCTCGGGCGTGTCGGTGAGGGTCGGACGGCTCCAGCCGAGGGCCTCGGCCCGCAGGGCGAGATTGACCAGCACGTCCAGCTCCGCCAGGGCGGCGGCGCTGGCCTGAAGCACGCCCAGGGATTCCCGCAGGGTCTCCAGCAGCCGCTCGTAGAGCGTCTTCTCCCGCGCCAGGGCCCGCTCCCGGCTGCCGAGAACCTGATCCTCGAAGCGCTTGAGCTCCGGGGTGATGTACCGCTCCACGCCCTTCAGGGTCTGGCGGCGGACGTACTCCGGCGGCACCTGATCCGCCCGGGCACGCCCCAGCTCGATGTAATAGCCGTGGATGCGGTTGTAGCCCACCTTCAGCGCCGGGATGCCGGTGCGCTCGCGCTCCCGGGTCTCCAGATCGATCAGGAACTGGTTGGCATCGGTGGAGAGGGCGCGCAGCCCATCGAGCTCCCGGTCGTATCCGGCGGCGATTACTCCCCCGTCCCGGATCAGGACCGGGGGCTGCTCGATAAGGGCCCGGCGCAGCAGGTCCAGGGTCTCGGGGTGCTCGCCGATGGACCCGTGCAGGCGCCCGAGCAGGCCGTCGTCCGAGTCCGGGAGCAGGCCGTGCAGCTCGGGCAGCAGGGCGAGCGAATCCCGCAGTACCGCCAGGTCCCGGGGACGGGCCGAGCCCAGGGCCACCCGGGCCAGGATGCGCTCCAGGTCGCCGATGCCCGCGAGCTGCCCCCGCAGGGGCTCGGCGCCGGCCCTCTCGATCAGCCCCGCGACCGCCCCGTGGCGGGCCTCCACCTCGGCCCGGTCCCGCAGCGGCCGGGCCAGCCAGCGGCGCAGCAGCCGGCTGCCCATGGCGGTCGCCGTGCGGTCCAGGACCCCGGCCAGGGTGTGCTCGGGGCGGCCCGAGAGCGACTCGGTGATCTCCAGGTTGCGGCGGGTGGCGGCATCCAGGATCACCGCCGCGTCCCGCCGCTCCGGGGCGAGCCCCCGGATGTGGGGCAGGGCCGCCAGCTGGGTATCGCGGACGTACTGCAGCAGACAGCCGGCGGCGCCGATGGCCAGGTCCAGGCCCGCGCAGCCGAATCCCGCCAGGTCCCGAGTCCCTAGCTGGTCGGTCAGGAGCCGCTCGCCGCTGTCGGTGTCGAAGTGCCAGGCGGGGCGGCGTGTGATGCCCCGCTCCAGCCCCAGAAGACCCGGCAGGCCGCTGTCCTCGCCGATCAGGGTCTCCGCCGGGGCGAGGCGTGCCAGCTCGCTCGCCAGGGCCTCGACGGACTCCGCCTCCAGCACCGAGAAGCGTCCGCTGGAGAGCTCCAGCGCCGCCAGGCCGAACCGCCCCGTCCCCTCCGAGACGGCGCACAGCAGGTTCTCCCGCCGCTCCTCCAGCAGGGACTCGTCGGTGAGGGTGCCGGGGGTGACCACCCGCACCACCTTGCGCTCCACCGGTCCCTTGGACTTGGCGGGGTCGCCGATCTGCTCGCAGATGGCGACCGAGACCCCCTGGCGCACCAGCCGGGCGAGATAGCCCTCCGCCGCGTGATAGGGCACCCCCGCCATGGGAATCGGGGCGCCGGCGGACTGGCCGCGCTTGGTCAGGGTGATGTCGAGCAGGGCCGCCGCCCGCTCCGCGTCCTCGTAGAAGAGCTCGTAGAAGTCCCCCATGCGATAGAAGAGCAGCATGCCCGGATGCTCCGCCTTGAGGCGGAGGTATTGCTGCATCACCGGGGTGTGTTTGGGAGTCTCGGCCACGGCGGAGCCGCTCTATCCGCGACCGACCGGCGCAGCGGATGCCTGTCGCGGCCCCCTCACTCGGCCACCTCCGAGGGCCCCGGCCCCGGTCTCTCCGCGAGCTTGTGCCACAGCACGGTCGAGGTCAGACCCAGGGTCACGGCGTTCGCGAGGATCACCGGCCAGGCGTCGATCAGCACGCCGTAGACCAGCCACAGGGCCACCCCCAGGCTGAAGAGGGCATACATCCCGAGCGAGATCGCACGCGTGTCCCGGGTGCGCAGGGTCTTCAGGACCTGGGGCACGAAGGAGACGGTGGTCAGGGTCGCGGCCAGATAGCCGGTCAGCTCGCCGAGTGGGTCCATGGGGGCTCCGAGGGGGAGACGGGGCCCCGATTATCCCCGATTCCCGGTCTCCCCGCGGCCCGGCGCACGAAAGAGAGACCGGGGCTCGCAACCGCGAACCCGGCGCCCGATCAGGTCGTCGCCCCAGTGGAAAAGGGCGAGCCCGAGCAGGATGATGCCGGCCCCCAGGGCGGTGTGCCGGGAGATCACCTCCCCGTTCAGCGTCTGGCCGAGCAGCAGGGCCAGCACCGGCGTGATGAAGGCGATGAGCGCCAGGCGGCTCGCCTGCATCCGGCGCAGCAGGTGGAAGTAGAGCATGAACCCCAGGGCGGAGCCGAAGACCGCAAGATAGACGATCGACCAGGCCGCCCGCGCGGGAACATCCGCAGGCGCGCGTCCGTCCGCCACCAGCCACACCAGCACGAACAGCGGGACCCCCACCAGGAGTGCCCCCGTGGTCGTCTGGACGGGGTGCAGACCGGCATCCAGGCGCTTGACCCAGACGCTGCTGGCCGCGTGGACGCTCACCGAGGCCAGCATCCCCAGGAGGCCCAGGGCGAATCCCCGGGACCCCTCGCCCCCGCGGCCGAAGATCCACCAGAGCCCGAAGAGGCACAGGGCGCTGGCGGCCATCCGGATCGGGGTCAGGGAGCGCTCTCCCAGCCACAGGGCCGCCATCACCGCCGTGACCACGGGCGAGAGCCCGAAGAGCACCGAGACCAGCCCCGAGGGGATGTGCTGGGCGGACCAGTAGACACTGGTCATGGCCCCCCAGACCCCCAGCCCCGCGACGGCGTACGTCTCCATGGCCCGGCGGTGCCAGGGCAGGGGACGCCGCAGCAGGGCCACGAGGGCCAGGCAGGCGAGCACCCCGAGCACCATCCGGGAGGCGACCCCGAACAGGAAGCCGCCCCCCTCGCTGCTCCACTGGATCGCGAGCGGCGTGGTGGACCAGATCAGGACCACGGCCAGGAAGGCCGCCGGGACGGACATGGACGCTCCTTGGCTGGCTGCGGATGGCGGGTGAGATCGATGCGGACCGGGCGGCATCAACCCGGGGCGCTCCTGGCCAGATCCGGCAGATTCTACGTCTCGCCCCCCCAATCCGCAGATCCCGTAGGTTGGGCCGAGGAACGAAGCCCAACGAACCGGACCTTGCAACGGCTTGATTGTTGGGCCTCCTTCGTCGGCCCAACCTACAATTACTGGCTCATCGACCTGCACGGCTTCGTGCGGAATCGATGAGCTCGTAATGCCGGATATGGTCGTCGCGGTGCCCGACGGGCCTGGGTGAGCGAACATGCCAGCCTGGCACGCGGTCTTGCCTACCAGCTTGCCCGTGGTCTAAGTGGCATTCTGGGGCGCAGAGCTTCGGAGCTGGCCATGACCTGCCGCCGAGCCGAATCATGCCAGCGGCAGCTCAAAGCGCATTGCCGACTCTCAAGGCTGCTCGCGCCAGCGATCTCTTCACGCTCGAGGCTGCCGGTCGTGCATTCGCAAGCGAAAGGCTGTACCGGGCCCGGGCGGGGGTCAGCCAACTCGCTGCGGTAACCGGCTGGAGACCGGCCCTGTTGCCGGGTCGGTGGGTATTAGTAGGTCTTCAGGTCCGGGCTGGCCCCGAAGGTCCCGTAGACGTTCGGACGCGCGTGGGGCGGGGACATGCCCAGGTCGATGCCGAACAGGTCCGGATTGTCGTCGGCGAGGCCTTGATAGCGGTCGAGATCGGTTCCGACACCGGGTGCCATCGCGGTCACGTCCTGGGAGACGTTACGGCTGTTGTCGCTGTCCGGGTTACCGCTGATGAGCTGCTGGCGGCTGTCGGCGGCATAGGCCGAGGCAGCCAGGAGGATCGCGGCGGCGGTGATGATGGTCTTGGTCATGGCGTGCTCCAAAGTCAGTCGTCGTTTCATCGTGCCGGTGGCGCTGCACCGGCCGGGCGTGGCTCGGACTCGATGGCCCTGAATCGCGCCCTCAATGACTCAGTCGCCGGCGGCGGCCGATTGGTTACACGCGCGCTCGGAAATTGTTTCGCGGAGGGCGCTGGCCTAGCCCAGCATCTCCAGCAGGGCGCGGAGCACCCCGGTCAGGCTCTCGCCCGCGATGAGGCCCGAGGCGGCGGCGATCACGAAGCGCTGGGCCAGGGTCGGGCGCCATCGCGCGAGGGCCAGGGCGACCAGGCTGCCCAGGAACATGGTGATCGACAGCGAGGCGGGTATCACCATGGCGAGGCCCAGGGCCGGCATGCTGGGCAGCCAGCGGGGCTCGCGCCAGTGCTCCAGTGCCGAGGCGAGGATCCCGACGGACCCCGCGATGGCGACGGCGGCGAGGGCGCTGCTCGGGATGGATCCCAGGCCATGACTCAGTGTCTCGGCCACCACCTTCCAGGTGGCCACGGCGGGTGCCGGCCATTCCTCGGTGATCAGCATGGACGCGGGGTCCGGGATCAGCCGCAGATAGACCAGGCTGCCCACCAGGCTGCCGGTGAGGATGCCGAAGAACTGCGCCACGACCTGGGGCTGGGGCGGCGCGCCGATGGTGTGGCCGACCTTGAAGTCGTTGAGCAGGTCCGCGCTCTGACCCGCGGCGCCCCCCGCCACGTTGGCCCCGATGAGGTTGGCCGTCATCTCCCCGGGGGCGGTAAGCCCGGTCCCGAGCTGGGACACCTTGCCGATGGCCCCGATCGGCGGGATGCCGGTCTCGCCGACGACCCGGGAGGCCACCATCGCCAGCAGGAAGGCGATGGGCACCGCCAGCGCCGCGATCACCCAGTGGATGTCGAAGATGACCACCTGGGCCACGACCACCAGGGTGCTGGCCACGGTGAGCCCGATCAGCCGCGCCAGGGCACCGCCCTGCTTCTCGGTGCCCGGCGCGGCCTCCCTGATCGCGAGCCGCTCGGTGAAGCCGCGAAGCAGGAATCGCGTGAGGGCCGAGGCGACCATCAGCGATACGCCGGGCCACAGCAGCCACTCCACCATGGAGGGGAACCAGCTCAGAGCCGGGTCGTCCGGTCCCGGGGCGATGATCCCCATGGTCAGTCCCCAGGGACCGAGGATCCCCCAGGAGAGGATGCCGCCCAGCAGGAGCGAGATCCCGGCCCGGAAGCCGATGATGGCCCCGAAGCCCGCGAGCATAAGGGAAGGGTCCAGCGTGAAGGTCAGATTCTTGGCGCTGACGCCGCCGAGGCCGGCAAGGGCGCCGCTCGCGGGTAGCGTGAATCCCAGGCTCGGGCGCGGCAGGCTGAGCCAGCCCCCATCCAGCCACTTCAGGGAGGCGGCGAGCGCCGTGCCCCCCAGGAGCACCCGCAGTTTCAGGGCCGCCTCACGCCCCGCGCCGAAGACCTCCAGCAGGGTCTCGGCGGTCGCCCGTCCGGTGGGGAAGGCCAGGCCCGAGCGCAGGATCAGGGATTCGCGCAGGTACCAGGCCACCCAGATGCCCAGAAAGCTCACCGCGAAGACCCAGGCCACGAGATCGCCCGGGGGCAGGTTGGACCCCGACAGCATCGCCAGGGCCGGGATGGGGGCCACCAGCCCGCCGGAAATGATGTTGGCGGACGACGAGGCGGTGGTCTGGGTGATGTTGCCTTCCCAGGGGGACAAGGGCCGCCCCAGCCTCAGCCGCGCGGTCGTGGCCCAGAATCCCGACGCGATGAGCAGGGCGATGATGGAGACGTTGAAGGACCAGCCGATCTTGAGCCCCGAGTAGACGTTGCAGGGGGTGAGCAGCCCCCCGAGCAGCATGCCGCTCAGCAGGGCCCGGGGGGTCAGATGTCTGGTCTCCACCGCGGGACTGTGACCTGAATCGGGCGAGGCCGCCGGCCGATCAAGCCCGGGCCGACCTACAGCTTGGCGATCGATTCACGGGCGCTCAGCCGGCCTCCGGCTGCTCCTTGTCGTCGAGCTCCAGGGGCTGAGGGTTGGCTCCCCCGGACCCCGGTCCTGTCTTGACCAGTCCCGGCAGCGCTTCCTTGGCGGCCCCGCCCTCGATGTAGAGATGGACATCGCGCTGCGGGAAGGGGATGCCGATCCCTTCGGCGTCGAAGCGCTGCTTGACCGCCTTGGTGACGTCCCAATAGACGTCCCAGTAGTCGGCGGTCTTGGCCCAGGGCCGGCAGATGAAGTTCACCGAGGAATCCGCCAGGGTGTTCATGCGGATCGTGGGCGGTGGGTCCTTGAGCGCCTTGGGGTGCGCGGAGACGATCTCTTCTAGGATGGCCTGGGCTCGGTCGATGTCGTCGCCGTAGCCGATGCCGAACTCCATGTCGACGCGCCGCGTGTCCACGGCGGTGGCGTTGGTGATGACGTCGCTCCAGATCTTGTTGTTGGGCACCACCATGTCCTTGTTGTCGAAAGTCTTGATGGTGGTCGAGACCAGGTTCATGGAGGTCACCTTGCCGGAGACGCCCCCGGCGTCGATCACGTCGCCCACGTCGAAGGGCCGGAAGAACAGGATCATCAGACCGCTCGCGAAGTTGCTGAGCGAGTCCTGGAGGGCGAAGGCGATCACGAAGCCCGCGGCACCGAGCACGGCCAGCAGGGGGCCGACGCTGACCTCCAGTGCCGCGAGGGCCATGATGACGCCCACCGCCATCACCACCCAGCGCACGGCCCCGACCAGGAAGTCCTCCAGCAGTTTGGACACCCGCCCGGTCATCCGCAGACCCCGGTGCACGGCCCGGCTGAAGAGCTTGGAGAGGACCCAGGCGGCGAACAGGATGCCCAGGAACAGGGCGATGTTCCTGGCCCAGCGCAGCCCGCCCTCGTCCGAGGTGAGCCAGCCCTTGACCGCGACCCAGGCGGAGGTGGTGTCCTTCACATCGAGCGTGATCCCGGTCACCGAGCCCATGTACAGCCGGTAGTCCTGGATCTTGGCCAGGGTATCGGCATCCTCCTGGTCGGTCTTTGTCTCCAGCTCGGCGATCACCGCCTTGAGACGGTCGAGGAGCTGGGTGCGCGCCTCGCGCAGGGTGTTGACCTGCTCCAGCAGATCGAGCTTCTCCTGCTCCTTTTCCTGCTTGGCGTCCGCCATGGCCTGGGCAGCGGAATCCATGCCCTGGACTTGCGCGTCCGCATCCCCGGCCGCGCGCATTGCCGAACCGGCCTTCTCCCGCACCTCATCGGTCGCCTGTTGGGCATCCCGGGTGGCCTCACGCACCTCGTTCACGGCCCCCTCCGGGGATTGGCTGTCGGTCGAGACTGCTTCGTTGACCGCAGTCCGGACCCGATCCACGGCCTCGGTTGCCCGATCCGCGGCCTCCGCGGCCTCATCCAGTCCCGCTCGGGTTTCCTCCGACAGCGCGCCCTCGGCCTCGGCGGTCTGCTCCGCAGCCGCGGCGGCCTCCTCGACCGTGTCGCCGATCTCGCGCATGGTGGCCTGGGCCTCCTCGGCCGCCTGCTGGGCCTCCTGGGCCGCCTCCTTGTCGCCGGATGCCTTGGCCTCCTCGGCCTTCTTCTTCACTGCCTCAAGCTGCCCCTTGGCCTCCTCGGCCTTGTCCTCGACCTGCTTGGCCTTCTCAATCTCCCGATTCTGACGTTTCACCGCGATCTCGGCCTGGGCGATCTCCTCGGCCTGCTCCTTCACCAGGGACTGCCAGCCGTCGGCCTCGACGAGAAGCTCGTTCTTGGTGAGGGGCTTGAGCAGGAGCGCCAGCTCGTCCACTGGAATATCGGGGTCGGCGGTGGTCACCGGTTGCGGCGGCGGACCCTCTTCGGCCGCGAAAAGGACGGGCGTGGCAAGGGCCGATAGCACCCAAATGGCCGCCGTGAGCGTGACCCGAAGTCGTTGATTCAGGAGCTGTTGCGTCATACAAGTTCCCAAGGTTTTCGACATGGCGCCGGGCATCCTGGGGTTCCCCAGTCCGTCGTGTCGAGCCGCGCGGATGTTGCGCCCTGATGTGCGGATCTTTGTCCGCCCGGAACACGTGCTGAGCACGTGATTGATGAGGCGATCCTGGATCGCCCAATAGCGGGTTGCGCTATCGCCGCAACCCTCGCACGGAGACCCAAAGCGATCGCTGAGTAGCGAGCCGTGGACCCCCGGCGCGCGATCATCCTACGCGACTCAGAGGATTTTTCCACCCCTGGGGCATGACGTGCCGATGGGGCGCTTTGAGCCGAGGACAGGGTTCGCTGTCCTCCCTTAGCTGCCCGGGGTCGGGGTGTTGGCGTCTATCTCCGCGCTTTGGTCGGCGGCCGGAAGCATTTCCAGGACGACTGGCGAGGTCCGCACCAGGGGCACGAACCCGGTCTGGTCTGCCACGGGCGGTGCGGGGCGTCGCGCCATGCGGTAGAGACCGAAGAGGGCCAGCAGCCCGGCGGTCGCCGCGGACATGGCGGGCAGCCCCACGGGGCCCGCGCCTTCCATCGCGAGGCCCGCGACGACAGGGCCGCACAGGGCCCCGATCCCGTAGATCAGGAGCAGGCCGCGCGTCGCCTCCAGTGCCTGGCCCTGCTCCAGCTGATCGTTGGTATGGGCGACGCTGATGCCGTAGAGCGAGAACATGAGCCCGCCATAGAGAAAGGCGTAGGGGATTAGCCCCGACTGCCCCTCGATGACGACATAGCCGGCGATCAGGGCCACCGTCGCGGTGGCCAGGCTGGTGAGAATGAGCACGATGCGGCGATCCAGACGATCCGACAGATGGCCTATCGGCCACTGGAGCAGGGCGCCGCCGATGATGGTCGCGCTCATCAGCTGCACGATCTGCGGTTCCTCGAGGGGCAGCCGCTGACCGAAGACCGGCGCCATCCCCCAGAAGGCGCCGTTCACCGTCCCGGCACTCAACGCGCCCATGACGCCCAGGGGCGAGGCGCGAAGCAGCTGGGGCAGGCGCACCCGCATCGAGACATCGATCCTGGGCTCGGTGACACGGGTAACGGCGACCGGAATCACCCCCAGGGAGATCAGCACTGCCGCGAAGGCGAACAGCGTCAGTGACGACGAGTCTCCCGCCAGCAGCAGGGTCTGGCCGAGGGCGAGGGCGACGAGGGTGCTCATCATGTGGAGGGCGAAAACGCGGCCGCGCCCAGGTCCCGCGGTCTGCTCGTTGATCCAGCTCTCGACGACCATGTACAGACCGACGACGCAGATCCCATTGAGCACCCGCAGCCCGAGCCAGGCATAGGGATTGACCAGGAGTCCGAACCCCAGGGTCGCGGCCGAGGCCAGGGCGGCGAAGGCCGCGAAGCAGCGGATATGACCGACGTTGCGGATCAGTCGGGGTGCGAGGACGGTCCCGGCAATATAGCCGGCGTAATAGCCGGCCATGATCAACCCGATCTCCAGGTCGGCGAAGGAGGCCAGGGTCGCCCGGACCCCAAGCAAGGTGCCGAGCAGCCCGATGCCGACCAGGATCAGGCTCAATCCGCCGAGCAGAACCAGGATCGTCGGCGTCATTGGTCTCTGGCCGCGTCAGATCCCACGGGTTGCCGGGTCATGGCACGGGTCCACCTCGGCCACCGTCTTGGGGGGGAGGAGGGCGAAGGACTGGAAGACCATGCTCATGCGGTTGCGGCGCAGCGCGATGAGCTGCCGCTTGCTCATGGCCGTGATGTCCTCGCCATCGAGGGACACCCGGCCCGCCGTGGGCTCGATCAGGCGGTTGAGCATGCGCACCAGGGTGGACTTGCCGGAGCCCGAAAGCCCCATGACCACGAAGACCTCGCCCTCGCGGATGGAGAAGGTCGCGTCCTGGACGCCGACCGTGGTGCGGGTCTGCTCGAAGATCTCCTCCTTCGAGCGTCCCTGCTCCAGAAGCCGCATGGCCTGGTCTGGCTCCGGGCCGAAGATCTTAAATAGGTGCTCGATGACCAGCTTGTCGCTCATGTCGACCGATTGCGGTTTGCAGAGATGCCGGTCAGATTCCATCCTGGAGTCCAGCGAGCCGGTCGTTCGTGGGCGAATGGCCGGTCGCTCCAAAGCGGAATGTGTTCGCATCCTCGCTGACGATCATTGCGGGGCGGCTGCGGCGGCCACTGGGTGTCGTTGCGCGTGGTCGCACCGCAACCGCGACAAGCCCCTTGGGATGACTCCCTAACGCTCTGAATCAGGCTGATCATCGGCGATTTGGCCGATGGTCAGGTGAGCAAGATCGCTAAACCGCGACCCCTAAGGTAACCTCGGTGACAGGGCCGCCGCAACGGATGGGGAATCACGGCGGTTACAGATCGTGTATTTCCGCCCGGCGCGGCCCGAGGCCTCCCCTCGGCCCCAGCCTGGCGATCGGCGCGCCGGTCTGGTAGTGTGATGGCTTCTAGGGAGTTGTAGAGCCGGTGAGGGATGACGCCCGAGGCTGCCATGGGCGCCTTCTTGGGCATGCCGGCGCTGTCTATTGCCGGGGCGGACGCGGTCCCTGCGAGCGTCTCCCGATGATCTCCACGCGCGGATTTCCACGGACGAAAGGCCATGCCCTATCAGCCGTTCGATCCCGCCCCCGCGGACCGACCCCCAGCCTCACCCTACTGCGGTCGGGTCTGGGCGCCCCAACGCTACGCGGTCTGTTCCCACTAGATCCCAGACTCCAGACCTGGGTCTCCCAGGGGACCCGCCAACCTGCGGTGGCGTCGGGGCCGCTCACTCCCTTTCCCGCCGCTTCATCCACCGAGTAGGAGAGAACCGGATGTGCGGCTTCTGCGGAGAGATTCGCTTCGACAACACTGCCATCGACCTGGGGGCCCTCGGGGCCATGAGCGCAGCGATGGTCCCCCGGGGTCCCGACGGCCATGGCGTCTGGCAGCAGGGGCGGATGGCCCTCGCCCACCGGCGTCTCTCGATCATCGATCTCAGCGTGCACGCCGCCCAGCCCATGGTGGACAGTGAGCTGGGGCTCAGCGTCGCCTTCAACGGCTGCATCTACAACTACAAGAACCTGCGCAAGGAACTCGAGGGCAAGGGCTACCGGTTCTTCTCCCACGGCGACACGGAGGTGGTGCTCAAGGCCTTCCACGCCTGGGGCGACGCCTGCGTGGACCGCTTCCACGGGATGTTCGCCTTCGCCGTGGCCGAGCGCGACACGGGTCGCCTGACCCTGGTGCGCGACCGCCTGGGCATCAAGCCGCTCTACCTCGCCGAGATCCCCGGCGGGCTGCGGTTCGCCTCCACCCTGCCGGCCCTGCTCGCCGGCGGCAGCGTCGACACGGACATCGACCCGGTGGCGCTTCATCACTACATGCACTTCCACGCCGTGGTGCCGGCCCCCCACACCATCCTGCGCGGCGTGCGCAAGCTCCCGCCCGCGACCATCCGGGTGATCGAGCCCGGCGGCGCGAGCCGCGAGCGCACCTACTGGGCCCCGGTCTTCGAGACCCCCGCCGACGAGC
>Ga0316579_10000121_pt1 | contig 21314 bp, 15 predicted proteins | sample J5NA_2_FD_203074 | JGI IMG/M metagenome (GOLD analysis project Ga0316579, IMG submission 203074) | Rhizosphere microbial communities from salt marsh grasses in Alabama, United States - J5-7_160517rDrA | ecosystem: Host-associated > Plants > Roots > Rhizosphere | place: USA: Alabama | collected... | reverse complement strand
GTGCAGTAAGAACTTGCTGCAGTAAGGGGGATAGTGTGTCGGCGCAATCCAGATGGGCAAAGGCGGTTCCAAACCACTTGGGATAAGGAAAATATCTCCTTTCCATCAGAAAGCAGAGCTGCATAATGTCCTGAACCAATCGCGCTGCCAATAAAGCGGAACCGATTTCATCACCAACCTCCCCCGTACGGCCGACAAAATGTTCTTCCTGGCCAATTCGCGCCCACTGCGCGGCCAATAAATAGAGCCAAACGTCATGTGGATAATAATCCAGCACCTTGCGGATTGTATTTAAATCACCCAGATCGTCTCGGAACACGGCTCCGGCAGTTACACCAAGAAGGTGCTGTTGGGGCCAGGTGAGCCATTCCAACACCGAAGGTTTTTGCCGCGGATCATAGGCCATGTAGTCCTCAAAAAATTGTGGAACGGTCCAGATCTGCACACGGTGATCAACCAGTTCACCGGGTTCAGCCATCAAGCGTGTCCCCTCTTCATCCGGCGGGCCGAAATGGGTAGAATAGCCCAGAAATTGTTTGGGAAGCTGCTCTCGCAGCATTTCGTAAAGCGCTTCTTTTAAATTTCGTTGATCCTGTTCATCCAGAAATAACTGCAAGCGCGGTCCCCAGTCATGATCCCGGGAGCGAGGCGTATCATAGCCAAGCACTTCCGATCCCGCGCCGAGCAGGGCGGCCGAACAGCGTACTCGCGGGAAGTTACGCTCTAGAAGCGGCGTAACAGCTTCTGCAAAAAAACGCCTGCTTAGCTCCAACCCGGGAATAAATGCTGCCTCTGATTCAGACACCGTTCACTCCAATTCCTGGAAGGTCTGATAGACAGAAGAACGCGTGATTATCCCATGCTGTTTTTGCGTCTCCTCCAATAAGCGCCATAAGGATTGGTATGCCTCATAGGCGGGACCGGCGTAGGGACCGGGCGTTTCATCGAAGGGCGTCACGGCCGTATAGGCAGCAATAAAATCTTCCGGCAGCTCTTCCGGATCGCCGGGCAAGAAAGGATCTTCTCCTCCGGCCAGGAATGTTAATTTACCTGCCGCATAACGAGGTGCGGCCACGGCCGTTGTTTCCGGAAGCCAGTGACCGACAACGGCAACAACATTGGGATCGGCAAGCAAGGAATCGGCCGTAGCCGCCGCGAACTCAGGATTGCCGCTGTCATCCAAAGCAACCAGGGCTACACGCGTGCCATTGATGCCTCCGGCGGCATTTATTTCGCGCACGGCCAGGCGCGCGCTGTAGAGTACATCATAACCCACCGCCCGGTACCGTCCTTCAAATGGGGCTATCAGGCCAACTTTGACGACCGGATCGACGCTCCGGCAGCCCGTGAAGAGGAGAAGGGACGATACAACCAGGCTAAAAGCTAGTAACAGCGTAAAGCGGCGTTGAAATCCGCTAACGGCAGCGCTCAACATTGGCCAGGTGTTCCTCAAAGGTTCTGCTAAAGGTATGCCGTCCCGGGGGATTAGATTCACAATCAAGCACGAAGAACAGATAATCACTCTCCGCAGGTTCGGCAACAGCCAGCAAAGAAGCAAGTCCAGGATTGGCAATTGGTCCGGGCGGGAGGCCGGATATTTTGTACGTGTTATAAGGGTGCTCTAATTCCAGATCAGATAAATACAGCGGCGCTTTCCACCAGTTCTGATTTGCGGTCTGAAAACCGAGAGCATACTGTACCGTGGGATCAGCCTGTAGAGGCATGCCCTCGCGGATTCGATTGATATAAACGCTGGCAATAAGCGGCCGTTCTTCATCCTCCGGTGTTTCCCGTTCCACAATGGAAGCCAGAGTTACCGCGTCCGCTAAAGAGAGCCCCTGTGCGCCATAGGCCTGGCGCATCGCCGGCATCACCTGGCTGTTGAAGTTCTGCAGCATCTTTTCAATCAAGAACTGCGCGTCGGCATCGGATGGCACGCGGTAAACGCCGGGAAAAAGATAGCCCTCGAGAGTATTGTTCGGACCCAGGGAGTTGAGGAAAGGATAGGGGCTGAGGTCGAACGGCTGTTCCCGCCGGGCCAGCGCGAGAAATTCAGCCGAATCGATTTCCGCCGGAGAAGTAACGGCCAGGTAATCGGCCATCTCCTCTAGGCGCAGTCCTTTGAGGAAGCTGATCGTGACATCCTGAGCCGATCCTTCTGTGATGGCTTCGGCTAACTGGGGAATGGTCAGATTCCCGTTCAAGGTATATTGGCCGGCCTGCAGGTGCGAGTCCATGCCGTAGAATATCAGGTAGTTTAGAAATAATTCGGGATTATTGAGCAGCCCAGCGTCCTGGAGATCGGCGGCCACAGAATCGGCCGAAATGCCGGGAGGAATCAGGAAAGGCATATTAACGGCCTGGCCGGCCGGTTCCGGCAGCTTTTCTTGATTCTGAGCCAGGTAATTTTGCAGCATGTAACGGCGCACGATATTTAGATCAGGATTGGCATCGGCTAGGCGGACGCCGGAATCGCGAATCATCGCCTGGTGGCGAATCAGCAAGACGGCCGCGGCAGAACTGAGCACACAAAGAATGATGAAGGCAAAGACTAAGAAGCGCAAGCAGCCTCTGCGCGTACTTGAAAACCGCTCAGGGGATTGGAAGGGATCGCTCATTCGGCAGTGCTTTCAGAGTGCATCAGGCGTAATCGCCATGCGCATCCAGATAATCTTGCAAAATAAAAGCGGCGGCGACGGCATCAAGGCGCTCGCGCATCTTTTTGCCGCGCTTCCCGCGCGCATGGAGACTGGCTTCCGCCTGTTTGGTAGAGAAACGTTCGTCCCAATATTCCAGGGGCACAGGGATGTTTTCCTGTAATTCCGCCGAATAGTCGCGCACCCAAGCCGCGCGCTGTCCTTCCACACCGCCCAGCGTAATCGGCAGTCCCATAACGATTAAGTTGATATCCTGCTCCGCGATGATTTCAAGGTAACGCTCAAAATCCTCGCGGCGTGATTTTCGTGAAAGGACTTCATACCCGGTAGCAATTGTGCGTGTTTCATCACTGATTGCCAGACCAATACGCTTTTCACCGAGGTCGATGGCCAAGACCTTTCCTTTCTCTTCCATACCAGGCATAGGATAACAAAAAAGGGTCAAATTGACCCTTCAATTAACATACGATCCATATGCTCCCGGCTGCAGCTTCTTCAAGAACACGAAAGATGCACCTGCACAGTAGTTTCCCGATGATTGAATCGATTTCCGGAAACAATCATCGGGATCAGTGATTTAAATAACTTTACATAATATTATAGCCTAGATGCCCTAATTGTATACCGGACACCCTATTCCAGGGCTTTCTCCACAAGTGAAGGTACGGCGGCCAGAGCTTCCGGCAGCTTTTCAGGATCGCGACCGCCGGCCTGGGCCAAATTCGGCCGTCCGCCGCCGCCACCGCCGACAATTTGAGCCACCTCGCGCACGATATCCCCAGCTTTGACGCCGCGCTTGATCAAGTCATCGGTCACCCTGACAATAAAGACCGGTTTGCCGCCGCTGATCGCCGCCAGCACGGCTACGCCGGAACCTACCTTATCCTGGAACCAGTCGCTCATTTCGCGCAAATTATCTATGCTGCCTACATCGACCTGGGCGGCTAAAACATTGACGCCATTTACCTGCTGCATCTGTCCCAGCAAGTCGCCAAACTGGCTGCGGGCAAGTTTATGCTGCAAGGACGCTATCTGCTTCTGCTGTGCTTTATTTTCAGATAAAAGCGTCTCCAACCGGTGCTGCGCTTCATCTTCGGGGGCGTTGAGCAAATGCAGTAGACCTTCGAGCAGCGATAAACGATCAGCCAAAAGTTCCTGCGCCGCGCGCCCGGTGACAGCCTCAATGCGGCGCACCCCGGCGGCAACAGCGCTCTCACTGACGATCTTAAAGAGGCCGATATCGTTGGTTTCATCAACATGCAGGCCGCCGCACAATTCAAAACTGTAGGCATCAGGACCGGGCTCATCGCCAATACTGACGGTGCGCACGATGTCACCGTACTTCTCACCAAAGAGAGCCATCGCTCCCTGGCTAATAGCTTCCTTCTGGCCCATATAATTGATTTTAACCGGATAGTTAGCCCCAACAGCTTGATTGATACCCGCTTCAATCGCCGCGAGCTGTTCATCGTTCAGCGCTTCCCCATGGGAGAAGTCAAAACGCAGGCGATCGGGAGCGACCAAGGAGCCGGCCTGGGCCACGTGCGTGCCTAGATGGCTGCGCAGTTCTTTATGAAGGATATGGGTACCTGTATGGTTGCGGCGGATATCGCTGCGCCGCGCATTGTCAACTTCCAGAAGGATCTCATCACCGACTGCCAACGATCCACTCAGCATTTCACCGACATGGCTGACCATACCGGGAACAGGACGGTGTACATCGTCGACGCGAAAGATTCCGTCACCCTCGGCAAGGTGAATGACGCCCGTGTCGCTTACCTCACCACCCGCTTCAACATAGAAGGGGGTCGCTGCGGCAATAAGCTCCGCTTTCTGGCCGGCCTCAATTTCGCGCACCAGCTTTCCGTCTTGCACCAAACCCACAATTTCAGAGCTCAAGCTGCCGCTGGTATAGGGATCATAATCGACCCCTTCCTCGAGTTCTCCGGATGCCTGAAGATCGTTCAGCAGGTCCGTGTAAACAGAACTTTCAGTATTGTATTTTCCAAAAGCGCCGGAGCCGCTGGCCAGGGCATGCGCTTCGCGGGCGCGGTTGAATCCCGCTTCATCGATCGTGATGCCGCGTCCGCGAATGAGGTCTCGCGTGATCTCTACCGGCAGGCCATAGGTCGCATAAAGGTTGTAAGCCGTTTCGCCGGAGATTTCTTTTTGCCCACGCTCGCCCATTTCTTCCAATATCTCGAGCAGGTGGACAACGGCCGAATCAAGGGTGCGCGCGAAACGCTCTTCCTCCTGGGTCAGAGTCTGTAAAATGTGCTCGCGGCGGTTCTTAATCTCGGGATAGACGTCGCCCATGAGGTCGATATAGACCTGGGCGACCTTGGCCATAAACGGCTGCTGAAAACCAATCTGACGGCCGAATCGCGCCGCACGGCGAATAAGCATACGCAGCACATAACCCGCGCCCGTACTGCCAGGCCGTACACCGTCGCCGATCAGAAAAGTCGCCGCCCGGCCGTGATCGGCGATTACGCGATAACCGACGTATTTCTCTTCACGCTCCTTATCGGTATCGCCCAGCAGTTCCTGCACGCGATCCATAGCCGGGGTGAAGAGGTCCGTTTCGTAGTTACTATCTGCGCCTTGCATGATGCGCGCCAGACGCTCAAAGCCCATGCCCGTATCGACGGAGGGAGCCGGCAGCTCGATCAGGCTACCATCCTCTTCGCGGTTGAACTGCATGAAGACGAGGTTCCAAAATTCTAGAAATTCCTCGTCATCGTCGGCATTGAGGCGCGAGGGATCACAGGTCTCCATGTCGCCGATGTAGTAGAAGATCTCGGAGTTGGGGCCGCAGGGACCGACGTCGCCCATTTCCCAAAAATTTTCTTTCTTGCCAAAACGCAAGATCTTTTCCGGAGGCAGATATTTCTGCCACAGCTCAAAGGATTGATCGTCGTCGGTATAAATGGTGGCCCAAAGACGTTCAGGCTCCAGTTCCAGAACGCCGGTGACAAACTGCCAGGCGAAATCGATCGCGCCTTCTTTGAAATAATTACCGAAGGAGAAGTTACCCAACATCTCAAAGAAGGTGTGGTGGCGCGGCGAGGGACCGACGTTTTCGAGGTCGTTGTGCTTACCGGTGACACGCATGCACTTCTGCGAGGTGGCGGCGCGGTTATACGGCCGTTTTTCCTTGCCCAGAAAAACATCGGCGAACTGGTTCATACCCGCGTTGGTAAATAACAGCGTGGGATTGTCATACTGCGGCAGCGGCGAGCTGGCCACAATTTCGTGCGCGTGTTCCTCAAAAAAATCTAGGAACGCCTGTCTAATTTCATTACCCGTGATCGGTTTCATGCTCTTACTCTCTTAACAATAAAAAATCCTAACGATTTTAACCTGGCAACAAAAAACCGCCAGACTGGTTAACCCTGCCCGGCGGTTGTTGAAAGCTAAAGTCTGATTTGACTCAGGAAGCACAACAAGCCAGGGCAGGAGCCTGGCTGGCAGCAGCGGCAGCGGCCGCGAATTGGACGTAAGTTAGCTGCTTAAAGTGCTTCATTAAAGGCATGGTATCAAAGTGCATCGGGGCTGTCAAATAGTCCAAGGTTTTGGGATTGCGGATCGTGGATTTCGGATTTGTCGAATGATGAGTGCGAGTGCGAGTGCGAAAACGATATGGGCTGAGTTTATTAGGGGGTGATTGTTTGCGGGAGGAGGACACGGCCGTCGGGGATGGGATCGCCGGTGATGGGATCAACGGCCGTTAAGCGCTCAGCTGACTCTCCCTCCTGGTGATAGAAACCTACGCCGATCTGGTATTCGGCGGCAGGCGCCTCAGCTAGCGGGATTGTAATAGTGTCGGCAACGATCTCACCCTCAATCCATTGATTGGTGGGATAGCTGTTGTTGGCCGGGTGGCCGTCATTTTGAAAGACGATCTGCTCGGTCTGGGGATCAAAGACGTGTACGAAGCGTAGCGCCTCCTGCGGATTTGACTTAAGGGCCTGCCAATAAAGATTTAGCTGCCAGGTATCGTCCTCTATACGCTGGAGATCGTAGCCCTGGAGTTGGATATCATCGCCGAATACGGCCGTCAGCTCCGTCAACCCCTCCGGTAGAGAGAACTGTGGCTGGTTTTGCCCAAAAACAAGTTCCTCATCGCGGATGGACACCTCACCCAATCTACGCGTTAGAACCACTGTGCCGCCCTCTACTTCATACAATCGGGCGACCAGGGCTAAGGGTGTATCCTGAGGTAATTCGACCGGTAGACCGAGGGCAAGCCAATCATTAACGGCCGTGCCAGGAGACCATTCGCTGCTGGGTAGAAAACCATAGCCAGGCTGGGTATCCAATTGGGCCAGCCAGTTTCCCGCACCATCCACGAGCAGCAGCGAGGCATTGTAATTTTGACTCAATGGTTCCTGCGTGCTCCAGGCAAGCTGAACTTCGAGGGCCGCCGGATCGCGCAGCTGTACATCCACCGCCTGGACGTCCAGAGGCAGGTTCGAAACAGCAGGGGCATCATTGGTGATTCGCAGCGGGCGTAAGAATAGGTCGCCGCGCAGTTTACCGGACGGCATCAGCGGACGGCCGGCCCTCATCGTCACGCGGGGGATGAATAGGCCCGCCGGCGTGTTGGCCGGAATGGGCAGGTTAAAGACGATACTCTTCTCATCCAGGGTTTTAGTCTGCGCGGATATCACGGGCGGCTGGGTAGCGAATGCCGGCCAGGTCACGGCCGGAGAAGCCAAAGCAGCTCTGATTTCATCGCTATTAGCCTCGGAAAAATGGAGGGTTAAGGCAAGATCCTGGCCGGCGGCGGCTGTCTCGCGGTCATATTCGTAGCTGAGTAAAGTCGTGCCGCTGGTGAAGGGCACACCATCCTGATCATGGTGTAGATAGGCCATCTGTGCGAAATCCCAGGTTAAGGTATCATCTGTCAGGCTCTTCTCGGGCCAGAAGCGAAAGAGCAGGATAAAGAGGAAAAAGGCGATGGCGGTGACAACGGCCGTCTCGCTCACTTCCCATGGTCTCCATGCCTTAATGGCCAGGAAAATAAGCAGCAATACGGCTCCCAGGGAAAGCAGTTCGGCAAAAAGACGCACCGGCGTTCGCGTGAGCCGTAACATTAATGTGTGCTCACCCGGCGGCAGCTGCACGGTGATATTGCCGGAACCAGGAGCGGGCTGAACGGCCATTTCCTGGCCGTTCAAGGCAGCGACCCAACCCGGCCAGGCCATGGTCGGAAAGAGAACGGTGGTGCCGCTGCTGCCAGCCGTCACCTTCCAGGTTTGTTCATTTGTCCTGCCCGCGGTCTGCGCCGCATTGATTAGCTCGCCCTCAAGAGCGCGGGCGTTGGCGCGGTGGTCGTTATTGAGCCAGCCGCTGCTGTAAAAGCGCGGCTGCACCGTTTGAGGCAGGTACTCGGCGCTGACCGTGCTGCCGATATTGCCCGTGAACCATTCATATTGGGCGAGGGATTGAGCGGTAACGTCTTCATCGCCGAGCAGCAGCTGATCGGTCTGCAGGGCGGCGAAGCTGGAAAGGATCAGGAGGACGGCCGTGATGATGGTCACGACGCGGCAGTAAGGCAGGAGCGCCATTGCGCCGATAGCCAGCGCGGCGGCGAAGGCCTGGATCGACAGGAAGCGCCAGGGGAATTGGGTGAAAGAAAGCAATGGCAAGTTGTCCCACAAAAAAGCGGACAGCGGCATAACCATAAAAGTAGAAACAGCCAGGGCCAACAGAATAAAAAGCGCGGAAGCCCAGGCTACCGCCCGTGTGCGAAAGGCGGCGTAAATCAAGGCTAACGAGCCCAACAGCGCGCCTACCGCCTGGACCAGGCCCATACGAAAGGCGCTGCCACCGGAAACATCAAAATCAACCAACAGTGAGGGCTGCACCAGGTCGAGGCCACGAAAATGATTGCGATAAGAAAAATAGCCTTCGGTCACCGGTCCTAACTGGGCAAAATTCTGCTCCAACAGCGCGGGGATAAAAAACCAGGCGGCGAGGGCTAAACCGAGAACTCCCGCACCCAGGATGGGTAGGAGCCTGCGTAAATGGCGGCCGGAAAACAGGCTGAACCTGGATTCATGATTTGGTTCAAGACCCAGCAGCCAGCGCAAGAGAATGAATAAAAGCAGGAAAGGGGTGAAGATTAAAGCGGAGATGTTGTGGCTAAGGATGAGCGCAGCGTAAACAAAAGCCAGGGCCGCGGTACAGCCGTAGGGAAAGCCTTCTTTATCTGCTGCCAGTAAGCGATCGGCGGCCAGGATCACCCAGGGATACAAGGCCATAGCCCAAAATTCAGCCAGAGAATCTCCACGTACGTAAACATTGACCAGGTGGAAGGGTGCGGTAGTGTAGGCGACGGAAGCCAATAAAGCCGGCCATTCTTGATGATACCAGCGCCGGGCCAGGAGGTAGATGCCAAGAGCGGCGGTTAAGAAACCAAGGACCTGCGCCGCTTCGACAGCGCGCACGGAGCTGAAACCCAGGAAACGGAAGAAGGCGGCTACATAGATCGACAGGGGAGCATAGTAGTTATAAAAAGGGTAGCCAAATCCATAATTGGCGTCACCCATCCAACGCACAGGGAAATGACCGTCACGCAGCGCGGTCTCAAGCTGCTGCAAACGCTGCAAGAGAAAGGGACTATCCCCCCCTCCGCGGGTATTCAACAGACCGGGTTCGCTGATCAACGGCCAGGCGGCGAGAAAAGCCACCAGAAGGGCGGCGATCAGGACCAGAGAAAGCCCGGTTTGGCGCTGCTTATCAGAAGTAATGCGAGGTTCAATCAACGCAGATATGGATTGCAGCGAACTGCAGTCCCCACAGCAATCACGATGAAAATACAAAGGGCAGATAAAGGAAATCTGCCCCTACCAAACGCGTATAAGATTAACGGCGCAGCAGGTAGAACAGCAGGCCGCCTAACAATATAACGCCGACGAGGATAATAGCCAGGCCGCCCATGCTCAGCGGGCTGGCGCTTCCTTCCGGCGCGGTGTCCGCGGGAGTTGTGCCTTGATCTGATTCGGCCGTTGCTTCAGACCCGGCAGCAGCAGAATCTGCCTGCCGTATCCGGGTGCCAAAGGTGACAAAGGTTGTATGATTATCGGTCACCCCAACCAGGGCGTTCGCGGCTGTCGTCATTTCCAGGCGGCCGGGGAGCTGCTGGGCAACCTGGTATGGCCCCTGCGCCAGACCATGGAAGCAGGTTGGGATATCGGATCCATCAGAGATGGCCTGTCCGATAACCGTGGACTCGCCGGCAACAGTAATCGTTATGCCGGCCATAAATCCTTCGTTCTCATCCATCACACCGTTGGCGTTTTCATCATGAAAGGCATTCACGCAGATGGTGCCGCCGCTTTCCAGCATAACATCCGCTTCTGTTCCCGTTTCCTGCTCGGGCACAGATTCCTGCTCAGGTTCTTCAGTGGGCGACGCTTCGGCCGTCGGTTCCTGGTCAGCAGCGTCTCCCTCCGGTTCGGTGGTCGGTTCAGGAATGGCGGTAGGCGTCGGTGCCGGGGGTTGAGTCGCAGCGGGGGCCGGGGCCTCTGTAGGGGCGGGAGCCGGCGCTTGATCGACCGCCACCAGTTCCGCGTTATCATACCAAGTATCCAGGAACTGGCGGCATTGATTCACACCCTGCACGCCCAGATTGGCCGACGTAAATACAGTGATTTTATCACCCGTGGCCTGGGCTTCTACAGTAAAAGTTTGCCAGGAATCGTGCGGCGATCCGGCGCTGCCCCAGACAACATCAGAATCACTCCAAACGGCGCTGCCATTGGGATCGATCCCCGCGCGGATATTCATATTAACGCCATAATCTGAAGGCTCGGGCGAGGGGTCGTTAGCTGTTCTGCCCTTCGAGGCAAAGGTAAACCGGTAGGTAGTACCCGGAGTGGCATCGACGGTTTGCATCACACCGGCGTTCCACATATCCCAGTTGTTGCCGATATACTGCGAAGTCACTCCGCCGCCAACAAAATTCCCGCCTGTTTCCATATTCCACTTCGGTAAATAGTGGTAGCCATCTGTACAGTCATCAGCCGTTTTTTCGGTCTGTGAAGCCCAGGTGGTCCAGCCTTCGGCCGTTCCATTGACAAAGGGCTGTTCAAAACCGCCATTATTCAACAGGTTTCCTTCCTGTTGTTGAGGTGCAGCATATAATGCTTTATGAGGGGGAACGATCACCGCCAGCAATGAAAGCAGCAGCGGCAGTATCAGATATCGTTTGAATATTCTCTTCTCCATCTTTCGCCTTCCGCAAATTTGTTTTTATTCTGATTGTTGTCGTCTAACAACAAGGTAGGTTAACACAGCGAGCCCTGCTAGCAAAGAAAAGAGGGCGATAGCTAAGCCAACCATGAGGGAGGTTCTTGAGCCTGCTGCTCTTTCAGGCTCGGGAGTCGCCGTAGGCGTTGCCTGCGGCGTCAACGCGATACGGGTTCGCAGTTGTTGATCAGGATCAAGGGTTGGTTGCAGCGCCTGCAAACTTTCGTTATAGCTGCCGAACGCCAGATTGAGGACGCTGCCCATGGAGAGCGTCAGGGCCCAATCACCTTCAGTCGTCAACACTTCGTCATTGGTCAGCGAACGCGTGACGTGGTAGACGCCCGGCGCCAGGTCTTCCAGGCAGTAAGGCTCGCGGAGACCATCCGTGACATAGTTGGCAACCACCTCTTGTTCATTATAAACCGTGAAGGCTACGTTGGGACGCAGCGCCTCCCCCTCGCCCAGTTTACCATCTCGGTTTAGATCATCATAGGCGAGGATGCACACGGCCGTTCGTGGTTTAACGGCCGTTGGCGAAGGGCTTGGCGGTGGGATTGTAGGTGTGGGAATATCAGAAGTGGCTGTCGGTTGGGGAGTAACCCGAGCAACGATCAGCCTATCTCCCGGCTGCAGCACAACTGATTCGTTGAAACCATTAAGTTCCAACAACTCCGGAATTGTTATTCCCGCCCGCGCGGCGATCGCCCATAGAGAATCATCGGGTTGAACTTCAATCGTGATAATCCCATCGGCATCAGGCGTGCTTGTAGGCGCATCCTGAGCCTGCACCGAGGCGGTTAACAGGAATAAAAAGAGCGTCACCAGGACGGCCGTTACACCTTGGCTGGCAAACCAGCGGCTTCCGCGCTCCAATAATTTACAAACCTTGCCATCCATTTTTATAACTAATCAACGCCGATCGTCCAGGTCGTCCCTATCTCCTGCCCATTGGCCATGTCGGTGACCGGTAATCTTTCTCCGCTGCCCGCCCGATACAAGCCCAGAGTGATCTTCTGGCTGCTGCCGTCAAACGGCTCATTTAACTGAATAATATGTGACTCTTCCACAATCATATCCGCTCGCCACCAGGCGCCTTGCCAACGGCCGTTGGCAAGCGGCGCATCATCCTGGCCGATCAGGCCCTGCGGCCCGGTCACGTGTACAAAAACGACCAGATCATCATCCACATGATCCTCAGCCTCCCAGTATATATCAACTTGGAGTGCTTCAGGATTCAATTGGACGACGTTTGCCAACCGCAAATAAACTTGATCGTCGAAACTTGCCAGAGGTTCCTGATTGATCGCCAAGGCTGATTCAATTCCATAGCGAATATAGAGCGGGTAAGCCTGCTCCTCCAAATCACCGCGGGTCAAGGGTCCGTCTTTTTCTGTTAATAAGAGGGGCGGTTGCAGCCTCTCAGGAATGAAATCGAGGGCATTATAAGGCCAGGCATAGATCGCCGCCGGCTCTTGCAGCCTGTCAGGCAGATCCTCCTCCGAGAGATACTTCATTATCCGCTCTTCATCCGTTACCAGGAATGACAAAGAAGGCCAGCTTGTCCATAAACGGTCATCCAGGTAGAGATCCGTCTCCGGCTCTTCTGGTTGCAGCTCCCCAGCCAATTCTGTCGCCGCCGCTTCGAAGGCAAAGGCAACTTGCGGATCAGCGGAATAGGCGCGGTAATCCTTGATTGTCCAGATCAGACTGCCGGTCAGCAGGCAGACAACCAGCAAAGCTCCGGCCCAGGAAGGTATTCTCGGCCACTGCCAGATCCAGGTTAAACCTATGGCGGGAAGAAGGACTGCAGCCGGTAAAATCGCAGACGCTCGCAAAAAGTGAGGTGCATCCGCTGCCAGAACGGTAGGGCCGAGCATGACGAAAAGCCATAACAGGACGCTCATTGCCTGGGGTTTACGCCAATTTCGAAGGCAGTACAAAAAACCAATAACAAACGGAACTGCCAGCAGAAGATCAAAAACCGGCCGTCCCGCCGGATTGTGGCGCAGGATAGAATCGCCGCGCCATAAGAACATGCCCAGGGAAGCCCAAATATTGTTAGCCAGGGTTTTAAGCACTGAGTCTTTATAGACATCCGGATGCAGAATGGACACCTGTCCGCTGCGTCCGAAAAATAAATCGGGCTGATTGAAGATGAGGACGATCATGGGCAGGATCATGATTAACGCGGCGGCGGCGAACCACAGCAACCCAGGCCATAAACGATCGCGACGGCCGGACCACAACAGGTATAAGAGTATTAGAAAAAGCAGGACGGGCGTGAAGCGGAAAGCGAGATAGGTATAAAAACCGAGGCCGTATACCAAACCCGCAATGGCCCACAGCCAACTCTTCTGCCGGCGATAAGCTTCGGTGGCCAGCCAGAATGTCAAGGCCAATACCGGTACAATGAGGATGGTTCGTAGTCCGACCCGGCTGAGATGAACCGGCCACAGGGTAACAGCCCAAACCCAGGCCGCCAGCACGGCCGTGCGCCAACCAAACCAGGTCTTTCCCAGGAGGTAGATGGAGAGGGTCGTTAAAGTGCCTACCAGCGCCGCGGCAGCGCGAACGGCGAAGATAGTCTGCCCCCAGAGAGCGACGGCGACGGCCGTCAGGTAGATGTAAAGGGGTTCACGGCCGTTGTTAGCAGGGAAAAACAAGGGATGGCTGCCCTTTAATACCTTGAGCGCGTCCAGGCCATTGAAAGCCTCATCCCGGTATAAGCCGGGGGGAGCCTGGTCCAACTGCCAGAAACGAAGTAGGGCGGCTACAAGCAGGGCTAATAGCAACAAAGCCCACTCCAGAGTGGAGGGGCTTAGGAGATAATTCGGGCCAGATTGCAATCGCTTGCGCAATATTGTCAAAGCGGGGCAAGTATAGCAAAATACCCCTCAGCGTCAAAACAATCAATCGCCTGGACGCTGTTGGTTTTATGCAAAAAAATCCCAAAGAAGACTGCCGGCTCTTTGCTCAGACAAAGGAATCACCTGATTCCGGTAGAGAAAGCCGGCAGCTTTTTATGCTAGTACTATGCGCGTTTTAATATTGTCCAAGGCCTGCCTGGTAGGCGCTTATCAAACCAAGCTCGAGATGATCGGACAGTCCGAGGATATTGAACTGCTGGCCATTGTGCCGCCATATTGGGATGATCCTGCCGGACGCATCGACCTGGAGCGCAGCCACACCCAGGGCTACAGGCTGCTGGCCGATCCGATCCGTTTTAACGGGAACTACCACCTGCACTATTATCCAAAGCTAAAGCAGCGGCTTGATGCGTTTCGACCACACGTGGTGCACATTGACGAAGAGCCTTATAACCTGGCTACCTGGCTGGCCTGGCGCCAGTCAAAGGCACGGGGAGCAAAGACCCTCTTCTTCAGCTGGCAAAACTTGCTGCGTGATTATCCGATTCCTTTCCGCAATATGGAACAGCAGGTTCTGGCCGGTGTGGATTATGCGATCATGGGCAATCAGGATTCGGCCGAAGTGTGGCGCAGTAAAGGCTACGAGGGCAAGTATAAGGTCATTCCCCAATTTGGAGTCGATCCCGATCTATTCCACCCGCCCAGCCAAAGAGAGGGCGAAGGAAGCTTCGTCATTGGATCGGCCAACAGGCGATTGGTTAGAGAAAAAGGAGTCGATCTCCTCTTGAGGGCTGCGGCCAATTTACCGGGCAACTGGCGCCTGCATATCGCCGGAGAGGGACCGGAGAAAGGATCGCTTCAACAGCTAGCACGAGAGTTAGGTATTCATACTCAGGTTCAATTCGATGGCGCTATTTCCTCCGCGCAAATGCCCGCTTATTTGCGCCGCATGGATGTCCTTACGCTTTGCTCGCGCACAACAATAAATTGGAAAGAACAGTTTGGGCGTGTATTGGTTGAGGCCATGTCCTGTAAGGTCCCTGTGATCGGATCAGACTGTGGGGAAATCCCTAACGTGATCGGCTCCACCGGGCTAATTTTTCCCGAAGAGGATGTCGACGCATTGCATGCATGTTTGATAGAATTGATGCAATTTGAAGAAAAACGCCGCAGCCTAGGTGAACAAGGGCGGCGGCGCGTATTGGAAAATTACACGCAATCTCAAGTTGCTGCTCGGACGACAGCTATCTATCGCGAGTTGAGTGCGTCCTAATTTTTGACCACAGTCAGCACTCGTGCAGTAAAGCCGGTTGCTGCACGAGAAAATGGATAATCAGATTCTGGACCAGAAAAATAACAGACAGAAATCAGGCAGCAGATCAATTTTGCGGGCCTTTGGCATCGTCCTCATTGTTGTGGCCGTGATGGTTGCTCTCTATCTCGCGGTCGGGTACTTCGCCTGGCAAAGTGGCGAGACGCTACGCACCCAACAGGAAGAGGATATGCGCCTCCAACAATACGGCCGTCAGGTGAGCCTTGCCCAGGAAGATATTGAACGCGGCGGATACGACCTGGCTCTACGCCGGCTCGACTGGGTATTGGAACGAGACCCCGAGAATCAAGAGGCTGCCGCTTTACACAGCCAGGCTGAGGCCGCCATTAAAAACGCCCAGACACCGGAAGCCCCGCCAACGCCAACGACACCGCCAGAACCAACTGTCGTTTTGAATGAAGATACTGACCTGGAAGATGAACTTGTCCGTTTGCGGCGCCTCTACGATCGCGAACAGTGGGAAGAGCTGCTGCCGGCGGTTCTGGCTATGCAGCAGCAATTCCCAGATTTCGAACGCATGGAAACGAATCGCTTTTTATACGACTCCTATCTCAATCTAGGTTTGCAGCGCTTACAGGGAAGTCAAATAGAACAGGGTCTCCTCTACCTGGTCCGGGCGGAAAAGCTGGGGGATCTGCCGCAAGAAGCGCTGGATTATCGCTATTGGGCCGAGCTCTATCAGGACGGCATTTCTTATTACGGCGTCAACTGGGCTGTATCGGCAAGTGTTTTTCGTGATTTGTGTATTTCAGCCCCGTTCTACCAGAATGCCTGCGACAAGTTGTTCGAATCTCTTGTTAATTATGGCAACCAGTATTTTTTTAGCCAGGATTTTTGTCCCTCTGTTGATCTCTATCGCGAAGCGCGACAACAAGGGAGCAGTGCGGAGCTAAACGAGAGATTGAGCGAAGCGGTCGAAGGCTGCGCCTCAGCGACGCCTACCCCAGCAGTTATTACCGGCACACTGCCCATCACCGGTACGGAGTCCTTTCGCTAATCCCAGCAAATGAGTAGCCTTCGTCCGAAATAATGGGCATCGTTATAATTCTTTAGATGGCAGAATCCGGAGAACCACTAAGCAACCGTGAACTCGATGTTCTGCGCTGTCTCGTACAGGGGGCAACCAATAAAGACATCGCTTCCGATCTCATCATTAGCGAGAACACAGTGAAGGTTCACTTGCGTAATATCTACACCAAGTTGGACGTCTCTTCGCGCACCGAGGCGGCAACGGCGGCCATGCAGCAAGGTTATATCACCCTCCCCAGCCAGGTGGATCTACCAACAGAGAGCGCCCAAAATTTTGATGAAATAGCCGAAACTGTATCTGATTCAGTCACAACCATGGCTGTACCGGCCACCACCTTGGAGGAGACAGCAATAGATGATGTTTTTGTTGAAACCTCCAATAAATCGCAAGGACGTCTACCAAAATTGGCGCTTCTGGGCATTCTCATACTGCTCGCGCTGACAGCAGCCTTCTATCTGAGCCAGAGATTCTCCACCCCAGAAGAAATCGTCGCCACTGATGAACTTTTCAGCGAGGTGCCTATTGGTAATACACATTGGCTGGAGAGCAAGCCTATGCCTGAACCACGGGCCGATATGGCCGTCGCTTCGGTTGGGCTCGATCTTTACCAGATTGGTGGCGATACGGCCGATGGCGTTGACGGTACAGTTCAGGTATTCAACAGCGTCGATCATGTTTGGCAAACAAGGGCTGAAAAACCAACGGCCGTTGCCGATGCCAGCGCTGCGGAATTGTATGGCGAGATATATGTGGCAGGCGGGCGAACGGCCGATGGCCAACCTACTTCTACTGTGGAAGCTTACAGTCCCACCCAGGATGCATGGCGGCCGGTAGCTTCCCTACCGCACCCGGTAACCGGCGCGCTCACGTTAAGTGACGGCGCATTTCTCTATTTAATTGGCGGATATGATGGCCAATCTTATTTGGACGAGTCCTATGTTTATAATCCGGCCGAAGACACCTGGCGCCCTCTGCCTGCGCTGCCTCAACCCAGTGCTTATGCTTCCGGCGGTGCCATAACGGGCAAGCTGATTGTCGTTGGCGGTGAGGATGAAGGCGGTATTCTCGGCGCATGCCATCTCTTTGATCCGGCGGAATCCTCCTGGTCCGCGTGTCCCGACATGCTCCAGCCACGTAAAAATGCCGGATCGGCCGTTCTCTTGAATAAGCTTTATGTGATTGGCGGAACTGCCGGTAATGGGGAGCTCACATATAGCGAAATGTACGACCCTGTCAGCGAAACCTGGCAGGTTATTAACACTCCCATGCTGGCCGAGTCTCCAGATTGGGCGCAGGTGGGAGTTGGTCAAATTGAAACGAGAATCTTTGCTTTAGGTGGGCGAAAAGGGGAGCAGTTGTTAGATACAAACTATATCTTCGCCCCCCTCGTTTACCAAACTTACATCCCATCCGCGTCATCGGGAGACAATTGAGATGCGGATTGGGTATCCCCTTCACTCTTTTTAACCAAATTGGGTAGGAGATCTTCAACCGTTACCTTAGGCCCGGCGTGCTTCACAATCTCCTCGGATACATCGGCAAAATACCAAACGATGAGGCCGGCATCCGCCCAGGGTTTTAAGGCTTTAACGAACCTGAAGCCTGCTTCTGATCCGATAGCCAGTTGAAAACTCTCCTGGGTAGCAAAATATAGCGAGTAAGCCAGGTGAAAACGAGAACCACCACCGCCGGGTTTTCCTATAATACGGCTCACTTCAATTTCAGCCAGGCCGGGCAGCCGCTCTGCCAGGGGTACGTTGGTCGAGGAAAAAAAAGACTCTAGCTTGGCCTCATCATCTACGCGATAGTAGAGTATAGTGAACTTAAACACCGCATCATCCCTTTCAAATCTGTCTAACCTTCAGTCGTGGTCCAAACTTCCGCGAGTTGCCGCAGGAGCTGCGCCCGCTGTTCCTGGTACGCAGCTTCCTCCAGCTTCCCTGCTTCGAAGGACTCATCCAGGAGGACCAATTCGTAGAGTAAGCGATCAACCTGACCAGCCTGCACTTCTTCTGATTCTTCAGCCTCAGTTCGCCAGGAGCGAATTGTATAGGCAGCACCGCCAGCCACCACGAACAGTAACGTGCCGCCAAGCAGGATGCCAAATACATTATTTTCGGATGAACTGCCGCCCCCGACATTAGCGACGGCCGCTGTTGGGCGGCCTTCAAGGGTAAAGGTCACCGCTTCCCCAGGCTGTAAAGCCGGCCGGGAGTAACTGGTTATCGAGCCCATATCACCCATTTGCTGCGTGCCCTGAGACGTCCAACCATCGCCCACAACCTCAACCCCAATTTCAGGCATAACGATTGTCGCGCTGTTGGTCTCATAAAATATGGGATGGCCGACGGTCATGCCTTCTTCAAAGGGCAGTTCGTAAGAAACCAGCATGTTCATCACCTCTTCACCAGGGCGAACAGGCACTGTATCCGCGTAGCCTTCATCGGTGGGAATCACTTCTGTGGCGGGTAAGAAATTCTCAAATGAACTGAAAGAGCGCTGGAAATCTACATTTTCAGCACCGGTAGGCAGGGCAAGTTTCAACGTGCCTTCTTCCGGGACGCCTGTTTCACCAACGAAGAGCGCCGGTTCCAAATTGCTCAAAACATAGATTTCGCTCACCAAAATTTGGTCGCCGGTAAAATCCACGATCGCATGCACCTGATTGATCTGGATCGCCGCAGGATCGTCCGTGGTATCATAAACAGTGATAGGCATTTCCAGCTGGGGATCACTGGCCTGTATACGATTAGGGCTGCTGCTAAAACTATAGTCGGCGTACTCGATTGTTGCCATATAAACCCAGTCAGGATTGGCATCAGTCACATCAAAAACATACTGACCATCGCTGCCCAAGGGTGCTTCCAGGGATAGTGCCTCCTGCAGCTCAGGGGTAAAAGCGCGCAGCAGAACTGTTCCATTGTTGATCATGTCGCCGGTTGTGCCATTCACTACCTGGCCGCTAATGCCAACAGACGCAATCGGCTGCGAGGCTGCTTCTACGGCCGTCTGCGGATCAGCATAAACATAGCTAAATGTACGGGCGTAATCGATCACGTCCCAAAGCTCATCGGTCTCCAGGGTATAGGTGTGGTCGGTGATTTCCTCATCCTGCAAGCTGGCAAGCACCATCTCGTTACTACGGTTGAACCAGTAACGCAAGTCGCTCAGGTCCGGCACTTCAGCGCTGCTGTTGGCGGCTTCCGGACCGTCAGCGGCCCCTTCTGCCCCGTGACAGGAAAGACAGTTTTCCTCATAAAGAATTCGCCCGTTTTCGATAGCTTCGGGAGGCGTCCCCAGACTGAAGATCGCGGCAACCAGATCCCAACGGGCATCCGCTTCAATCGGGTTAGAGCTTTCGGGGCCAAAGGGTGGCATAGCCCCCGCGGGACGGCCGTCGGTGATTGTCTGGAACATCGAAGAGGGTACGGCCGTGCGCCGAAACTCTTCGTCAGTGTAATCGCGCGGCGGTTTAGGAAGCTGGCTCGCCAACTCTCCATCACCCTTTCCCTCCGGCCCATGGCAGTTCGCGCAGCGGTCGGCAAATAAGGGGAGTCCGCTGTTGGCGTCAGGTAAATTATCCGGCTCAAGGGGATCTTGGGCATTAACAGGAGCCGCCAGGGTTCCCAGGATCACGAAGGTTAACAAGGCGAAACATAAAGCAGCGCCGGGCAAAGCCCGGCAGCGTTTTGGTAATAAATGTGAAAATCGAATCATCAGTAGAAAGGTTGTCTGGAGAAATTAAGGTGATGGCTGCACAGCATAAACAGGTTGGCCGCAGCGGGCGCAAAATTTGTCGTTTGCGTCCAGGGCCTGGCCGCAGTTTGTACAGAATTGGGCCGGTGTTCCCGCGCGCTGTTGGGAGCGCTGCGCCTTTATACGGCTAACGGCCGCTTCAATCTGTGCATAAACATTGTCATCCACCGCCGCGGTGGGGAGCTCATCCAAAGCTTTGAGTGCAGCAACCGCTTCAATCATGAGCAGGGAACGCTGATGTTCATACTCCTCATCAGGTATCTTACCTGTGTCATGATCAAAATCAAGGGTGCGAATCGCTTCCAAGACTGTCTCTTTCCGGGTTGTTAATTCCTGCCGTTTGCTAACGGCTTCGATCTCCGGCGACGCCTTCATAAACGGGCGCAGGAGGAAAAGAATAAGCAAAATTAGAAGTATCAGGCCGAATAAAATCGAGCCTATCGTTACGGGTAGCATAGAAATTCAGCTGCAAAAACCTGAGCGGTTTATTGTATTAGGCTCCTTCTTCTTGTAGTAGTTTTTGAATAACTTTGTCCATGGTTGCCTGGTTCAAGGGACCGATCTGGACATGTTCGATCACGCCATCTTTACCGATGAAGAAGGTTTCCGGGACGCCGGTAATTTCGTAGGTATCGGAAATATCCGTACCTAAATCAGGAGCATTGGGATAGGTGATCCCGAAATCATCCAGGTAAGAAATCGAATTTGGCTCAACGTCGGCGTAGGCGACACCAAGGAAAACGACATCATCATCGGCGTACTTACGCCATGTGTCTTCGATCAAATCCGCCTCAAGACGGCATTCTACACACCAGGAAGCCCAAAAGTTGAGCACAACAACATTACCGCGCATATCATCGAGATCAGCCACGGTTCTGTCTTCCCACTCGTATCCATTAAAAAATTCGACATCAAAGTAGGGCGCTGCCTGGCCTGGTTCCGGACGTGCGGTATTGGTTTTCATCAAGCCCCAACCTAGCAAGGCCAACAAACCAATAACCGCCGCCCATAAGGCGATAATCGTCCAGCGAATTTTTCCCGATTTCTGTTCCCCAACTGTAGTGGGATCCGTTTCAGTTGACTCACCCTCAATAGGTGTTTGGGTTATATGACTACTCATTCGTTTTCTTCAACTCCTGTTCAACACGAGCCAAATAGTCGTCGGCTGCCGGTTTTGAATTTTCAGGGGATGATTGCAAACTTGCGGCCTGGCCGGAGGCCACGGCCGTTTCCGCTTCAGCTGCTCTCAGACCGCGCATATAGCGGCTGAAGAACAACAAACCCAGCAGGATTAAAACAGCGGGCAAGACCCAAAGCATGACCAAACTCACGCCCCTTCGAGGTGGGTTCGCCAAAACACCATCGCCATATTGGCGGGCGAAGTAATCAAATATATCTTGCTTCGACTCGCC